>WNGP01002097.1_pt1 | contig 21318 bp, 19 predicted proteins | sample 5407671 | NCBI WGS metagenome assembly WNGP01 (sample SAMN13153381, study PRJNA577476) | soil metagenome | isolation source: 40 cm soil or saprolite under Garry oak tree replicate 2 | place: USA:California | collected 2016-06-15
CGGGCAATTCTCCTTTTTTCTCAATGGGGATTCATTTACACCCGTGCTGAGTGGAATACTCGGCACTGCCTTGGGCTCTGAATACTGTCCTCCAACAGATTGCTCCTTTGGATTAGGGCTGCCTTCGCTTCAGGGGGAACTGATTCCAACCTGGGCCGATCCCGAGTTCTTTAATTTGAATGATCCCGTCGTCACAGGAGAGGGTAGTGTTAATTTCAATATTTCAAGTCGTGGAATAATTGATTCCGGCAGCCTCGACGCCAGCTTTGAACCTGTCCCAGAACCCGCAACGCTGATGCTATTGTCTTCTGGCTTAGTTTCTATAGTGTTTGTTCTGCGGAAACGCTGACATATTCCTGGACCGCCGCGACTGGAACGCAATTTCCCAGTATACACGCCAGGAGGGATCCTTCGTCGTCCGCCCGGGGCGGACTCCTCAGGATGACAACGCTCGGTTACGTCTGGCATTGGCGTAGAATCGTCTGCACAAAGGAGGCGAATCATGGTTGACGAGCGGAACGACGCGGGATGGAGCGAGCCCAAAGCGAGCGATGCCAAAGTGAGCGATGCGAAGCAGAGCGATGCCAAATTCTCGCGGCGGCGCTGGCAGGCGCGGGAGTAACCTCCGTGGGGAACATGTTCGCGCAGGGTCAATCCTCGAATGGGGCCTCGAATGGGGCCCCTAAGTCGCCCTCCGGCCGCGACGCGAGCGATCCCGGCCCAGCGAACCCCACGCTCGATTCGCAGAATCCCGATTCCGGCAATCCCCCGCCGACCGATGCCGGCGGCCTGCAGACCTTCAAGTATCCCTTCTCCTTCGCCCACAAGCGCCTGCACCAGGGCGGATGGTCCCGCGAAGTCACCGTGCGCGAACTGGCCGTCTCCACCACTCTTGCCGGCGTGAATATGAGGCTCACGGCCGGCGGCGTGCGCGAACTCCATTGGCACACCGCCGCGGAGTGGGCCTACATGCTCTACGGAAGCGCGCGCATTACGGCCATCGACGCCGAAGGCAAAAGCTTCGTCGCCGACGTGCAGAAAAACGATCTTTGGTATTTCCCCACCGGAATTCCTCACTCCATTCAAGGATTGAATCCCGATGGCGCGGAGTTCTTGCTCGTCTTCGATGACGGCAACTTTTCGGAGTTTGCCACTGTTTTGCTCTCCGACTGGATGGCCCACACGCCCAAGGACGTCTTGGCCAAGAATTTTGGCGTTCCTCAGAAGGCTTTCGACAAGCTGCCGCAAAAGGAGCTATTCATCTTTCAGGGCCAGGTTCCCGGCCCTCTGGAAGCCGATCGGAGAGCCGCGGCGGGAACCCGGGGACTCTCTTCCTCTGATTTTGCGTTTCGCACGTTGCGGCTTCCCGTCACCAAGCGCACCAAGGGCGGCGAAGTGCGCATCGTGGACTCGAGTCAGTTCAAAGTATCCCAGAGGATTGCGGCGGCCATCGTGACGGTGCATCCGGGAGGCATCCGCGAACTACACTGGCATCAGAACGCGGACGAATGGCAATACTATTTCGCCGGAAAGGGCCGCATGACCGTGTTCGCCACCGGAGGCCGCGCGCGGACCATGGACTTCGAGACCGGCGACGTGGGTTACGTCCAGCAAACCTTGCCTCATTACATCGAGAATACGGGCGACACCGACCTCAAATTCCTGGAGATGTTCCGCAGCAGTTTCTATCAGGACCTTTCCCTCTCCGAGTGGCTCACGCACACGCCGCCGGAGCTCGTTATGGCGCACCTGAATATCGACCGAGCCACGCTCAACTCTATTCCGCGCGACGAGACCGTCATCATGCCGGAATAAAAACCCCGCCTTACTCTCACACGTGTCATTCTGAGGCCAACGCTCATCACCTCAGGAGAGCTCCTCCGCAAAAGCATCCGGAGCGCAGAAAGCGCGCCGCGCTCATCCGCCTCGGGCGGATTCGCTCGGGATGAGCATCTCCGGTTTCTGGAGTCCGGTGGACTCCACCGGAGTCCGCAGACCGGACCTGGGCGTATGTTCACTTGTGCACTGGGGAGGCGTCTGGAATAATCGCGGGCATGATTGTCGGCGAGCGCATTCGTGCTTTGCGCGAAAAGAAAAAGATAACCCGGGGCGATCTTCAGGAACGCACGGGCCTGCAGCGCACCTATATCTGGCGCGTGGAAAATGGGTATACCGTGCCGGCGATTGAAACCCTGGAGAAGTTCGCGCGGGGCCTGAAAGTTCCCATCTATCGATTCTTTTACGAAGGCAAAGGGCGGCCGCCGCTCGTTCCCGTGAACGAGAGCGGGAGCCTATGGGGCACGCAGGGAGAACAAAAGAAGATGCTGCGGAGATTCCGGCGTTGCCTGGGTCAGATGGATGAAGGGCAGCGCTCGCTTTTGGTGCACCTGGCCGAGGAGATGGCGCGGCGCGCAGACAAAAAAAAGAAAAAGTAGGGGAAAGCTCCGGCGTGAGTTCCTCGAGAGCCGAATTCCGGCGTGCGCAAAGGCCTTTGAGCATCACAGTGATCGGACTTTACATGCTGTTTGCTTCTAGTCCGCTGCCGGCATCTAATCCTTTCTGGAAGAGCCCGCGTAAACAAAGGCAGCGGGCGAAGGGGATGGCGCCGGGAGCCTGGCGGACCCCACCGGAGTTCCCGCCTTCCCGGGATCCGGAAGCAACTGCGGGACCGAAAACCGGACCTGGGTCGGATCGTCATATCGTGCCACGATGTGTCGGAAGAGTAGCTAGACTTCGCAATTAAAGCGGTGCGCGCGTTGACCCTCAATGGCGCGTGTGCTACGGTAATTTTTCTGCCTAGCCAAAGAAGTTTTTAGGAGAGAAAACGATTCTTCCGCTGCCGGCGGTTTGTTTCTATGCGGGCGAGCTCAGCAATCTGGTCCAGCAAACGGGCTGGGTGGCGCGGGTGGACCTCGCCATTCTCTTGCTCTTTTCGCTGTTTTCGTGGGCGCTGATCTTGCAGAAGCTGAGCCTGTTTGGGAGGCTGAAGCGGCGCACGGCCAGATTCCTGCGGGCCTTCCGGGCCACGCGCGGCTTGCCGGAGCCGCGGGCGGTAGGCGCGACGGGCTCGCCGCTCGAAGCCGTGTATGCCGCGGGATACCGGGAACTGGCGAGCCAACTCGTGGCCAGCAATCCTCATCCTCGTGTAAAGAGCCTGAACGCGGTGACGGCAGATATGCAGGCCGCGGCGGCCGAGGAAGTGCGCAAGCTGGAGCGCTTCATGCCCTGGCTGGCGACCACCGGCTCGGTGACGCCCTTCATCGGATTATTCGGGACGGTGTGGGGCGTGATGGACGCCTTCTCCGGGCTGGGTACGGCCGGGGCGGCGAGCCTGCGCGTGGTGGCGCCGGGCATCGCCGAGGCGCTGATCACCACGGCCGCGGGGCTGTTTACGGCCATCCCGGCGGTGATCGCATACAACCATCTCGTGCACGATATCCGGGAGATGGGCGCGAGGATGGATAATTTCACCATGGAAGTAGCGGCGCTGATCGAGAAGAATTATTTGTAGGACTTTGTTAGGCCAAAAAACGGGCATCCACAAAAGCGAAGGAGGGATTCCTCGTCGCTCGGCTCCTCGGAATGACAGCCCTTAGGTTTTGGCGGGGAGCCGAAATGAGAAGTCTGCGATGGGAGAAGCGCCGGGACTTTGTTAGGCCGAAAAAACGGGCATCCACAAAAGCGAGGAGGGATTCCTCGTCGCGCGAAAAGAAAGGGCGCGCTTCCAACGCGCCGCGCTCCTCGGAATGACAGCTCTAAGGTTTCGGCGGGGAGCCGAAGTGAGAAGTCTGCGATGGGAGAGCGGCCCCTCCCACCCTTCGCACAGAACGCGCCCTTCGCGTCTCAGGACAAGAAGGATGGGGCACCCGAAAAAGCAAAAGCAGGAACGACGTAAAGGGGAATAACCGAATGCCGCAGCTTGCACGCCAGACCGGGACTTCCCTTTCCGAGATCAATATTGTTCCCTTCGTGGACGTGATGCTGGTGCTGCTGATCATCTTCATGATCACGGCGCCCATCCTGCAATCGGGGATCGAGGTCAATCTGCCGAAGACGAAGACGGTGAAGGAGATCAGCGAGGAGCGGCTGGTGGTGACGATCGACCGCGGACAATTGATCTACTTGGGCAACGAACCCGTGAATATTCACGATCTCGGGAAGAAGGTGCACGCCCAAATGCGCAATCCGCAGAGCGACGCCGTCTTCCTGCGCTGCGATGAAACGGTGCCCTTCGGCACGTTCGCCACCGTCGTGGATGCGCTGCGCACGTCGGGGATCGAAAACGTGAGCGTGGTGACCGAACCGCTCAGCGCGCGTCCCAAGGGGCCATGAAGCATGGCCGCCGACAGCATGACCATGCAGCAGCCGGGGTCCCCAGCATACGCCGGTTTTGTGCACGCTGGGGTGCAGGAGCCGGGACTCAAGGGACCATTGCTCTGGTCGCTGATCCTGCATTCGCTCCTGTTCGGCTCGCTCGCGGTGTCCACGATACTGTCGCACCGCGGAGAGGGTTGGGGCGGGCCCGGCGGAGGCGGCGCGGTTTCGGTGAAATTGGTGGGCGGGGTGACCGGCGTGCCCCTTCCCCAGCCGGAGGCCGTGACCACCAACCGCGTGGTGGACGAATCGAAAGGGCTTTACAAATCCGAACCCAAGCCGAAGCCCAAAGAGCCGCCGCCGGATACCAAGAAAATTCCGGAGTTCACCAAAGAGAAGCCGCCGCAGTACGTAACCCGCCCATCGAAGACACTGGAAGATCCCACGCCTCCGCCCGAGAACGCCGTGCCCTACGGGCAGGGTGGTTCGCCTGCCGTGCCGTACACGCAATTCGGGATGGGAGCGGGCGGCGCGACGAGCGCGGGCATGCAGTTCGGCGGGCAAGGCGGCGGGGATTTCGGCGGTCGCTTTCCCTGGTACGTGGACGCGGTGCGCAACCGGGTGAGCAGCAACTGGCTGCAGAGCACGGTCGACCCATCGTTGCGATGGGCGCCGCGGGCGGTGGTCACGTTTGATATTTTGCGGAACGGGGCCATCACCAACGTGCAGATTTTGCAGTCCAGCGGCAATGCTTCCGTGGATTCCTCGGCGATGCGGGCGATTCTGGGATCGAATCCCGCGAATCCCTTGCCGAACGAATACTCAGGGAATAAAGTTTCGGTGGAGTTTTGGTTCGATTTCCGCCGCTGAGCCACCCCACCACACGCAAAGGCGGCGTGCGGTGGGGGCCCCGGTGAGGCACGCTGACGGCGAAGCGACCTGCAGAGAGCAGAACGCACAGCCAAGAGTGGCTGTGCCACTGGGGCCTGTTCCGACGGCGAGACGGGATGACAGCTAGCAATGGGAACGGGTGCACCAGAACCGCAACGCGGCGCATCTTCTTGCTGAATGGGTTCTTGAACGGGACACGACATGCCAAGGCACTGGCGGAGAATTTTTTGCTTGGGTATGGGGACCGAACACGGATATAAAGACGGAAACAAGAATGAGCATTCCTAGATACTTGCGTGGGGCGGGGCGGGCAAGTGCCGGGTTGTTGCTGCTGACGATTTTGGCGGTTTTCAGTCTGGTGGCTCCGGCGGCGGCGCAAGACTGGTTTCGCACCGGCACGGGCCTGGGCGTGAGCAAGCCGAAAGTTGCCGTGGCCGATTTCGTTTCGCGCAACGACGCTTCCGCCTCGATGGCCGCGCTCTTCAGCGACGTGGTGCGCAACGATCTGGACTACAGCGGGATTCTCGAGCTGGCGAGCAAGAGCTTCTACCCGACGCAGGTGCCGAGCGTGCCCATGGAGTTGAATTACCAGGCCTGGAGCGATCCGCCGGCTTCGGCGCAGTTCCTGGCATTCGGCAACCTGACCGTCACGGACACGAGCGAGGAGATCCAGGCCTGGTTCAACGACGTGAAAAATCCCCCGGCCCCGCCGGTGGTGGGGCGCGTCTATCACGGCGACTCCAACGAAGAGCAGACGCGGCGCTACGCGCACCAGTTCGCCGACGAGATCATCGCGCGGCTCTCCGGAGGGCTTCCGGGAGTCGCCGCTACGCAGCTCGCCTTTGTCAGCGGGCGCAGCGGAAATAAAGAGATCTGGGCCATGGATTACGATGGCGCCAATCAGCACCAGCTCACTTCGCTGCATTCCATCGCGCTCACGCCGCGCTGGTCGCCGGACGCCGACCGCATCGCCTTCACCTGCTATCCCACGGCCGGGTCCATCCTGAGCGCGCAGATTTGCGTTTACTCGACGGTGAGCTCGCGGCTTCTGAGCTGGCCGCGTTACCGCGGCACCAACAGCTCGCCGGCGTGGTCGCCGGACGGCACCAAGATCATGTTCATGTCCAGCATGCTGGGGAATCCGGAGCTCTTCATTTCCGAGGCCGACGGGAGCCATCCCCGGCGCCTCACGCACTCGACGGGCGCGGATACCTCGGCGGCATGGAATCCGAAAACCGGGCAACAGGTGGCCTTCGTCAGCGATCGCGGAGGGACTCCGCAGCTTTACACCATGGATGCGGACGGCAGCGAGGTGCAGAAGGTGGAGCTGCCGGAGATGGGCTACGTGATCGATCCGGCGTGGTCGCCGAACGGGCAATTGCTGGCGTTCAGCTGGCGGCGCCCGAACGGCAATTATGACCTGTACATCATGGATATCGCCACGCACGCGCTGGTGGAATTGACGCGCGACGCCGGCCGCAACGAGCGCCCCAGCTGGGCTCCCGACGGGCGGCACATGGTATTCGAATCCACGCGCACGGGAACCAGGCAGATCTGGTCCATGCTGGCCGACGGCTCTGCCGTAAAGCAATTGACTGCCGAAGGGCAGAACGAATCGCCCAATTGGTCGCCGAAATAGTGGCGGCAGGAGGCGCACGTTTCCTCTTACGGCAATCGGTCCGAAATCCAGTGATCTTTGGCACGCTCCCAATCCCCAGGAGGTGTAAATGTATCTGTCCGACCCCAAGCCCAGCAGAAAAGAAGCAGCAGTTCAAGGAGGACTTTTAACAATGCGGATTCGTTCCGTTGCAAGAGTCGTCTTGTACGGCGCGCTCGCGCTCGCGATTGTGGGCGTGGGATGCAAAAAACCACTGGCGGTTACTCCGGCCGCTCCGCCCGCACCGCCACCGCCGCCCGCCCAACCCACGGTGACCTTGCAGGCCGCGCCGCCCACGGTGCAGCGCGGGCAAACGAGCACGTTGCGATGGTCATCCACGAACGCGACTGCCCTGACGCTGGCGCCCAATGTGGGCAACGTGGCCCCCGAGGGCAACACCACGGTCACGCCAACCGATTCGGTGACCTATACCATCACGGCTATGGGACCGGGCGGCTCCGCTACGGCCAGCGCCCGCGTAACCGTCACCGTGCCGCCGCCACCGCCGCCGGTGGCCGCCGCTCCGGCGCCATCGCTTGAAGAGCTCTTCGCCAAGGAAGTGATGGACGCCTATTTCGACTTCGACAAGTCGGATATCCGTTCTGATGCGCATTCGGCATTGACCCAGACGGCGGGCTTCCTCAAGTCCTATCCGCAAGTCAAAGTGATGATCGAGGGACACTGCGACGAACGCGGTTCAACCGAATACAACCTGGCGCTGGGCGACCGCCGGGCCCAGGCGGCCAAAGATTTCCTGGTTTCGCTGGGAGTGGCTTCCGACCGCATGCAGACGGTGAGTTACGGGAAAGAACGGCCGTTCTGCAATGAGCACACCGAAGCGTGCTGGCAGCAGAACCGCCGCGCTCATTTCGCGATGGCCAAATAGGCCACCCGCGCGGCAGAGGCAACTTTTTGCAGCGCGCGAGTGCTCGCGCTCGAGAGGCGCATGCCGGGGACCGCGGTTGCCGCGACTCTCGAAACCCGCGCTTGCATCCAACCTAGCACCGAGGCGCCTGCCCATCGAGGGTAGCGCGCCCCGGGCTAAGAGATCTAGTTTGCGTGCTAAATTTGGTTGGAGCGCAAGACGGTGGCTCCGCGTGAGCTGTTTCGGGCATACTAGGGGCAACTCAATGGTTTCGTTCTGGGCAAGAGCAGGATCGGAGAGGTCCTTCGCTCACGATATTCGCTCAGGACGACGATCCTGATCGGATCGTCGCAAGGAGGAAGGATGCGTAAACGGTGGATCGTTTACCTGGCAGCAGCGATGCTGGGCGGCGCTTTGGGAGGCACATTGCTGGGGCCGGCACCGGTGGGAGCAGTGGCCCGCGAAATGGTGGAGCTGCAGCAAAGCGTGAACCAGCTCATCCAGGGCCAAAAAGACATTCAAACGCTACTGGCGCAGAACGCTGCTGTGGAAAAGACGCTCATGGAGCAGTCCATGGATACGGTCAATAAGCTGACCGGTACCATGATGGCCTTGCAGAAAACGGTGCAGGACATGCAAGCCACTTCGGGCGCGCGCCTGGATACCATGTCCACGCAAATCCAGGGCATCTCCGATAATTTGCAGGAAGGGCTGGCGCGCATGGGCAAGCTCAATCAGCAGCTCACCGACGCGCAGAACGCGATTCAGGGCATCGACGCGAAGCTCGCCAGCAACGCACCGCCGCCACCAACGGCAGCGGCCCCCGGAGCCGCAGCGCCCGGCGCGCCGGGAGCGGCGGCTGCTGCGAGCGGGCTGCCGCCCATACCAGGAGCGCCGGCGGGCGCGGCCAATTCCAATCTGCCGCCGAGTGCTGCGCCTTCGGCGGACCTGCTCTACTCGAACGGCCTGCGCGACCTGAACGGCAAGAAATACGATTTGGCGGCGCAGGAGTTCGGGGATTATCTGAAGTATTATGGCACCACCGATCTGGCCTCGAATGCGCAGTTCTACGTGGGCGAAATTTTCTTCGCGCAGCTGCAGTACGATCAGGCCATCAATGCTTACAGCAAAGTGATTAACAATTACCCCAAGAGCTTCAAACTTGCTCCGGCACACCTGAAGCGGGCGCTGGCGCTCATCGCTTTGGGAGAGAAGAATTCGGGCGTCAGTGAACTGCGCATGGTGGTGAAGAGCTACCCCGGCACGGACGAGGAACGGCGCGCCAAGGCCAAGCTGCAAGAGCTGGGCGTCACGTCTTAAAAACGCGAATCAGCTCTATTCACGCTTCTCGCTGATCAAGAAGGGAACGGCTCCCTTCCTTCGATTGTGTCGCCCCTGCGGGGCTCGCACGATCTCATCAACAATCCCCAGTGCTCCCGCACTGGGCTAATTTGTTCCGTCCCTGGGACGGGACTAACCGCGCGATGACGTGGACTTGCGCTGGGGGGCGTGCTATCTTCCGTCCTTTCAGGGCGTCCTTTCGTGGCCTGCTTTCCGGCGGCGATTCTGCTGCCGCGCTCGGGGGTAAAGCATGTCGGTGAACAAAGCCATTCTGGTGGGCAGGCTGGGGCGCGACCCCGAAACGCGCTACACGTCGGCCGGCCAGGCCGTCTGCAACTTCACGCTGGCCACCGACGAGACGTATCGCGACCGCAACGGCGAACGGCAAAAGCGCACGGAATGGCACCGCATCGTCGTGTGGGGCAAGCAGGCGGAGATCGCGCAGCAGTATCTGCACAAAGGCTCGCTGATCTTCGTCGAAGGACGCATTCAGACGCGGCAGTGGGACGACCGCGAAGGCCAAAAGCGCACCACGGTCGAGATCGTGGCCAACAACTTTCGCATGCTCGGCGGGCGCGCCGAAGGCGGAATGGCGGCGGGCGCGGGCGCGGGCGCTGCTGGCGCGGTCGCTGGTGAAGCGGAGCCGCAAGCTGCAGCCGCGGCGGCGGGCGCGGAAGAGATGCCCTCCACGGAAATTTCCGACGAAGATATTCCCTTCTAGTGCCGTTCCAACTTGTCTCGCCAAAGAATGCCTGTCCGCGACCTTGTTGAACTTTTGCGTCGTCAGGGCGAAGCACTTGGCCCAAATAGTTGGAACGGCACTAGTTTGAGCGGAGACGATCGAAGCTGCCAATATCCGGTGTCGAAGAGAAAGAGAGATTCTTCGTCGCTCCGCTCCTCAGAATGACAACTTTAGGCACTACATGCGGCAAGTAATTTATGGCGCGCGACGAGACGGTGAGGCGGTCAAGAAGTGGCCTCGCTAAATGGTGGCGGTGCTTAGCGGTTGGGTTTGGCGGCGCGGCGGCGGCGTTCTTCGGCGAGGCGGTTCAGGAAATCCTCGAACTTGGGGCGCTGCTCGGGAGTGAGGATCTGGCGGATCTGGTCGTGGCCCTGCTCGCGAATCTGCTCGAATTGCGGATTCACTTGCTCGTGGACAGCGTCGAAACGGTGCTGCATGTCCATCAGAATGGCGCTCAATTGCTTTTGCTGATCGGGAGTGAGATTGAGTTCCGTGGTCAGGCGGGCAACCGCGCGCGGCGGATTTGGCCGCGGTTGTATTTGCAGTTGCGGGCGGGCGCCGAGGACGCGCCGGTCGGCGACCGAATGTCCGACAGCGCCGAGCGCGACTCCCAAAACAAATACCAGCGCGATCAGCGCCAGGGCCTTGCGGTTGCTGGGACTAAACGCCATTAGATTGTTTCTCCCGTATCGGCCAGGGACATCAGAACTTCATCGGCATCGGCGGGTTGCGCCGGAGGCTCCGGCATACCCGCGCCGATTTCCGCGGGAGCGTTCACTGCTAGCGTGCCGCGCACAGGAGCGAACTCCCGCAAGTACACCGACAACGCCAGCAGAACCACTGCGGCTACCAGCGCCATGCGCGAGGCCAGCAGCTCAAGCGGACGCCAAATTGCATTGGGAGCCGCCTGTGTGGCTTCGCGAATGGACGCCATCACGCGCGTGACAAAGGCCGGCGAAGACGCATGTTCGGGATAACGCGCGTGACGCATAAGCTTACCCGCGATGAGCGCGTCATTCAATGCCTGACGGCAATCGGCACAGCTTTGGAGATGGCGCTGGAGCGGGGAGTCCGGCTCGACACGGGCTTCGCCATCACGCAAAGTGTCCTCGAGGCTTGCCTGATACTCCGGGCACCCGAACCGCGCATCTGTCCGTGAGAACATAGCCAGCGCCCTCCTCTCTTCTAATCTCCCAACTTCATTTTAACGCGCAAGCGGGGCTTGCGCTTTAAGAGCGTCTTGCCAACGGCTTCGCGGGATGAGTTTTCAGCCTGCGACGATAGACTTCCACGAGCCGCCCGCGAGCGCGAAATAACCGCACCTTCACCGTATTTACGTTCAGTTCCAAGACGTCGCCGATCTCTTCCACCGTAAATCCCGCAACTTCCTTCATCACCAGCATGGCCTGATCCTGCTCGCCGAGTTCGACGAGGAGCCGGTCCAGCAAGTCGCGCTGCTCGGCGCGGCGGGCGGCGTCGATGCCGCTATGACTCAAGACGCCGTCGCGGTCTTCCGGGAGCCCCTCCATGTGACGAATTTGCTCGTCACTTAAGCTCGACTCGTAGACCAAAGGCCGAACCTTCTTCTTCCGAAAATAGTCCCAGCATTCGTTTACGGCGATCCTGTAGAGCCAGGTTCCGAATGCCGACCGCAGATCAAAGCGCTTCAGCGAAAGATACGCCTTCAAAAGCGCTTGCTGCGCCACATCCTCAACATCTTCGCCCCGCCGCATGATGCCGCCGATGACGGCAAGCAGCCGCGGCTGGTGGATGCGTACCAGTTCTTCATAAGCAAACTGGTCACCCGCCTGTGCGCGCTTGACCAATGCGCGCTCCGCATCGGCGTTGCCTGATGCGCGGCGAACAGAGCCGGAAACACCCGGGCTGGGCACTCCCGCTTCCATTTTTGGGACGTTTGCCATGAAAATTCGGTTACACCGACTTCTCTCTGTTGGTTACCTTGCGCTCAGCCCTTTTTACCACGTGCGCGCGACTCCGGCTCGGAGAGATCGCCGGCAAAATCGTCCTGGCCGCACAGAGCGCACGTCGCTCACGTTGGACTTAAGCCGCGAAAGCCAGAGAGATCCCTCGCTCACGTTGGACTTCGTTAACCAGCGAAAGCTCATCCTGTAGGTGACTTTCGCCGGCAGACGGGACGACGATCCTGGTCGCATCGTCGTTTTTCACAGGGCGCCGGAGACATTCTACTTGCGTGCACCATATCCCTATGAAACAATACGCAAATGATTATCGGCGATCGTTTGCGCGCTCTGCGCGAAGAAAAAAGGCTCTCTCAGGGTGATATCGAAAAGCGCACCGGGCTGCTGCGTTGCTACATCTCGCGCGTGGAAAATGGCCACACCGTTCCGGCCATCGAAACGCTCGAGAAGATGGCCCGGGCCCTGGAAGTGCCTCTTTACCAGCTGTTTTACGACGGCGAAGAAGCGCCCGAGCTCCCCAATCTGCCAAAACGCAGGACGGCAGATGAAATCGCCTGGGGCAGTACGGGCAAAGAAGCGCGTTTTCTGACCATGTTCCGCAGACTGCTGGGCCGCATCGATGAAGGCGACCGGCGCTTGCTGCTGTATATGGCTCAGAAAATGGCTAACCGGTAACATCATCTGCGGCGCGTCCCCGCCGTATTCTCCCGCATCGGAAAAAAGGTCCGCGACCGATCCTGTGGCCGGGGCGCGCAAGCGTGTGTGCCGGCCAGCTCTTGGCGTGCTTAGGCTCACCGGGAGCGAAAGCGCTCTCACCGGACTCTTGGGGCGCGAGGACTCGGAGAGATCCCTCGCGCGCGCTGCTTGCTCGGGATGACCATCCTGATCGGATGGTCACTCCCACTCGATCGTGCTGGGCGGCTTAGAGCTGATATCGTACACAACGCGGTTCACACCGGCTACTTCATTTACGATGCGTGCGGAGATGCGCTCCAGCGTCTCATAGGGCACCCGAGCCCAATCCGCGGTCATGGCATCTTCGGAAGTCACCACGCGAACGGCCACCGTATCTCCGTAGCTGCGCTCATCGCCCATCACGCCCACGCTGCGCACCGGCAGCAGAACGGCGAAAGCCTGCCAGGTCTTCTCATAAAGTCCGGCGCGGCGAATTTCCTCCACGACGATGGCATCGGCCTCGCGAAGGGTTTGCAGGCGTTCCGGCACAACTTCTCCCAGCAGGCGTACGGCGAGGCCGGGCCCGGGAAAAGGCTGCTTGCTGAGGATTTCCTCCGGCAGTCCCAATTGGCGCCCAATACCGCGCACCTCGTCTTTGAAGAGCTCGCGCAGCGGCTCGATCAACTCGAAAGGCAGGTCTTTGGGAAGGCCGCCGACGTTGTGATGCGTCTTGATGGTGGCGGAAGGGCCGCGCACGGGAACCGATTCGATCACGTCGGGATAGAGCGTGCCCTGCACCAGAAAACGGGTTTCGCCGAACTGGCGGGCCTGTTCGGCGAAGACGTTGATGAACTCGGCGCCGACGCGCTTGCGCTTGACTTCAGGATCGGTGACGCCTTTCAGGCGCGCCAGGAAGCGATCGGCGGCGTCCACTCCGATCACCCGCAGGCCCACACGATTTTCCAGCAGATCGAGAGTGTCTTGAAATTCGTTTTTGCGCAGCAACCCCGTATCCACGAAGACGTTGCTCAGGCGATTGCCGACGGCGCGATGCACCAGGGCCGCGGCCACGGCGGAATCCACGCCGCCGCTCAGCGCGCAGATGGCGCGCCCGCGGCCCACCTGCCGGCGAATGGCTTCCACGGTTTCGGAAATAAACGAAGCGCCGCTCCAATTGGGCCGCGCGCCGCATACGTGAAAAACGAAATTGCGCAGAATCTCGCTGCCGCGCTCGGTGTGCCGCACTTCGGGATGAAATTGCACGGCGAAGATGCGCCGCGCGGGATCTTCGGCGGCGGAAAGGCCGCTGCCGGTTACGCCGGTAACCTGAAAGCCGGGCGGGAGCGTGCGCACGTGGTCGCCATGGCTCATCCAGATTTTCAAGCGCCGAGGCAAGCCGGCGAATAGCGCCGAGCCATCGCGCAAATCCACTTCGGCAGGACCATATTCGCGCGCTTCGGAGCGCTCGACCTTGCCTCCCAGGGTATGCGAAATCCACTGCAGGCCATAGCAAATGCCCAGAACCGGCACACCCAGCGAGAGCACGCCGGGATCGCAAATCGGCGCGGCGGGATCGTAGACCGAACACGGACTGCCGGATAGCACGATGCCCACGGGCTGATAGGCGCGAATTTCCGCGAGACTCGCGGTGCACGGAAGAATGGCGGAAAAGACCTGCTGTTCGCGAATGCGCCGGGCGATCAATTGCGTATACTGGCCGCCGAAGTCGAGGACGATGACGCCGCCCAGCTCGCTTTTGCTCATGGGCTGGCGCTTTTCGGCAGTCTTGGCCGCCTGCACCGCCGAACTTCCTTCCGAATTGGCTGCCGAACTTGTTGTCGAATGGGCCGGAGCGCTCATTGCGCCACCACCACGTTGACCAGTTTGTCTGGGACTACCACGCGCTTCACCACGCGCGCCCCGCGCAGCAATTGCTCGATCTTGGGATCGGCAAAGGCGCGCTCGGCCAGTTCCTCTTCGGGGAGGCCCGCATCCACGCAAATTTTGCCGCGCACGCGCCCATTGATCTGGATCACGACTTCGACTTGCTCCTCTTCGGCGAGCTCCGCCGAATACTGCGGCCATTCCCCGGCGTTCAGGCTCTCTTGGTGTCCGAGCATTTCCCACAGCTCTTCGGCCAGATGCGGAGCGATGGGCGCGAGCATCAAAGTGAGTAATTCCAAAACTTGCTTGAGGACCTCGGGCCGCGCGTGTTTGTCGAGGGGCTCATGGTCGTGGAGTGTATTCACCAATTCCATGATCAGGGCGACGCTGGTATTGAAATGCCAGCGCGCTTCGAAATCGGCGGTGACCCGCCGCAGCGTCTGGTGCGCTTTGCGCAACAGGACCTTTTCTTTCTGGGAGGCCGCGCCGATTTTCCCCGGCTGCGAATCGCGCGCTGAGACTCCGCTCAGCGCCGGCGCGTGGCGATCCATCAATCGAAACACGCGATGGAGAAAGCGCGCGCATCCTTCGATTCCCTGCTCGTTCCACTCCAGATCTTTTTCCGGCGGCGCGGCGAAAAGCGTGTACATGCGCGCGGTGTCGCAACCATATTTTTCGGCCATATCAATGGCGCCGACGACGTTGCCCTTGGATTTGGACATTTTCGCGCCGTCTTTCAGCACCATGCCCTGCGAAAAAAGCCGCCGCACCGGCTCGCGGATTTCCACCAGGCCCAGATCGCGCATCACTTTGCAGAAAAATCGCGAATAGATCAGGTGCAGGATGGCGTGTTCGATGCCTCCGATGTACTGATCGATGGGAAACCAATAGCGCACCGGAGCCGGATCGAAAGGCGCGCGGTCGTTGTGCGGATCGGTGTAGCGGAAGAAATACCACGACGAATCGATGAACGTGTCCATGGTATCCGTCTCGCGCCGGCCCGGGCCGCCGCATTTCGGGCACTTCACGTTGACGAAGGCTGGCGCATTGGCGAGCGGCGACTGGCCTTGCCCGGTGAGGAGCACATTCTCCGGCAGGCGCACGGGCAAATCCTTATCCGGCACGGGAACGATGCCGCATTGCGCGCAATAGATGACCGGGATGGGCGTGCCCCAGTAACGTTGGCGCGAAATGCCCCAATCTTTGAGGCGATAAGTCGTCTGGGCTTCGCCGATGCCTTTGGCCTGCGCGTCCGCGGTCATCTTCTCGATGGCCGCTGCGCTGGTAAGTCCGCTATAGGGGCCTGAATTGACCAGGCGGCCGTAATCGGTGAAGGCTTCCTTCATCTTTTCGGCGCGCAGTGACGCGCCCTCCACCGGCTGAATGACCATGGGAAACGGAATCTTGTACTTTTGCGCGAATTCAAAATCCCGCTGATCGTGCGCCGGCACTGCCATAACGGCTCCCGTGCCGTATTCGGCGAGCACGAAATTCCCTACCCAGATGGGCACTTTCTCGCCGGAAAAAGGATTGGTGGCAAAACGCCCGGTGAAGAAGCCTTCTTTTTCGGCCGTGGCCAGATCGGCGCCGCGAAGGATGCGCGCGCGCAGGCGGCTGGCTTCTTCTTCGAGTTTGGCGCGATTGGGCTGCCCGGCAAACAGGCTCGGCAGCAGCTCATGCGCGGGCGAAAGGATCACGGCGGCGGCGCCGAAAATGGTGTCCACGCGCGTGGTGAAGACTTCGATGTACGCCTTGGCGCCTTTCTTATCTACTGGCGCGCCCTCGATCGGAAAGCGCAGGCGCGTGCCGTGCGATTTGCCGATCCAGTTGCGCTGCATGATCAGCACGCGCTCGGGCCAGCCGCCTTCGAGCTCGACCATATCCTCGAGCAGCGCGTCGGCATACTGCGTGATGCGCAGAAACCACTGCTCGATTTCCTTGGCTTCGACGGGCGTATCGTCGTGCTGCCAGCAGCAGCCGTCCACGACTTGCTCATTGGCGAGCACCGTCTGACACTTGGGACACCAGTTCACCAGACTCCGCTTGCGATAGGCCAGCCCGCGCTCCAGCATGCGCAGGAAAAACCACTGATTCCAGCGGTAGTATTCCGGCTCGCAGGTGGAAATTTCGCGGCGCCAGTCGTAACTGAATCCGAAGCGGCGGCAGACCGACTTCATCTGCGCGATATTGGCGTTGGTCCAATCGCGCGGCGGAGTGCCGCGCTTGATGGCGGCGTTTTCGGCGGGCAGGCCGAAGGCGTCCCAGCCGATGGGATGCAGCACGTTCGAGCCGCGCATGCGCCGATAACGCGCCACGGCGTCGCCGATGGTGTAATTGCGCATGTGGCCCATGTGCAGCGTGCCGGAGGGATACGGCAGCATCTCCAGCAGATAATACTTCGGGCGGCCGGGATCAGGGTCGGCGTTGAAGACGCCGAGGGCGTCCCATTTCTCCCGCCACTTGGCTTCCACGGCTTGGGGATTGTATTCGGCCACGATGCGTCAGCCTTTGGATGAGCGGGATTTTTTTGTGCGGCGAAAGCTGCGGAGAGGTCCCTCGCTCATGTTATTCGCTCGGGACGACGATCCTGATCGGATCGTCGGCTTGGCGCTCTTGCGGTTGGGCTCTGGCAGGGGCGCGGTACGCCGCTTGCGCGTGAGCATGGAGAAGCCGTTTTGCGCGCGCGGGGCTTGCTTCACGGTCCGCAGCCGATGTGTTCGTGGCGGTCCACGCGCGAGGCGAAGGGCGTCTTCGAGTCGTTCACGTGCAGCACCGCGACGCGCGCCAAGCCTGCGGTGCGATCGAGCGCGGCAATCGTCTGCGCCAGCCCCGCTTCGCTGCGGATATCGTAGCCGGCGTGGAAGGCATGCGCCGTATCCAGGCAAACGCCCAGCGGAAGCTCGGGCGCGGCGTCTAGGATCGCTTTCAATTCTTCGAATCGCGAACCGATGGCCATGCCCATGCCGGAAGTGTTTTCGAGCAGCAGACGCAAACGGCGATCGCGCGGGTCGCCGAATTTCTGGCAAAGCCGCACGCCGCGCGCGGCCTGGCGAAGAGCCTGCGCCACGTCGCGAAGCGCCTGCGCCATTGTCTTGCCGCGCCCCGGTGTTTTCCCGCAACAAGAGCCGGGATGCACGACCAGATAATCAGCGCCGAGCGCGACGCCGCGAACCATCTCGTCGTGAAAGGCCTGGATCGAACGCACGCGCATCACCGGATCGGAAGTCGCCAGATTGATCAGGTAATTGGCGTGGATAACCAGCGGGCCCAGGCCGAGTGCGGCGCGTTTGGCGCGAAACTCGGCGGCATCCATTTCCGGGATGCGCGAGCCGACGCGCGGCCACATGCGCGGGCTGGCGGAAAAAATCTGCAGCGCATTGCAACCGAGTTTCGCGGCGCTCTCGAGCGAGCCGGAGAAGCCGTGGGCGATGGAAGTGTGAATGCCGATGCGAACACTGCCGTCGCGCCAGGCGGGAGCCTGCGGCTCCGGGGCCGGTTCAGGGCGGTATTCGTCGCTGCTATCGAAGGCGAGGATAGAAGTGTCGGAGGCCGTCATCTGTTGGTTGCGGAGCCCTCATTCTATCGAATCGCTCTGATTGCCGCAAACCATTGCACGCGCGCCGATTTGTAGCCCAGTCTTTGCGGGTCTCAGCAAAGGCTGGGGCTTTTCCCCTGAGTTCGTCGCGCACCCTGATCGCCCGCGGTGCGTCGCCATAAAAGCCCCACCCTTTCTGAAATGCGTAAAGGGTGGGCTACAGAACCGCACCAACGTCCGATAACAACGTACACTCAGTAAGGAGTCTGCCATCGGGGAGGAGCTAGAAATGAGGTATTTCCTGTTTAGCGTAGCTCTAATCATGGTGTGCGCCGCTGACGCTCAAGTAACGCAAAAGAAACGGATCTTTTCGGCTCCAAGCTATTACATTGTTGTTAGTGGCCAAAATTGGAGTCGTGACGGAGACTTGGTGAAGTTTAGAGGTGCTTCCGACCTTCCGCCAGACGCAAAAATCATGCTAACCGTTTCTGATTTTGACGGCGACGCCTGGAAGGATTACAGCGGCGATGTCTGTGTTGCGCTGGGAAAAGAAGGATTCTTCGACGGCGAAATGCATCCGAGGCAGGGCATGCGGTTTAAGAAAAATCTCATTCTTCGGGCGAATTTCCAAACTAATCTTTGCCGCCAGCCCACCAGCATCTTGCGTATCGTGGGGCAGAAAGGTGAGCATCTCGGAGAGAAGGACGCCCCGCTGGGAGAACTCGTAGGTGTATCACGTAACCCTCAGCTTTATCAGATTTCCGGTTCGTACTATGGTTTGGGGACGATTGCCAGACTCGAGTAGGCTAAGTTAACGATCGCCGACGTGGTTACGGCAGGCGGCAGATGAAGTTTTCGGCTTGGTCGGTGCTGCCGGTGCCCTTGTATTGCGCCTCCTGCGGATAAGGGCAGAGCGGGCGCGTGCGGATGACGCTGCCGTTCGCCATCTGCGAGGCGATGATCTCTTTCGGCGCGACGCCGTGCTCACGCCATTGCTCGAGCGGCGTGAGCGTGTCGAATACGCTGGGGCCTTCGCCGCCGACGCAATGACCCATGCCGGGCGCCATGTAGAGGCGCACGGAATCCTCGACCTGCTTCTTCCCCAGCACATCGATCAGCGCGTTGTAATAATTCACCGAAGATAACGGCGCGACATTCTGATCGGCCCAGCCGTGATAGATGATCAGCTTGCTTCCGCGCCCGACATACGGCTTTAGATTCGTTGACGTCGCGCTCACGACGCCGTTATCCGTTTTTCTCGCGCGGACGATGTCACGGCCGATGTCGAGCGTGCGGAAATCCCAGTTGGGATCGCCAATCACGGTGTACTTGAACGTTTCGTCGGCCATTCCCAGCGGCCGAGGCGCGCCGGTCGTATTCGCGAAGCGCAGCTCCGTGCCCGGCTCGAAGCCGGGGAAAATTTCCTTGCCGCTTTGCGGATCCACGATCGGCGCGTAGAGCTTTTTGGCGGCCTCCACTTGAGGCGCCGTCAGGCAATTCGCGGCATCCGCGCCTTTGCACTGCGTTACGGCGGGATCGAATTTGCAGCGCAGCGGATTATTGATGATGCCGTCCTTGATGCCGTCAGCCGCATCGCAGGCATCGAGCGCGGCCTGATGCAGCACCGCAAATTTTTCCTTCGGAATGAAGCTGGCCGCGTCCTTGTGCGTGGCCTGCGCGGCGGCGATGAGCTGCAGGCTCTCGGCGGCGCGGTCGTAACCGGGATCGCCGGCGATGATGCCTTCGAAATCCCCGGGATAGCGCTGCGCTTCCATGAACGCTTGCCGGCCGCCACCCGAGCAGCCGGTGAAATACGAGAGTTGCGGCGCGGCGCTATAGAGCGCGGCAACGACGGTTTTGCCGCGCAAGGCCGTCTCGTGCACGGCGCGATAGCCGAAGTCGGTCAGCTTCTCCGGATGGCCCGGCACGAAACTCGCCGTGTCTCCCGCGTGCCCGGTATCGGTGGACGCGGTCGCATATCCTCTGCGCAGCGCCGCCGCGAGCGCCGCGTATTGGATAAAGCCGTTCCAGCCGCCGTTGCCGACTTCCTGGAACTTGCCGTTCCAGCCGGAAAGCGGCAGCCAGGTTTCGGACTTAATGTCGGAATCTGGCGACGGCTTGATCGTCAACGCCACGCGGCAGAACGCCGGAAGATCGGCGAAGGCTTCCGCCGCGCCGGTTGGCGGCTTGAAGCTGCCTGCAACGACGACTTGCACTGAAGTAACGGTCGCGTCTGGCAGTCTGAGCGATGACAGGCGCATGCACGCCGCCGCGTCCACCGCGTGGGCCGCGGACGGGGCATCGGCGTTCACGCTGACGGCCACATAGGTGAGCCCGCCGAGCAGGATGCCCAATATGACGGCGCCCGCGATCCTCATCAGCGTTACACCTCTTCATCTTAGTTGTCGCAAGGTACGAATGTCATTCTGAGGAGCGAAGCGACGAAGAATCCCTCATTTGCCTTTTCCCCAGAGAGATTCTTCGCTTCGCTCAGAATGACAAAGCAACTGGCCTTGGCGCGCATGGCCTTTAGCACGCGTTCCGGCGTGAACGGCGCTTCGCGCAGGCGCGCTCCCGTAGCATCGAAGATGGCATTGGCGATGGCCGCGGGAACGGGCCCAATCGAGGGCTCGCCGCCGCCCAGCGCGGGCATCTCCGGCCGGTCGATCAGCGTGATGTCGATTTGCGGGATCTTTTCGTACCGCAGAATCGGGTAGCCGGCCCAGTCGAGGTTCTTGATTCCGGAGGCGTCGAAGAGCACTTCTTCCATCAGCGCGCGGCTGGTGCCCTGAATGACGTTGCCCTCGATCTGATTTTTCAGGCCGTCGGGATTGATGATCAAGCCGCAATCGTGCGCGACGGCGATTTTTTTGACGGTGACTTCGCCGCTCGATTTGTCGACTTCGACTTCTGCGGTAACCGCGACCACGGAGTTGGAGCGGGCGCTTACGGCGATGCCGCGCCCCGTGGCCACGTTGCCATTCGAGCCTGACGCGGGGGCCGGCGCGGGCGCCGGGCGCTCCTGCCAATTCGCCAGCTTGGCCACGGCCGTAAGGGCATCCGTGGCTCGCTTGTTATTCGAGGCGTAGCGCATGCGGAACTGCACGCCGTCCACGCCCTGCGCCGCGGCCAGCTCATCCATGAACGATTCGCTGGCAAACATGCGGGCCAAATCTCCGGGCGCGCGCAACGGCGAAGTTCGCAGAGGAGTGGGGTCGGGTTGCACCCAGGGAATGGCTGACGCCACGATTCTTTGATTGTCGAAGGTGTAAGTGTCGCCGCCGCCTCCGGTGCCATTCGGGAAGCCTTGGCCCTTGCCCTTCAGCCCAAGTTGCCGCGAAGTCACCAGCGGCAGATCGTTCGCCTCGGTCCAGGGAAAGCTGCGGTCGAGAAAATCCCAGGCGACGACTTTACCGCTCGAGTCCACGGCCGCGCGCACGGTGAGCAATTGCGCCGGGCCCTTGGGCTCCCAGC
>WNGP01003756.1_pt1 | contig 21313 bp, 18 predicted proteins | sample 5407671 | NCBI WGS metagenome assembly WNGP01 (sample SAMN13153381, study PRJNA577476) | soil metagenome | isolation source: 40 cm soil or saprolite under Garry oak tree replicate 2 | place: USA:California | collected 2016-06-15
AATGGGCAACGGGTGCGTAGTGTCCGTTCCGCTTGCACGCATTGTCGTTCAGGTTCCAGAAGAAAGCCCCATAGAGACCGGCATTTTCGGCGGTGCTGAGAACAGCGTCGGCGCGCCATGTATCACCGGGTTGCTCGTTCTCGAACAGACCGTATTGCGAGATCAGGATCCGGCGGTTGCCCAGTCCCTGCGGATCGGCGCTAATTCTTCGATTGTCTGCAAAGCCTGTGTGAGGCTCTGTTGCACCGATTGCGCGTCGGAACCATATACCATCGCATCGTAGGACGAACAAGTGAGCATGTCCGCATTGCCCGCGGCACGACCGCGTTGATCACGCGCCTCAGCCCGTTCTGAGCGTAATCGAGGACACGATTCACCTCCGCGCCATTTAGCACGAGCGCGCTCGAGTCGTGAGCCTCATTGCGGGCGCGAGTCACCCCGCGCTGGGGAGCTGAGAGCCACGCAATCAGATCTCCCGCCACATTTTGGGGAATATCGCCGGCCGTACTTCCCAGGAAAGCGGCGAATCCGTCCGTCTCCCAATTCTTCAAAACAAACGTTTTTCCCGAACCCCGAGAAACGCGAATAGAGATACCCCGTGAGCTGATAGAACTCGTTTTCTTCGGCATTCGGCCGGTCCTGCGATTGCGCAATACCTTGCACCCGGTCCGGCGAGGGCGCTGATTTTCTGTGCACCCTCAAGTAAATAGTTGTTCTGGGTGAACCTGTATTTGCCGTCGATATGGCTGATCCCGGCGGTGAAGGCGGTTGAGACGGAGCCGGAAAAAGGACTTGCACCAGAACCGGGCAGTCCCCCCTCCTGCTGCTCCTCCTCCGCACCCAAGCGTGATGAAAATGCGAGCTATCATGCTGATTGTAAACGACTGTCTCATGTGGACTCCGCTGCTGATGCGCGGGTCAAGTCCGGACACACTACGGCCTGAAAGGGCACAACCCTCGATCTTTTTGGGGGGAAACCCTGCAGGGAGACGCGGGAAAAGCCTGAGGCTGAATTGTTGGGGTGAATGCTACCAGACGCCGTCAATCATTTGGTGGAGGGATGTAGTTTTGAATAACCGGAGGGTTCAGGGCCTCGAGAGGCTGCGATAGAAGGGCGTGGTGTATTGCATTCATATCGCGCCAGTCGAGGCCTTCAGTTCGCGAGCTTGCTGGCCCTGGACCGCTCCATCTCGCCGCTTTTGCTGCCCGGTTTAAGGCTCTCAACCGACCCGCGCGGCGCATTTAGCCGGTAACTGTTGATGGGAGTGTCCATTCGTAATTTGAAAGCCGTGGGTGATGTCGGCAGAATCGAGTTGCCTGCCACTTCAGTGATCAGCGACGGGTAGTTTCCAACCGGGAAGCCCACCGCTGACACAGACCGTTCTGGCCGAATTGGACTGTGAACAACGATGTTTGGGCTGAAAGCAACAATCCTTTGCATTGACGACCATCGAAATGGACTCATCGGCCGCAAGATGCTGCTCGAAGAAAATGGTTATGAAGTTCTCGAAGCGACTGGCGGGGACGAGGGCCTGAAGCTGTTCCGGTCGCACTCGGTGGATGCGGTGGTCCTCGACTACCAGATGCCGGGTATGAATGGGGACGTGGTTGCGGTGAAGATGAAGCGGGTTAAGGCGCACGTCCCAATCATGCTGTTATCGGCTTATGGACCGCTGCCCCAGAACAAGCTGAAGGCGGTGGATACCTTCTTGTCCAAATCCCAACCACCTAACATTCTTTTGTCCACGCTTCAGAGTTTGCTGGACAGCCGGTCTAAGCCCTTTTTCTCTCGTTGGCTCGATCACTGGAGAGTTCGCAATGAATCGGTGATGCACTGATTTTTTTGAAACGTTGTCTGAGACGGGGCCGCTCGCATCGATTTGCCAGGCCGCGCATCGACGTAAGTGGTCGTCACTATCAGATCTGCCTGCATTGTGGAACGGCTTATGAATATAACTGGCGAACGATGTGCCAGACTGGTCGGCTGATGGTCCGAGACGTCCAGCGCGGGTGACGTGGTCGAGAGGCGTGAGTTCATTCCGCAGCACTTCCAGCATGCCCGAAGGCACGAGCTGACACGAATCTCTTCAAACCATTCTTCAAGACACTTCTGGGCTAGTTCTCCTTCTCGAGTCCCAAAAGCAAAAGGGTCGCTTTTCAGCGACCCTCGAAAGCTCCTGTTACATCCGCGTTACAGCGTTGATTCGATCTCAAAGCCCCAAGCCTCAAGCAGAGGTTCGGGGATATACTTCGAATTCTTGTTGCGGCGTGCCCACTCTCGCAGACGTGTAGAACGCAGATACTGATCGGGGGAGAGCTTGTATTCGCGCACGACCTGTTCAAATTCGGTAATCGTGGGGACAATCGGACCGATCGGCTCGGGTTTGCCCCAGTTAGGGTTTCCGCGTCGCTTAGCCATGAAAAAATTACCTTTCCAAATCGAGGGATAAATACCTTTACCGGTACCTTACCTCAATAAGATTCTCCGCACGGCGTTCCGGATGCACTTGAACACAACCTCGCGTTGGACAGCTAGGTACTCCTAGACGTCCCCCGGCGACCCTAAAGCTAATCGGAGACTCAAAATAATATCCTGCAATTCACTCAAAGTCAAATCCGCAATGTGGCCTCGCAGCTTCGAGGAAGCTTGCGCAAGTCCTTGTGTTTGCTAGCTTTAATTGCTCACCGGGACCAAGCTCGCCGAAAAAACCCCCTTTCCTTAAGCCTAGAATGCCCGCTCCGATTTAACTTGCAATCTAGATCGCACACGCCAGAACACCGCAACGCTCGGTGGTGGGGGCCGCACGAACTGATGACCACGCTGGGAGTCAGTGGTTACGGGAGTAACAGAGTTGTCTCCGTGTGACATTGACCCGGTCTCCGCATAGCCATAAAGTTCGAACTGGAGCCTGCGGTCCCTGGTAGTTCTGCAGGCTGGAGTTCGTCTCGATCCGGGCAAGGCAGTTATCCGCACTTCGCGGGCAAGGATTAAGGCTGTGCCATGAGTTTGAAGGCGCTGGTGCTGTGTTCTGACGAAAAAATTGTGCGAGTGTTGCGCCGGACTCTGGGTGACCTGGAGATCGGCGTCGAGCTCTGCACCAACGCTGACAGCGCCCTGCGAAAGTTAACTCGAGACCGGTTCGAGGCGATCATCGTGGACTGTGCAGGCCCACGTTCGGCCGAAGTATTGCTTAGCGCCCGCAGGGCCCCTTGCAACAAGCGTGCTGTGGCTGTAGCCATTGTGGAGCCGGTGGTGGGTCTGCGGTCGGCATTCGATATCGGCGCTCACTTCGTACTCTACAAGCCGGTTTCAACCGAACGGGCCAAGTCGAGCTTCCGCGCGGCGCGAGCTTTGATGAAACGAGAGCGCAGGCGCAACTCCAGAATTCCCATCCTGATTCCCGTCACGTTGTCGAACCCCACTACTGGGGTGGACTTGAAAGTCTCCACCTTGGATCTGAGCGAGGGCGGGATGGCTATCAAGTTTCCCCGCGGGAGACGGCCTGCTGGGCGCTGGAACCTAGCATTTTCGCTGCCTGCCTGCGAAACCAGTTTGGAACTCGTCGCGGAATTCGCATGGGAGGGAACTGGGGCGCAAGCCGGACTTCGATTCATGGAAATGACGCCGGAAACCTCGCATCAATTATGCAGCTGGATCAGCCGCAATGCCTCCGACGCAGAAAAGGATGACCCGCCCGAACAGTGCCGACTCAGCGATCTGAGCTTAGGTGGCTGCTACTTGGAGATCTCCTCGCCTTTTCCTGTATCGACACGAGTCACGCTTTCGATGCGAGCGGCTCACGCAGAGCTGAGGGCCGAAGGGATAGTCAGAGTGATGCATCCAGATACGGGCATGGGCGTGGAGTTCACGCAAGCCACTCCCGAGCATCGGAGAGCGCTGGAAAAATTTCTTGATGTCCTTAACGACAATCGAGACTTGTTACCGGAATTGTTAGTTGAACCCGAAGGCCTGGAAACCGAGAGTCCGGCAAGTGCCCCGGAACAAGCTTCCAGCGGCGAAACCGAAGATCCATTGTTGGAGCTCTTCCGCAGCCAAGCCGGGTTGTCCACCGAGTCCTTTCGAGAGGAATTGCGCAAGCAGCGCCGCGCTGAACCGCCCAAGAGCGCGACCACGCATGCTTAAAACGGCAATTCCATCAAACCCATGCGAAGTGTTGAACTCCTGCGAGCGCGGTTAAGCAATCTTGCAGCCTACAAATCATTCGCGTTGAGAAGCTTCCTCGCTGGCGCTGATCTTCACAAGTTCAGTCTTGATTGTGGACTTCTGATTTGCCACCAATTCGATGTCGGTTTCAAAGGTTTGATGCCTGACAAATCCCAGCGCCAAATACGAGTTGGGCCAGCGCAAAGATCGCCAGATACGGGAGTGTAAACGCATCGGCACGCCGCGCAGAGATTCGGGAAACTTCAGATTCCCTGGCATAGACTCAAAGCTCGAGCCCGAAAAGCGAAATGTGACAAAGTGTCGGGTTCGGGCCACAATTGTCAGTTACACGAATTTGAAACTTTCCGCCGATACATGCGCAGATCGAATTGCGAAGTAAGCAAACATTCAGGAGGCGTCCTTTGAAGAAAGCATCAAGCATTGTTCTGTTCGCGTTCCTGGTCACAATGGCTTCGGCCGCGGATTATCAGATCACGAAGAAGATCCCCATCCCCGGCCAGGGAAGTTGGGATTATCTTGCGGTTGACGAGGCCGCTCGCCGCTTGTACGTTTCGCATGGCACTCAGGTCGAAGTGCTGGATGTAGACTCCGGAACTGTGGTAGGCAACATCCCCAATACTCCGGGGGTGCATGGGATCGCGATCGCGCCCGCACTCGGTCGCGGGTTCGTGAGCAACGGCCAATCCTCAACGGTCACGATTTTTGACCTGAAGACGCTGAAGCGGATCGCGGACGTGACGACCGGCAAGAAGCCGGATGCCATCATTTTCGATCCAGCCACGTCGCGAGTGTTTGCCTTCAACGGAGGGAGCGACAGCGCGACGGCGATCGATGCAGCCACCGGCAAAGTTGCTGGCACGGTGGACCTAGGCGGTGGCCCAGAATTTGCGGTCGCTGATGGCAAAGGTTATGTCTTCAACAATTTGGAAGATGAGGGCCTGGTGCTCAAGATCGATTCGCGTAAGCTGACCGTTGAGCAACGTTGGCCTGCGGCCCCCTGTGCCAAGCCCGCCAGCTTAGCAATGGATCGCGAGAATCGCCGTCTATTCGTCGGCTGCCGCAGCAAAGTGATGGCAGTAATGAATGCGGATACGGGGCAGGTAATTACAACTCTTCCCATCGGCGATCATGTGGACGCCACTGCCTTCGATCCCGAGAGCAAGCTGATCTTCAACTCCAACGGCGAGGGGACCGTGACTGCGATTCACCAGGATGGCCCGGACAAGTACTCCGTGGTCGAGACGGTGAAGACTTTGCCGCGAGCGAAGACCATGGCGCTTGATCCGAAAACGCATCAGCTATTTCTGTCTACGGCTGAGTCGGGCCAGTTCGAGGTATTGGTGGTGGGAAAGTAGAGCGCGGCAATCTGTGCATTGGTTGGAGTCTCGGTCCTGACGTTTAGGTGCCGATCTGCGCACCCTGTTCTTGTTGTGAGCGACAACTCTACTCCGGCACAGATGTGTTGTACGAAGAAGCCCTGTACTTTGATAAAGACGGTCGATCGGACGGTGAGGGGATGGCTGCCTGGACGCAGTCCGTCTCAGGGAAGATTTCCCTTCTCGCGGCGGTATCCTCTAGTGCGGCCGCAGCACACTGATTTCCGCAATACCTAGCGACGACGATTTTGCAAGACTCGCGGGGATCTGAGGCATCTCAATCAAGAATCGGTTGGGCCGTTACGGATTTGATGCCTGATCGGTCGATTCATCTTCCTTCCGTCAATTCTCTCTTCCCAGAAACCCTGGAGAGTTTGAAGTTAGCTTTGCTGCCACGCCCGAGCAGCTGGGGTAAGAGTGCAGCGTTAGCGCCAAGACCATCGAGTGGGCGACGCCGCCACACCCATCTTAGGTCTCGAGCCCAGCTAGCAGCTGTTCAGTAGCTATGCAATACTGAAAACGATCAGACGGCCGCCGAAAACTGGCAGTGCGGCCGGTGGTGAGCGATGTCCCATTCGGCTGCAATCAAAGCTCCGAATCGAGATAAATTATTCTGCGACGCCGGGATGGCGAAATTGGCAGACGCAGCGGACTTAAAATCCGCAGGTCCGAAAGGACTGTGGGGGTTCGATTCCCCCTCCCGGCACCAATTTACCCGCGTAAACACTGCACATTACTGCACCTTGGCGCTGGCCAGCTTTGGCTCGCCAACCGTCGTTTGTGATGCAATAGGGGCCGTAGTAGGGGCTAAACCGCTGGGCTGGCCCTGTGCAGCCTGTCGGGCACGGGCCGCCTCCAGCAGTTCAACAGCCTGTTGTTGGTCCTTGTGGCTGTCAATGGCATAGCGGCGAAACATACTGGCCGTTCAGGCCGTAATAGCCAATATGCTTGCTAACGCCACATTTGTCGCAACCTGCCAGACTTGTCGCATTGACTGGCCAATGTGCACTCATTTTGGGGTTAGGTGATCGAGTTCGTGGTCGATGTTGAGGAGCCGCTGCGCGAGTCGGCGAAGTTTACGGCGAGCCTTATCTTCCAGCTGGGGCTGGATTAACCCCGGCAGAAGCGGCCAAACCGGTCGTTAAGAGATCTCGTCGTGTGTAGCTCATGTTCTTAGTCTCCCGGTAACTGGGGTCTATTGCGGATTGTAAGGTTCCTCGAAGGACCGGCCGACGTTTCGTAATCCTCGGGCTTTGCGAATTCAGTTTGATCCCGACTGTGGTGTTAGCGAAAACTGTGAGGCTGCAGTGAGCTGCGCCCGAATCCAGACCACAAGACTGGAGCCTTCTAACCGGTCAATGTGGCCGACGCGAAAGTCTTTGCCTTCTGTAACAAGCTTGCCGTTCAATCGCAGCGCTGCGCCTTCTCTGCCCCATCCATCGATGACGAATGCCGGGTTCACTACCGGCGATTTCTCGCCGGCCTGAATATTGAACTCCAGTTTCGTGTTTCCTTGCGACAGCCGGCGAAGGTGGTAAGCCCGGTCATCGCGGTCATAACCGTCGCTGGCGAAATCCTTCCCAGACATTTTCAAGTCAGGTGGCTGCAACCAGGCGCGGGCGAAGGGAAGAATCACAGATATCGGCTGGTTCGTGAGGCCCATAACAAATCTGCCCTCCACAATGCCGTCTCTGGGTCGCTTCGTCTCTGGTGGTTCAGGAGAGAGAATCGCCGAACTTGACACCCGATCCAGAGCAAGTGCGGGTCGGCCATCCGATGGAATTTGCGCAACAGGCCAGTGGTTCCAGATCGGAAACTTCGACAGATACGGGCGAGTCTCGCCGACGCCTCCACCGTAGGGGATAATGCGGGTGGGAGGCGGATAGATATAGACGGGCTTGAAATCCGATTTGGTGTTAACGATCGCAATATTGGCATTGGACACCGGATGTTGGAATTCGGCGCCTATGCCTCCATCGGAGGGCCATGTTTCCCAGCTAAAGGTCCGCGTCTCGCCATCCATATTGGCCAGAGTCGCCGCGTCGATCGAGACGTTGTCTTCCGCTCTTTCGCCAGGATTGTTCAACGTCGCAGGTTCTGTAATGCTGTATCCCCTCTGCCGGCCATGTACGAGAAAATGACGAACCGCCAGACCATCGGGATAGATGGTGTATTACTCGTCCGCCCAAGCTCCCCAACCGGTGATCGGATCCTCCTCCCCGATGTTGTACTTGACATCCGTCAACGCATACCGCCAGTGAACGACAACGCGCGCAGCGCTATTTTCGAGCAGGCGAACGTGAGCATAGCGGGCCTGCTTGTCGGACATATGCTCCTCACATCCAAACTCACCTCTTGCTCCCTCCGCGCTTTGGTCTCCGATCCAGCGGCCGTTCTCCGTGACCAGATTCATGTTGTATGTAGTCCCGTGCCAGAACACCATCTTGTACGATTGGTCGTCGAAGGTGACGACCAGGTCCGGATACTCGTCGATTCGCCACAGCTGGTCCCACTCAGGATAGAACTTCAGACGCGTATAAAAAGCGCCAAATCGCTTGTCTCCGACCGGGATTACGGGAAGCTTGCGTGGGGTAAGTTCAGGTGGGGACGCGGGACGCACCGATTCGTACGCTGTCCTGATCTCGCCGGCATCGAGAGCGCGGCCGTAGATCTTCAGCTCATCGATGATTCCGTCAAACGAATACGACGCCGGAATCTTCAACGATGCGGCGGCCGGAACTTCTTCCAGGTTGCGGCCGATCTGAAATTTGCCTGCGGTGGGTTGACCATTACTAGGGTCTACTTCACCTTGACCGAGATGACCGGCAATATTGAGACGCCCGCCTTCCTGGCCGTTGATGTAGAGGCTAAGGCCGTTTTGGGGATCGAAAGTGCCGGCGATATGCGACCACTGCATGAACGGAACTTGCACCGCCGAAAAGCACTCCCGCCATTGATCATCAACGAAAACCCGCAGACCGATGTGCCCAGTGGCGTCCAGTCCAAAAAAATAGCGCTTCTCCTGCTCGACGATGGCATTCCAATTCCAAGGGTACGCTTGGGGTGCGATCCAGGCCTCGAATGTCACAGCCTCGTGGATCTCCGGCAGATCTGATTTGCGTGTAATGCGGGTCGTGAATCCATCGAACTTGATCCCCTTGCCACGGACGCCGCTCCCCACCGAAAAATTCCCTTCGATCCCGTCTTCCGTCTGCTTGGCTCCAGACCAAGTACTCAGATTGAAATCCCTCGCATGCCTACTTTGTTCACATTCTTCGGGACTGCTCAGTGGGGGCATCGCGCACTCACACCATTAGAAATCGCCCGTTCACCTCAATTACTTGGCCCTGAATGAAACGAGCACCATCCGAACAAAGAAAAACAATCACATCGGCAATATCATTTGCTGTCCCAAGGCGCTGTAAGGCGTCGCAGCCACGACCGCATCGAGAGACTCCCGTGCAGAAAACTTCTAGTGGTAATTCGTATCGATGTTCCAGGTGAAACTGCATTTATGCGAATACCTTTTGGTCCAAATTCTCGAGCGAGTCCTTTCGTCATTGTCGATAGCGTTGCTTTTGCTGAGGAGTACGCAATTGCCCCAATGCCACCGCCAAAGCGGGCCGCTACTGACGTAATGTTCACCACACAACCACGTCCGCGCTGCACCATCGACGGAAGGAGAGCCTTTGTCGTAAGGAATGCGCTTGACATTCAACGTGAAGGCTTCTGACCACAGTTGTTCAGTAATCTCCAGAAACGGCTTTCTCTGTATCAGAGAACAGCGTTATTCACCAAAATGTCAATTGGCCTTTGCAAGCTTGCGAATGAACCAGTGAATTGCGCAATGCCTGAACTGTTACTCAAATCTCTGGAGATGAGTTCCCCATCCCCACGGACTTGGCGAATCTTCTCAAGAACTTCTGTCGCGCCCTGCAAGTTTTCATGGTAATGAATAAGCGTATACGCACCGTTGGCTCCAAGTCGAAATGCCGTTTCCGCACCTATTCCACTACTTGCACCGGTGACTAGCGCGGTTAGTCCTTTAAGTTTGCTCTCGACCACAAGAATCCTTCAGTATCTCTGTCAAGACCGCGGCAATGGCCAATCTTCTCGTCCAACTTGCCACGCGCCAGTGTGCGCACTGTTCAAGAAACTGCAAATCACTGATTAACGCCGCTCGCCAAGAAACCGCCATCGACAATCAATACGGAACCAGTCATAAAGCTGGCCGCATCTGAAGCAAGAAGAATCGCCGCTCCTACCACCTCTTCCGCGGTACCAAACCTCTTCATCGGTGTGCGCATCAGCAATTCCTGCCCTCGGTCAGTGCCTTGCAATAGCTCTGAATTTAGTGCGGTTGCAAATACGCCGGGCGCAATCGCATTGACGCAAACTCCACGACCTGCCCACTCAACTGCTAACGATCTCGTCAGCGATTGAACTGCCGCTTTACTGGCCGCGTAGGCCGCGACTTCATGCAGCGCCACGAATGCATTGAGCGACGTGATGTTGAGGACTCGTCCATATCCTTTTTGTAGCATGTGGCGCCCGAATATCTGGCAGGCGCGGAGCACACCCATCAGGTTTATATCCAGAATTTCTTCCCAGTCACTTTCAGACGAGTCGATCGTAGGCGCTCGTTTTATGCGTCCGGCGCAGTTCACCAGGATGTCTACTTTTCCAAATGAGTCCAGTGCGGCAGAGAGCAGTCGTTCCAAGGAAGCCCTATCGCTAACATCAACTGTCATGGACAAACTGCGACAGCCGGCAGCTTCGATTTCGGCAGCGATTGCCTTTACCTGCTCAAGCCTACGACCGGTGGCGATGACGTCGGCACCCGCGTGTGCCAATCCCAAACGATCGCTTGGCCGATGCCAGATGTGCCTCCAATGACCACGGCGGTCTGCCGTTCAGATCCAAGCAGGCGTACGCCACTCTGCCTCCCGCGATGTCCACCGCCTCGTGATCCAATGCCGGCTCAGAACGGTCCGACAACTTAGAAATAAAACTTCAGCGCGATTTGCAGCTGGCGCTCAGTGTTGGCGGTGTACGACACTAAGCCAAAAGTGCCGCCCTGATAAGCGTTTCCATCTCCTAAGAACGTGTCGGGAGTCCCCATCACGGGGGTGTTGGCTAGGTTGAAAGCTTCGGCTCTGAACTCGAACCGCTTGGACTCTGATATGGAGAATGAGCGGAATAGTGACAGATCCAAGTTGCGCCCCCAGTCCGCGGTCAGACTGTTGCGCCGCATTGTGCCGAAACTCCCCGTCGGAGGATCAGCGAAAGCGTTAAAGTTAATCGGGTGAAGTTTGTCCAAGGCATAGTCGAGCGTACTCCGACGAGGATCCGCAACCTGGTTGACACGTTCGATTCCGGCAAAGTTACTGATATTCGAAATCGCGTTATTGTCTTGGACGTCGTAACGCGGTCCACTGTTTAGAGAAAGGATCCCATTCAGCTGCCAATTGCCGATGATGTGATTCATCAGGCTGCTGCCAGTGCTGAATCGTCTTCCTCCACCGAACGGAAGCGGCAGCACGAAGCTCGTGGTGAAGATATGGGTAAGATCGTGGGCCGCCGGTCCACGATCCATACTCAGATTGTATGGGTTCTGGACCTCGCAGCCTGAGTTGTAACCGTCACAGCCAGTAGTGAGCGCCTTCGACCACGTGTATGCGATGGTCCCCATGATCCCGGAATGCAACTTATATTGCGAGGAAACTTGCAGACCGTTGTAGTTCGTTGACGAGATGCTCTTGGTGTACGGCACCTGGAACTGAATGTACGGATAAGGAATGGGCTGGCTGATGGGGCAAGGGGCGCCCGAACAACCCGCGTTGGCGGTGACCGTAGTGGCTACGTTTCCGTTACGAGAACCTACGTAATTAATGGTCGCAATTGCGCCCGGAGCCAATTCTCGCTGGAATCCGAGATTCCATTGGTCCGAATACCCGTTCTTGAGGTGAGGGTCGGTATATGGGCTCGCATTCAGAGGCGTAAACGGCGAAACATCCGGCTTGATACTACCCGTGCCAGTTCCCAAATTAAGCGGATCGTTGGCTAATCCGGTGGGTGGTCCAAAGGAATTGAAGCCGCCAGGAGCTGCGACAAATGCCACATTGGGCCAGAGCTGAGTGAAATTGGAAATATTTTCGGTGATACCGGCCCAATTGTCGTAGAACCTTGCATACCCGCCGTGCATCACCGTTCTCGGTGTCAGTCGATAGGCAAATCCGACTCTGGGCTGAAAATTGGTGTAGTCGTCCTGGGGGATTTTTCCGTTACTGGCGATTACGACATGAGGTGGCAGCGTACCACCTGGAATGCAGGGCGCTCCCTGAGTCGCGGAACATGCCGGAGCAGCTTTCTGCAGAATGTAGGTTCCGTTGCTGAAGTTAAAGTCCCCGGTGATGTCACTTCCGTTGGAGGATTTGCCCTGGCGGGGATTTACTGTCAGGTCGTAACGCAGACCATAGTTAACGGTGAGCTTATCGTTAACCCTCCACTGATCCTGCGCGTACACGCCAATGACCTTGCCGCCGTGAAGCAGCGAATAAACGTTGTCCACTTCGGCATAGGACGGGACACCCAGTACCATGGAGGCCATTGCATCGCCTGTATTCGAGTCAAAGGCAGCATCCTGGGTCTGCGTTTGATCAAAGTTCTCCTGCGAGCCATAGAAAGGTTGTTCCCATCCGTAGGAGGCGAGGCTGGCGCCCGTGCGGAAACTGTGCCTCCCAAAAGTCTTGGAGTAATCACCGCGGTATTCCCAGATGTTCGTATAGTGCAACTTGCCCACGAAGGTCGCGGTGCTGCCGAGGTAGTTTTCGCCCACCACAAATCCTGGAACGATGGGGCCACCAAAAACACCATGGTTGTAGAAATTGGGAGCTAGTCCAGCCTGTTGATAGAAGTTCGACGGCACATTCGCGTAACTTCCTCCGTGGTTGGCCTGCGCTGAAGTACGACCGAATGTTAGCTCTAGCACGGAACTGGAGCCAAAAGTGTGAGTCCAGTTCACTGCCACATTGTAGTTACTGTCCTTAGTCGTCCCCGTCACACCCGGGTACCCCCCGGAAGCGGTAATGGGCTCCCATGCTGCCGTCCAGCGCCCGAAGAAGCGGTCCTTCGTACCGATCTGCTGGTCGAAGCGGAGGGAGATCTGATCCTGCCGGATAATCGCGGGAGTCGTATCGACGCCATTGAAAGGTGGAGACTGAGCAGCGATCGTGGGGTTCGGCGCCGGGAACAACGTCTTCGCGATGTAAACCGTGGTCGGACTGATCATGCTCGACGGAATTTTGTTGCAAGGAGTTCCCGCGGCTTGGATATTGCCGGGAGCGGGGAGCGCGTTTCCACTCGCGTCGCACATAAACGGCTGAACCGTGGTGCCGTTGTTGCTGAACGGATTGTAGAGTTGTACTCCTTGACTATCGAGGTTGCTGAAGTCGCCGCCCAATTGCGCTGCGGTTGGGGTGCGAAAGAAGCTGTTCGATGCCGTGTGGTTACGAAATCCTTCGTAAGAAAGGTAGAAGAAAGTCTTGTCGTGGCCGTTGTAATGCGGCAGGATCACGGGACCGCCGACTCCCCCGCCAAACTGGTTCTGCTTTAGCGGGGTCTTCACCGGGTGGAAATAGTTTGCCGCATCCATCGCATCATTGCGCAGGAATTCCCACACGTCTCCGTGAAGTCGATTGGTTCCTGACTTCGTCACCACATTTACGATCCCGCCTAATACTTGCCCGAATTGCGCTTCGTCGTTGTGGGATTGGACTTTGAACTCCTGAATATCGTCCAGAGTCGGCTGCACCGCGTAAGTGTCGCGGATCGAGCCGTAATTGTTGATGCCGTCCAGCAGGTACATATTGCTGCGGTTATTCTGGCCATTGATCGCGGGAAGCACGACGGTTCCGGTGGGATTACCGAAGAAACCGCCACCGAAGCCGGAATTCTCCGTAGTGTTTACAGGGCTAACGCCAGGCTGAAGCAGCAGTAGCTCTGTGAAATTGCGCCCGTTCAAGGGCAGCGAACTGACTTCAACGGTCCCGATCACTGTCCCGAGTTCGGCCGTGGACGTTTCGATCTGAACCGAATTGGCAGAGACCTCAACCGTTGTATTCGTGCTGCCCACCCTTAAATCGAAGTTGAGGGTGGCTGTCTGATTCACACCGAGTTCGAACTCAGATGACTTGCCGGTGGAAAAACCTTCCTTCGCAACCGTCGCGGTGTAGTTGCCCGGGCTGATGTTGACAAGAGAATAGCTTCCGGTCGCGTTGCTCTGCGTCACTTGCCGGAACCCTGTTTGGACATTGATCAGGGTTATAGTTGCGCTCGGCACCGCGGCACCGGAAGGGTCTCGCACCGTGCCGTTGAGTGCAGCTGCGGCAGTGCCCGCTTGCGCCGCGGAGTTGACGGACATCCCGATACAGATCGCGACGGTCAACATCGCTGAGCTGAGAATCCTCAAACTACGACTAAGCGGAGAATTCATAGAGCCTCCCTGGTTCTAGGCTTTCCACGAAGAAGCCTCGCTGGCACAAGGACTAATTGATCCAACCAATTACGACAGGAGACGCTAGCACCGCGTGATTTCTGTTGTCAAGCACTTTTGCTTCCGATGAAGCAACGCCCGAAAAAAGCCTGATTGACAGGAATTGTCAAGGGTGAGACACCATTTTAGCCTGGAATCGCGGCATTGACTGGGGGGCGAGCTTGCCCCTAAAATCTAGAGCTATATGGTTCATCCAATACCAAGCGCACGCCCGCGCGGTTCACAGCCGTGTTCATATCACCACGGGCGGAACGCATTTGCTCGCAGATCACTCAACCCCACATCTCGAGGTCCCACTCCGGGTAAAACTTCAGACTTGTGTAGAACTCACCAAACCGCTTTTGTCCATCCGGAATGCTGGGCAGCTTGCGCCAGGTCAGTGGAGGCGGAGAAGTGGGACGCAGAGAGTCGTACGATCTCTTGATCTCGCTGGCATCAAGGGCGCGGCCGTAGATTTTCAGTTCGTCGATGATTCCGTCAAAAGAATAAGAAGCTGGGATCGGCCTCGTTGCGGCGGCGGGGAGTTCGTCGAGGTTGCGGCCAATCTGGAAGGCGCCGCCCGCGGCTTGCCGTTTCGTGAAGAATTTATCCTCAATCTCGTTCGGCTCGAAGGGGCGCCTCCGGGCGAAACGGCCACTGATTTTCAGACGACCAGCCTCCTGCCCATTGATATAGATGGTAAGGCCACAGTTGGGATCGACAGTCGCGGCTATATGGGACCACTCCATCAAGGGCACCTGAGTGGCCGAAACACACTCGCGCCAATGATCGTCGATGAAAACTCGCAAACCGATGTGCCCGGTCTCGTCTAACCCAAAGAAGTATCGGTCCCTCTGCTCGACGATCGCATTCCAATTCCAAGGATAGGCCTGAGGAGCTATCCAAGCCTCGAAAGTCACGGCATCTTGGATTTCGGGCGCATTCCACACACCGTCCAACAAACAGACTAAAGACGTAATCTAAGGCAACCTCTCTTTTGTGAGCGGCGTCCGAGGCCAGGGCCTCAAGTTTGATGGGTTCACGACCCGCATTCCACGCGATACAATCGTTTGGCTTCAACGACAGCTGTACCGCCCGTACCGTCGAACGGCCAGTATGCCACCAGTCCGTTATGTTGCCCTAATCCTGACTGGCAAATGAAAAGCAATATAGCTAGCTCCCACCGACGCAGCAGCATGAATGCGTCCATCAATGGCTCTGCAGGATCCTCGTTATCCATTTGAGTTTTGGCTTGCTGGCTGAATCCTCGCCGACTAGGGATTGTGATAGACCTCTTTCATCATCGCCCAGGACTGTTCCCCGGGAAGAGGAGCTTGCATCGGACCCGTTATGGAGAGCCACTTTTGGTTGCGAGGCTCCGCCGCGAGCTTTTCCATCTCCGCTTTGAAGTCTGTGCCGGTGTACTCGTAATACCCAAATAGGTAGTACTTTCCATCGTCGAGTTGACGCATGTAGATGGAGAAGTTATGCATGTGATATTTATCCAGCAAGTCGCGAACGCCAGGGTTGGATGCGGCGTGCAGGGCTTCGTATGCGCTGATCTGGTCGGCTTTGATTCCGATTACCATGCCGATGCGCTGTACGTGTGCGTTCTCGGTTTTGGCGAACATCGCTACAGTCAATAAGGCAGCAGCAACGAATACTGTTGCAAATGCGAGTTTTCTCATTGGTTCCTCGTCGAGTTACTAGCTTGTTGATTTTCGCCACTGCTCAGGAAATCCGTCCGTCAATCCCCATTTGCCCATCTCGAAGTTTTTGAAACCCAACTTCAGCGCTGGTGATTCCGGGCGCACTTGGAAATCGTGGTTTTCGGGGTCGACGAAAAGTGGATCGGCAAACATGGAGTGCTGGTCAAAGCCTAGCTTTTGCCATTCCTCCAGGTTGTAGCGTTTCGCGTTGCGTCTACCATCTTCCGAGCGTAGCTGGTCTACCACTGCCTGAAATTCTCCACCAACACAATAGAAACAATTGTTATCGATCTTTTCGAGCCAAGGTCCAACCGTCGGAGGCGCGATGATCGAGTAAACCATCTGCGGCCACCACGGCCATCCATCCGGCCATTTGGTGCTGCCGGGATGCATGACTGTGATGTTGTTAAAATACTGATCGTGGTTATAGTTGTTTCCAACGTGAAAGCATGGGGCCCCTTTCGAAAGGTACCAGATGTTGTTGTAGACCTTCCGATACGCTCCCTCGCGCAGCTTCATGCTGACGCCACCTACCGAGATGTTGTTGTAAATCTCGTAGTTCGTAGCACCGTCATCCAGATCGAGCCCCCACCCCGACTTTTCATCGAAGAAATTGTTGCGAACGATCACAGGTTCCATGGCGTCGACGAGGGCCTCCCAGACATCGAGGCTGCGATCCGAAGTGTAGGGAGCGTGAGACTGGCCTAAAGCCCAACCCCGATCCCGGCCCCACGCGTTGAAGGGACCGTGGTCACTGGTCTCGCGCACGGTGTCATGAGTCTGGTTGTATTCGATGACGTGCCCCCCCCATGTACCGTCGCCGATGCAGATGGCCGCCCGGGGCATGTTGTATATCAGGTTGTGGCTGACCGTGATTCGCTTGGCGCGGGAAACATAAACGCCAGCAATCTGCTTCCCGTAATAACCACAATCATGAATCAAGTTGTCAGCTGCTCGGCATTCATAAGGGAAGGCGCGCTGTGTACCATTCGTTTTTTCCAGGTCGCCTACAAAGCAGATCGCACTATCGCCTGTCTCTGTGAATCTGCATCCAACCACCGAGAATTCGCGGTTGTAGTTGTTGACGAAAACGGCGTTGCCTCCGATGGCATCAAACCAGCAAGCCTCAATTGAGCAGTTGCGGGTACCTTCGGCAAAGACTGAGCCACTGCGCTGAATCGCCCAGTCGCTAAGCGACGGGACCTCATAGGCTTTCAGATAAGTCGTAGCGGTGTGCGCAATGTGGAAACCATGCAGAGACACGTGCTCCACAGGATCGTGCTGCGTACCTGTAAACTGTATCGCCTGCTCCAGAATGGGCACTTCCACAAGTGCCCTTCGCAAATCAGTGCCCGGCTCGGGATAGTAGTAAAGAATGCCCTTCTGCTTGTCTAGGAACCACTCGCCTGGCACGTCCAGTTCCTCAAATACATTGTCGATAAAAAACCGTGAGCTTTCGTTAAGAACCGCGGGATTATGGCTCCACTTAGCGCCAATTTGTTGACCGCCATCGCCGAACCAGATCGAATCGGTGCTGAAGTCGATGCCCTTGATCTTCCATTGCAGGTTTCCCCAGTAAGCAGCTTGGAAAATGTGGATCTCCGCCTCCTGTAGATTCGCCCACCTTTTTTTTGTAAACGTGGCGGGGTCGAATCGTATTCCCCTGGGGGCTTGAGTGGAAAATGTCATGTCGTCGTCCAGACCCGCATCTGGGTTCACGGTACCAGCGCGGATCGGACCTGCCGCCTGAACATATCCCGACTTCCCAGGATTCGAGGGATCGTAATTCGGATACCGGGCACGAGTCTGGCGTTTACCGTTGATGAACAGCTGCGTGAACTCCAGCCCTGATGGAACTGAGGCCATCATGATGCCGTTCTTATATGGGTTCCAGTTGCACGCCAGCTTGCGTCCGCCGCTGATTGTCACGCGCTCCCCGGGATAGGCGGTATAAATCATCGGCGCTTCCTTGCTGCCGGAATCCTCCCGACCGAAAGTCAGCGCACTCTTCAAGTAGTAGGTGCCTTCCCGAACCAACACTCTGACCGGAGCGGAGCTGTTCCGTGATTGCCGAACAGCCTCTTGTGCGCGGTGAAGGGTTGCAAAGGGCAGTTTCTTAGTCCCAGGGCTCTTGTCATTCCCGGAAGAAGAAACATAGAAAGTAGCGGCTTCGCCCAACTCCGGCGCGCCCGCAGCGATCAGAGTTTCGCCTTGGCTGTAAACACCAGCCAGAGCAGCGGTGGCACTGAGCTTCAAGAATTCTCGACGTTTCATAGGAGCACAATGGACGAACCAAATCGTACACCGGTTATTTAGGAAGTCAAGCAGAAGGGCGGAAGGAAGTGCATGCCGAGAAACTGGCACACACAGAGGCAACAGATTGTCGGGCACTGAAGAAGCTTGACAATGAAAATGGAGCGGTGCGAGCGTCTCACGTCGTAATTGGTTGGATCAATGTGTCCTACTTCGTCGCCGAGGTCAGGAGTGCTTTGGTGTCGGCAATGTGATCCAGCATCTGGCGCCGTGCTTCTTCCGAATTTCGCTCCTGAATCGCCGCATAGATTCGCTTGTGAAAAGCCAGCGGCCGATCGAGGTTCACGCGCGTGGAAAACTGGGCCATGCTGGTCAGCAAGTTGCGGTGGATCACTCTAAACAACAAATGACAGATTCGATTGCCGCTGGCGCGAAAAATACATTCATGGAATGCGAGGTCTGCATCCAACCTCTCTTCGTTTGTCCGGCAATGCTCCATCGCGACAATCGCCTTTCGGAGCCCGATCAGGTCCTCCGCGGTGGCGCGCTGAGCTGCCCGGGCCGCGAGCTCCGGTTCGACGATCATCCGCGTCTCCAACAGCTCATGATGGGAGAGGTCGTCTAATAGGATGAGAAAATCGAGCGGCTCTTTAAGGGTCGCTTCGGCGCTGGCGCTCAGGTACGTCCCATCGCCCACCCTCTGGGTCAGGACACCCATTATCTCAAGCACTTTCAAGGCCTGGCGCAATGAGGCTCGGTTTACGCCAAACTCTTTCGCCAGTTCACGTTCAGGGGGAAACTTTGCTCCCGGCACAACCGCCCCGGTCGAGATGAGGCGTTTCATCCTCTCAAGTATTTTTGCCGTAATCCGGGTATCAGCGGGCGTCTTGCGGCGGGTCTGTTGGGAAGATGCCATGCCATGTGCGCGACAGGCGGTGCCGTATTGTGCTTCCAGGAAAAAACAAAAGCAGGGTTCATTTTAGCGAGATTCACACAATTCGTACAGCAACTCTGCTACTGCACCGCCTGATTGGAGAGCTTCCCGAACGATCCGCACTAAGCCTGTTCGCCTTCAATTCTGAAGGTCCATGCCACTTTGCAAGGCCGTTTCGCTTCATCTTGAAGTGCACTCGGAGTCTCGATAACCATTCCACCAGAGGTGTCGTCGTGCCATTTCAATGATTGGTTCACACCGAGCAGGGTGATCTTGGTACTTTGGGCTGCCCCGACAGTCCTCAACCTTAGCGTTGGACCAGGCCATTGCAAACAGATGGCGTACAGCGCTCGTTCATCCTTGCGGCGAGTAAAACGAATCGGACCATTTTCGCTGGTTACAGCAGGCTGTTCGCCATTTTCGGGCCTGGATTCGGCAAGGGAAACGTCTTCACCTTCTTTCCACAAATCACCCGGCCGCGGCCTCGTTTCGTAAATCGCTTCGCCATTTACCTTCAGCCATTGGCCGACTTCCTCCAGTTGACTCATCGCCGTGGGACTGAACGTGCCATTGCGGTCTGGACCGATACCGACCATGAAATTGCCGCCCTTCGCCACTGTGTCGGCGAGATTTTGGATGACCCACCTGCTGCCCTTGAAATGGTCATCGGCCCCGCTATAAGAGAAGCCGCGGCCTAACGGATAGATTACGAACCAAGGTATATCCGTCGTTCCTTTTCCACCAGGCACATAGCGTTCGGGTGTGTAGTAGTCACCGTAATTACCGATGCCGCGTGCGCGAAACATTACATCCGGTTGAAGCTTACGGAGTGCCAACATCGTCTCTCGCAATTGAGGCCACACCTCTTTCCCCAGCCACATGTCCAGACACACCATATCGATCTTGCCGTAGTTCGTCAGCAACTCCGTAAGTTGCTGACGATGATGCGCCATCATCCGCGTTTGTTCTTCTTGCGTAAGATCCGGAATACCATACGATCCCGGCAACAAGGGATGTCTGCAAAAGGGACGAAAGTCTGCACCGTACCAGTTCGGATGAGAAAAATAGAGATCGATCTTTAGCCCATGCCTGCGACCCGCATCGCACACTTCTCTTACTACGTCTCGCTTGAACGGCGTCTCCATAATGCTGTAAGCCAGGTCGCAATTCTGGAGTTTAGGTCGTCCCCCCGGTGCCGTCCAGTCAACACGACTCGTTACTCTCCTTTTTGTGTCGTACATGGAGAAGCCTTCGTGATGATTGCAAGTGATGGCAAACATCTTCATCCCATTCTCTTTGAAGAACTTCATCCATTCATCAGCGTTGAACCCTGTGGGATTCCAAGTTTTGTATTGCTCCTGATATTCCTGCTTCTCCGCAGGCGACAATTTCAGAAATAGCCAACTAGTGTCCCACCACTCCTTGAGTGCGTACAGCCCCCAGTGGATCCGCACGCCATATTTAATATCGCGAAACGCCTCGAAGGCGGATTCGGAAGCATGTCGGTATTCCGGACCGGGTTCGTCAACGTAATCTTTCACTGCTTTCCATTGATCGTCCGATTCCGGCACCCGGATGTTTCCACGCGGAGGAACGTAACCTTGGGCTAACGCCGATGTGGCTGAGTTGCTCGCGAACACACGACGGATCCGCTTGGTAGCCATAACGGAGGCAATCCCCAAACTTTTTAGGAAAGACCTTCTCGTGTTGTCGTCCATTGATTCCTCCTGCCTCCGGAAATAGTTGCCTTGAGGAAGGGCCTCGATGGCTCGGTGCGTTTAGCCGTCATTCACTCGATGACAAAAGCCGAACTTCCCAGGTTCGAGAAGTTCGGCTTTGCAATGCACGATTAATAATCTAAGTCTGCATTGCAGCTGCAGGTCTTCGAGTGGTCGCAGAAATGATCATCCACGAGTGCGCCACTCGCCGTCAGATTCGGCAGTTCCGGCAAACCACAGCCCGTTCAACTCGCCTAGTAGTCCCACTGTTTGTCGCGCACGGGTCTTAACAGCTTCTGCACTTCTGCTACAAGTTGTAGGTCAAACGGTTCTTGATGCCATTCAACGTTGCGTCGCACAGATTCGGGATTCGCGGAGCTGAAAAGAGTAGTAGGAAGGCTGGGGTTCTGGCTGGCAAATTGTAGAGCTAGCTTCGCGATGGAACTACCTTGCTTTCGACAGAAGTCGGCCGCGGTTTTGAAAGTGGCTCGATCCTGAGCACTTGCAGGATGCCAATCCGCGGGTCCACGGTCTGTCAACAAGGCACTGGCGAATGGAGAACCATTGATGATTCCAATTCCCTTCGCCTCGGCCATGGGCAGCA
>WNGP01001623.1_pt1 | contig 21307 bp, 24 predicted proteins | sample 5407671 | NCBI WGS metagenome assembly WNGP01 (sample SAMN13153381, study PRJNA577476) | soil metagenome | isolation source: 40 cm soil or saprolite under Garry oak tree replicate 2 | place: USA:California | collected 2016-06-15
GGGCTGGCCTCGTATGCTCTCTTATTGCGCGTGCAGCAATACGGCTGGACTCCCGACCGTGTTATTACACTAGCATGCATCGCCGTAGCGGCTTGCTATGCGGTCGGCTATTTCGTTGCGGCATTGCGTTCCGGCTTGATGCTTCGAGAACTTGAAACTACCAATGTGCTCACTGCTTTTTTCATAGTTGTGGTCCTGCTTGCACTGTTCACGCCGATCGCCGATCCGGCGCGCATTTCCGTGGCCGATCAAGTCAATCGGTTGCAATCCGGAAGTATCCCACCCGACAAATTCGATTTTGGTTTCTTGCGATTCGGCTCGGGTCGGTACGGAATGGCCGCGCTTGAGGGGTTGGCCGGCCTTACCGATGGGCCACAAAACGCCGAGATCGCGGAGAAGGCGCGTCAAGCTTCCCGCCTACAAAACCGCTGGCAAAACTTGAATACGGTAGTGCAGGTGACGCCGCAGATGCGTGCGGCCAACATAACGATTGTACATCCAGGGGGGCAGACCATTCCAGACAGTTTTCTGCGGCAGGATTGGAATTCGATGCCGAAAAAATGGCTCCTGCCGAAGTGTCTAGTATCGAACGCGAAATGTGATGCTGTCTTGGTCGACTTGGATGGCGATAGAATACCGGAAATTCTGCTGTTTGGTTTGCCAGGACCTTCCGCAGTGTTCAAATCCGTAGCAGGCGATTACTGGGAGTTCCTCGGGGGAATTTCGAACGCGCATTGTCCAGCGGTTCGAGAGGCGATGCGAGCCGGCAATTTCGAGCTTGCCCAACCATCGCTAAATGAATTGCAGGTCAACGGACAGCGATTGCAGGTCCAGCTCCAACGGGATTGCCCGCCTCGACGCTAAGTCCTTGCAGCAGTCACAAAGCAAAAAATGAAGTGTCGCGCCTACCACAGCACGCGCACGCCGAGGGCGCGGAACACAGGGTCGGCCGCAACAAGGGGGACGCCTTCGACCTGAGCCTGGGCAGCTGGGCTTTTGCCTGCTTGATCGTGAACGTCGCCATGCACGTCATGCCGGTCGAATGACAGGATGGTCCACGTGCTGTGCCGCGTATTCGAGCGCCGCAGCGATATCGTCATCCTCCAAATATGGAAAATCCGCGAGGATATCCGCACGGCTCGCACCGCCCGCGAGCAGGTCGAGGATATCCTTCACCCGCACCCGCAAGCCGCGGATACAGGGCCGGCCACCGAAAACGTCCGGATCAACGGTGATGCGATCGAGGTGGTTGGTCATTCTCTGCCTGCATCTGTCGCGGATACTGTAGCAAAAGCCGGCCCTCCGCGCATCTGCGACACCATTGTAGCTCACGCCGGATCTACCGGCCTCATCCGTTTCGCGATTTCCGCCCCCTGCTCGCGCTCGACCAAGGCGATGTCGTACTGGCTCTGGAGAGCCACCCAGAACTGCGGGCTGTCGCCGAAATACCGCCCGAGCCGCACCGCGCTATCGGCGGTGATCGAGCGTCGTCCCTCGAGAATATCGCTAACGCGACCGGAGGAGACGCCGAGATCGAGCGCAAGCCGGTTGGCGCTGAGGCCCCGGAGGGTCATTTCTCGCTTCAAGAGACGCCCGGGATGTGCCAGGGGAGGCATCTCTTTAACCTCTGTGAGAGTCAGCGATCTCTACGTCTCCGGCGTCGAATGAACGAGCAGTATTTGGAGTAATGGCCATGATCCGGGTCGGCGTCGGCGGGTGGGTGTTCGCGCCCTGGCGCGGCATGTTCTATCCGAAAAACCTGCCGCAGGCGCGCGAGCTCGAACATGCCAGCCGGCAGCTGACCTCGATCGAGATCAACGGCACCTTCTACGGCTCGCAGAAACCGGCGAGCTTCCGGCGCTGGCGCGACGACACGCCGGATGGCTTCGTGTTCTCGCTCAAGGGCCCGCGGTTCGCGACGCATCGGCGCGAGCTTTCCGAGGCGGGTGCATCGATCGAGCGATTTTTCGCAAGCGGCGTGCTGGAGCTCGGCAACAAGCTCGGGCCGGTGCTGTGGCAATTCCCGGGGACCAAACGCTTCGAGCCGGAGGATTTCGGCGCATTACTCAAGCAGTTGCCGGCGAGCGTCGAGGGGCGACGCATTCGTCACGTGGTCGAGGTTTCCCACGAGAGTTTTGCCGCGCCGGCGTTCATCGACCTGCTGCGGAAACATCATGTAGCGCTCGCGCTGATCGATTCCGCGGATCGTCCGGCCATGTTCGATCTCACGGCAGATTTCGTCTATGCCCGCTTGCGCCGTTCGGTCGAGGAAGAGCCGGCCGGCTATCCGCAATCCGCGCTCGACCAATGGGCGGAGCGCTTCAAGACCTGGGCCGCGGGCGACGAGCCGAACGATCTGCCGCGCATTCATGCCGCGCCTGCGCCCGCCGCGAAGGCGCGCGATTGCTTCGCGTATTTCATCAGCGGCGCCAAGGTCCGGGCCCCGGCCGCCGCGCAGGCGCTGATCGAGCGCTTGGCGCAGTGAAGATGTTCGACGCGATCGCATTCGCGGGCGGCGGCAACCGCTGTTATTGGCAGGGCGGCTTCTACGAGGCGGTCGCCGACCGGCTCGCGCTTCCGCCGAAGCTCGCCATCGGCGTGAGCGCCGGCGCGTTCGCCTGCATCTATTCGGTCCTCGGCATCGGGCCGCGCGTGCGCAAGCTGGTGCTCGCCGCGTGCGGACCGCATCGGAAGAATTTCGATTTCCGCGGCTGGCGCGCCGGCGGCCCGCTGTGCCCGGTGGGCCCGATGTACCGCGACCTGCTGGCGGAACTCATCGACGCCGCGGCGCTCGCGCGGCTGCAGCAGAGCACGGATCTGCACATCGCCGTTGCGCGGCTGCCCGCGGTTCGGGCGAGCGCTCGGGTTCCGGGCGGAATTCGTGCGCGTGCGCGATCTCGCCACGCCGGGCGAACTGCGCGATGCCGTCATGGCCAGCGGCTGCGTGCCGCCGTTCATGCCGCGGGTCCTGGTCGGCGGAAAGCCCGGGTTCGATGGCGGACTGGTCGACAACGTCCCGGTCGAGCCGCTCGAGCCCGTCGAGGCCGCCGGCGGCCGGACGCTGGTGCTGCTGACCCGGACCTACCGGCGCGTGCCCAAGGTGCCGGGCCGGACCTACGTCCAGCCCTCGCGCCCGATCGGGGCCAAGCAGTTCGACCTGACGAATCCGGCAGCGATCCAGGACGCCTATGAGCTGGGGCTCCAGGACGGAAAAGCTTTTGCGGCTAGCCTGTAGCCCGAGTCCTAAGCCATGCGCTTTCTGCAATGCTGCGGCGCAGCATAAAGTGGTTTTCCTGGCCATCACGGGCGCTTATTTTCCATTTCGAGCTCAAAAACGAGTCGTTTCCGGCCCTTGCAGCTGGTTTCGAAAGGAAGGTACCCATGTTCATTGCCAAATTGATCGGCTGGTATCGCATGTGGTCGCGCTACGAGCGAGGCGTTCGTGAGCTGTCTCAGCTCAGCGACCGCGAGCTCGCCGACATCGGCGTGACCCGCTCCGAAATTGCAGCGATCGCCTGGCACGACGCCCATCGCTGATTTTTCGCCGCAACTCTGCCCGAGAACGCCCGCCGCTTGCGCGGGCGTTTTCGTGTCCGGCCGCTTGCTGCCGCCGCGCCGACGCGACATATCGGGAGCATGAAGCCCGTCCACGTCATCGGCGGAGGCCTCGCCGGATCGGAAGCCGCCTGGCAGATTGCCAGCCGGGGCGTTCCGGTCGTGCTCCACGAGATGCGTCCGGTGCGCATGACCGACGCGCACAAGACCGAAAGCCTCGCCGAGCTCGTCTGCTCCAACTCGTTCCGCTCCGACGATCGCGAGAACAATGCGGTCGGGCTGCTGCACGAAGAGATGCGCCGGCTCGGCTCGCTCGTCATGCGCTGCGGCGATCGCAACCAAGTGCCGGCCGGCGGCGCGCTCGCGGTCGACCGCGACGGCTTTGCGGCCGCGGTGACGCGGGCGCTAGAAAGCCACCCGCTGGCCGAAATCCGCCGGGAAGAAATCGACGGATTACCGTCAGAGGATTGGGATTCCGTCATCATCGCCACCGGCCCCCTCACCTCGCCGGCGCTCGCGCGCGCGATCCAGGCAATCACCGGCGAGGAGGCCCTCGCCTTCTTCGATGCCATTGCGCCGATCGTGCATCGGGATTCGATCGATCTTGCGACCGCCTGGTTCCAGTCGCGCTACGACAAGCGCGGCCCGGGCGGCACCGGCGCCGACTACATCAATTGTCCGCTCGGCCGCGATGAATACGAGGCGTTCGTCGACGCGCTGATCGCCGGTGAAAAGGTTGCGTTCCACGACTGGGAGGCGGCGCCGTATTTCGAGGGCTGCCTGCCGGTCGAGGTCATGGCCGAGCGCGGCCGCGAGACGCTTCGGCATGGGCCGCTCAAGCCGTTCGGCCTCACCGATCCGCATGCGCCGCAACGCAAGCCTTACGCCGTCGTGCAGCTGCGGCAGGACAACAGGCTCGGGACCCTGTTCAACATGGTCGGGTTCCAGACCAAGCTGAAGCACGGCGAGCAGCTGCGCATCTTCCGCAGCATTCCGGGGCTGCAGAATGCGGAGTTCGCGCGGCTCGGCGGCGTGCATCGCAACACCTTCCTCAACTCGCCGAAACTGCTCGATGCCACTCTGCGGCTCAACGCAATGCCGCGGCTGCGCTTTGCCGGACAGATCACCGGCTGCGAAGGCTATGTGGAATCCGCGGCGATCGGGCTCCTGGCCGGCCGCTTCGCCGCCGGGGAGCGGCTGGGCGAACCGATCGTGCTGCCGCCGCCGACGACCGCGCATGGGGCGCTGCTCAACCACATCACCGGCGGCCATGTGGACGCGATCGAAGCCGGACCGCGCTCGTTCCAGCCGATGAACGTCAATTTCGGATTGTTCCCGCCGCTCGCCGAAGGTATCCGGCGCGCCGGCGCCGCGAGAACCCCGGCCAAGAAGCAGGCGCTCAGCGCGCGGGCGCTGGGCGATCTCGAGCATTGGATCGGATCTCATCCGGCCGCGGCTGCCGAATGATGTCCCGCGCTGCGCAAGACGCTCCTGACCGGGCGATCGCCCGCGCCCGCATTGCCGAGATCGAAGCGCTGATCAGGCCGTACATCCGCCGCACGCCCTTGCTCGAGATCGACGCGGCCGAATTCGGCCTCGACTCGTTTCCGATCGCCTTGAAGCTCGAGCAGCTGCAGCATTCGGGATCGTTCAAGGCGCGCGGCGCCTTTGCCAATTTGCTCACGCGAAAAATTCCGCAGGCGGGCGTCGTCGCTGCGTCGGGCGGAAACCACGGCGCGGCCGTCGCTTATGCGGCGCAAAAACTCGCCGTGCGGGCGAAGATCTTCGTGCCCAGCATCTCCTCGCCCACCAAGATCGAGCGCATTCGCGATTACGGGGCCGATCTCCTCGTCGGCGGCGCGCGTTATGCGGACGCGCTCGCCGCAAGCGAGGCTTGGGCCGAAACTTCCGGCGCCCTGCCGATCCACGCCTACGATCAGGCCGAGACGATTCTCGGCCAAGGCACGCTCGGCATCGAAACCGAAGGCCAGGCACCGGCGCTCGACGCGCTCCTCGTCGCGGTCGGAGGCGGCGGGCTGATCGCCGGGATTGCCGCCTGGTATGGCGGCGCGACGCGCGTGTTGGGGGTCGAGCCGGAGGCCTCGCCGACGCTCATGAAAGCGCTCCAGGCAGGCAAGCCGGTCGATGCGCCTGCCGGAGGCATCGCTGCGGATTCGCTCGCCCCGCGCCGAGTAGGTGATCTGGTGTTCCCGATCGCGCGGCGCTTCGTCGACCGCGTGGTGCTCGTCGCCGACGAGGCAATCCGCGCGGCGCAGCAGGCGCTCTGGGACCAATTGCGGATCGTGGCCGAGCCCGGGGGCGCTGCCGCTTTCGCCGCGCTCTTGTCGGGATCTTATCGGCCCGCGCGCCGCGAGCGCGTCGGCGTGGTGGTGAGCGGCGGCAACACGACGGCGGTCGATTTCGGCCGGTGAGTTGCGATTTGGCCGAGCGAGCCGACGCCCTCAGTGCGCGGCAATCCGGCGCGGACTACGCGCGGCGCGCCACAGCAGCCATTGCTTTCGCCACTGCGGCACCTCGACGACGGTTCGGAACGGCTCGTAATCCGCGCGCTCCATGCGTGCGAGATAAGGGTCAACGAGCGCGACCGGCAGCAGCGCCGGAACGAGCCGATCCGGCACTTCGGCCAGTTGGTCTCCGATCTGGTCGAGATGCCTGCGGGCCTGCTCGCGAAAATCGGCAAGCGCATCGCGCAGCTCGATCGTCGAACGGCCGGCGAGAATGTCGGCGCGCGCCGCGCCATGGGCTGTGAGGATCTCGTCCGGCACGAAGATCTTTCCGCGCGAGGCATGGAATGCGAACGAGCGCGCCAGGCCTGCGATCGCATAGGCAATGCCGGCCGAGCGCGCGAGCCCGGGAGTCGCGCCACTCGGCTGGTCGAGAATGCGCATGGCAAGCTCGATGACGGCGGAGGAGGTGTTACTCGCATAATTCTCGAGATCGGCGCGGGTCGAAAACGTTTCTTCGTACAGGTCGAAGCGACACGCTTCGAGGAGCTCCAGCAATGGCTGGTGCGGCAGCGCATGTCGTTTCACGATTTCGAGCAGCGCCGCGGCGACCGGATTGGCGCCCGGCTCCCCGGTGCCGGCGACGAGATCGTGCCAATATTGCAGCCGGATCTCGCCCGCGAGCGGCTCGCGAACTTTGTCCTGCACGCCCGCAACTTCCGCGTTGAATGCATAGAGCGCGAACAGATCTCGCCGCCCTTCGGCGGGCGCGAACAGGCTGGCAAGAAAGCGATCCTTGTCGGCCTCGCGGACCAAATTCTCGCAGTGGGCGAACACATCCATGACGGGACGCTACCGCGCCGAGCCGCATCGGTGAAAGGTGCCGCCGTAAGCCGCACAGCCAGCAGGCGGTCATCCCACGGCAATCAATCCGGCGGCGACGCGGCGAGCCTCTCCGATCAGGATGTTGTAGGTTCGCACCGCGGCGCCCGTCGCCATGACTTCGAGGCCGATGCGGTAATCACGCAAACGCCAGCGCAATGCTTCGGGCAGCGGCCGCACGTTTGGCCCGGATCCGAGCACGAACAGCTCGATCGCCTCGGCCTCGGCAAACAGCGCGGCGAGATTGGCTTCGCTGATCTCTTCCGGCGTCGCGACCGGCCAGGCCCAGATGCCGCTCGGCAGGCACAACAGCGAGCCGCGGTGCGACATGCCGGCAAAACGGAAGCCGCCGTTGCCGTAGGCGTCGATCGGAGCCTGATGCGGAAGATGCGGCGCGTGCGGGGGCGCGTTCATGATCGTCCGCTCGCCGGTTGCTCGGCGAAGCTTGGCCTCACCTCCGCGCCACCGGCCGAGCTTCGCGCGCCGGCTTGCGCGGCTGCGCCTCCTTGGGCTGCCTGGGCTTCTCGGCCTCCTCGGGCTCCTCGCTCTCGCGGCGCCCGGTGCCGACGCCGAGATAGATCAGGATCGGGGAGGCGATGAACACCGACGTGTAGGTACCGACCAGCACCACGCCGAACATCATGGTAGCGGTGAAGCTGTGGATCGCCTGGCCGCCGAACAGCAGCAGCGCCAGCAGCGACAGCGTCACAGTGACGTGGGTGATGATCGAGCGCGACAGCGTGGCATTGATCGAGGTGTTGAGCAGGTCGGGCATCGACAGCTTCTTGTACCGCCGCAGCATCTCGCGGATGCGGTCGTAAATGACCACCGTATCGTTGAGCGAATAGCCGAGGATGGTGAGCAACGCGGCAATGCTGGTCAGATCGAAATCGATCTGGCTGAGCGACATGAAGCCGATGGTGAGCACCAGATCGTGCACGTTGGCGATCATGGCGCCGAGCGCGAACTGCCATTCGAATCGGAACCACAGATAGAGCAGGATGCCGCCGATCGCCAGCATGATGCCGATGGTGCCGTAGGATAAGAGCTCGCCCGATACGCGCGGGCCGACCACCTCGACCCGGCGGTATTCCACGCTTTCTCCCAACGCGCCCTTCACCTTGGCGACGGCCTCCTGCTGCGCGGTTTCGCCGCCCGGCTGCTCGGAGATGCGGATCAGGACGTTTTCGGGGCCGCCGAATTGCTGCAGCTGGACGTCGCCGAGATTGAGCTGGCTGAGCGTCGCGCGCATCTTCGCCAGATCGGCTGGGCCGGATTTTTCCTGGACCTCGATCAAAGTGCCGCCGCGGAAATCGATGCCGAGATTCAGCCCGGGGTGAAAATAGAGCAGAATGGCGATGATCGACAGCAGCGCCGACATCGGGAAGCTCACGCGCCGGAAGCGCATGAAATCGAATTTGGTATTGTCGGGAACGATGCGGAGGTGGCGCAAGTTCGTCTCGCTCGCAAATCGGATCAGATCGGAACCACCTGCGGCCGCCGCCATCGCACCCAGCTCGCCACGATCAGCCGCGTCAGCGTGAACGCAGTGAAGACCGTGGTGAGAATGCCGATGCCCAGCGTGACGGCGAAACCGCGCACCGCCCCCGTGCCGATGAAGAACAGCACGGCGGCGGCGATGAAGGTGGTGATGTTGGAATCCAGGATGGTGGCGAGCGCCCGGGTGAATCCGGCATCGATCGCGGAAATCGCCGAGCGGCCGCCGCGGACTTCCTCGCGGATTCTCTCGTAGATCAGCACGTTGCTGTCGACCGCGATCCCGACCGTGAGCACGATGCCGGCGATGCCGGGAAGCGTGAGCGTGGCGTTGAGCAGCGAGAGCAGGCCGAAGATCATCGCGACGTTCACGGCAACGGCGACATTGGCGAAGAATCCGAACAGGCCGTAGGTCGCCAGCATGAACACGATGACCAGCACCGAACCCACCACCGCGGCGATTTTGCCCTTCTGGATCGAGTCCTGGCCGAGCCAGGGGCCCACTGTGCGTTCCTCGATGATCGTGAGCGGGGCCGGCAGGGCGCCGGCGCGCAGCAGGATCGCGAGATCGTTGGCCTGCTCGACGGTGAAGCTGCCGGAAATCTGCCCCGAGCCCCCCCGAATCGGCTCGCGGATCACGGGCGCGGAAATCACCTCGTTGTCGAGCACGATGGCGAACGGCCGGCCGACGTTCTCCTCGGTGACCTGGCCGAAGCGACGGGCGCCGTTCGAGTTGAACCGGAAGGTCACGATCGGCTCGCTGGTGCGCTGATCGAAACCCGGCTGGGCGTCCGTCAAATCCTCGCCCGAGACCATCACGCGCTTCTGGATCAGGTACGGAGCCCGATTGTGGTCCTTGAGAATTTCCGAATCCGGCGGCGGCTGACCCTGGAGCGCCTGTTCGGCGCTCATGGAGACATCGACCAGCCGGAACGTCAGCTTCGCCGTCTTGCCGAGGATCTCCTTGAGGCGGGTCGGGTCCTGCAGCCCGGGAACCTGGACGAGGATGCGGTCCACGCCTTCGCGCTGGATGCTCGGCTCGACCGTGCCGAGCTCGTTCACGCGGCGCTCCACGATCTGGATCGACTGATCGACCGACTGCCGGATCCGCTCCGTGATCGCCGCCTGGGTCAGCGTCAGCCGGATCAGGCCGCCACCGAGATCGGCGATCTCGACGGTGCGCTGACCGCCGCCGCCCAGTACGCCGCCGATCGGCTGGGAAAGCTCCCGTAACTTGGCGAGCGCGAGTTGCGGATCGCCGCCTTCGCGAATGCGCACCTCGACGCTCTCGCCGCGGGCGACGAGTCCGGTATAGCCGATGCGCGCCTCTCGAAGCACGCGCCGCACGTCATCGAGCAGCGCCTGGACCTTCTCTTTGCGCACGGCATTGGAGTCGACCTCGAGCAGAAGGTGCGAGCCGCCCTGAAGGTCGAGCCCCAGCACGATGTGGCGCTGCGCCCAGGCCGGCCAGCGCTGTACGATGCGTTCGGGGAAGAAATTGGGAACTGCGAACAGGCAGGCCACGATCGCCGTGACCAGCACCGAGATCGCTTTCCAGCGCGAGAAAAACAGCATGAGAACCCGTGTCCTTCGCAGCGGCCGCGATCAGCCGGATGCCTCGTCCTTGACCGGTTCCCCCTTGGCACGCACTTCCGACACCATCGAACGCATTTGCCGCACGCGGACGCCGTCCGAGATCTCGACCTCGATCTGGTCGTCATCGACGACCTTGGTGACCTTCCCGATCAGCCCCCCGGAGCTGATGACGGTGTCGCCTCGCCGCAGACTCTTCACCATCTCCTGATGCTGCTTCACGCGCCGCTGCTGCGGACGCAGGATCAGAAAATACATGATCACGAAAATGAGGACGAAGGGCAGCAGCGACATCAGCATGTCGCTGCCGCCTCCCAGACCCATTTGGGCGAATGCCGGCGTGATCAGCATTGATCCTCGTCCCCGTGCCGCAAGCCCGGCTCACCCTCCCGGCGAGGGGAAGGTCAGGGAGGGGGTCATGCCGTATGCGGAACTGGCGAGACGCCCTTGGCCTGTGCCCGGCAAAATCGGCGCGGACTATAGCCCGCGCACGCCCAATTGCAACGCCGCGGATCGGCGCAAACGAGCCGAAAACGGCGCGTGCTGCGCATTGCTCACGCAATGAGACAGGACCGGGCCGAGGGCATTTGCGAGGCGCGGCGGACCGCGGGTGCTTGCCGGGGCCCCGCGGTCCCGCTAAGGCTCCGTTGCCCAATCCGGACTTGCCATGTCGCGCGCCAAGCCTGAATTCGACCTCGTGGAGTTTTCCGAGACTCTCCACCGCGTCGCCGACGCGCTCGACCGGCTGGCACCGCCCGCGCCGGCAGCGCCGCGGTTGGATGCGGCCGACGCCTTTGTCTGGCACCCGGACGGGCGCCGGCTTGCTCCCGTTGCCCGCGTCAACCGGGTCGACATGTCGCTGCTCAAGGGCATCGACCGGGTGCGCGACCTATTGGTCGAAAATACCGAGCGGTTCGCGCATTCCCTGCCGGCAAACAATGCGCTGCTGTGGGGCGCGCGCGGCATGGGCAAATCGTCGCTGGTCAAGGCCGCGCATGCGGCGGTCAACGCCAAGCTCGGCGACGGCCCGGAGGGCGCGCGGCTGAAGCTCATCGAGATCCACCGCGAGGACATCGAAAGCCTGCCCGAGCTGATGGCGCTGTTGCGCGCGGCGCCGCCGCGCTTCCTGGTGTTCTGCGACGATCTCTCGTTCGATACCGAGGATACTTCCTACAAGTCTCTCAAAGCGGTGCTCGAAGGCGGCATCGAGGGCCGGCCCGACAATGTCATCTTCTATGCGACTTCCAACCGGCGGCACCTGATGGCGCGCGACATGATGGAAAACGAGCGCTCGACCGCGATCAATCCCGGCGAGGCGGTGGAGGAGAAAGTGTCGTTGTCGGATCGTTTCGGACTCTGGCTCGGCTTTCACCGCTGCAGCCAGGACGAATATCTGGCCATGGTGGCCGGTTACGTCGGCTACTACCGCATTCCGATGAACGGCGAAAAGCTGCGGGCCGAAGCGCTCGAATGGGCGACCACCCGGGGATCCCGCTCCGGCCGAGTGGCCTGGCAATACGTGCAGGACCTCGCGGGGCGGCTCAAGGTTCCGCTGGAGGAACCGGCCGCCCCGCGATGATCAGCTCCTGGAGGTCAGTCGCGGGGCTGATCGAAACGGTTGACGCTCAGGTGCCCGACAGATAGCGCGTCGGATCGACCGGCGTCGCACCCTTGCGGATTTCGAAATGCAGCTGCGGGGAAGAGACGTTGCCGGTCTGGCCGGCACGGGCAATGATTTGGCCGCGCTTGACCTGATCGCCACGCTTGACCAACAGCTCGCTGGCGTGCGCGTAGGCGGTGACGAAACCGTTGTTGTGCCGCACCAGCAGCAAATTCCCATAGCCCTTGAGCTCGCTGCCGGCGTAGGCGACGGTGCCTTCTTCGGCGGCCTTGATCGAAGTGCCCTCGGGAACGGCGAGGTTGATGCCGTCGTTATGCTGGCCGCTCGTCTCCTGTCCAAATCCGGCGATGACGCGCCCGCGTACCGGCCAGCGGAACCCGCCAGCTGAATTTGTGGCTTCGGCCGGCGCTTCGCTCCTGATCACCGCGGGTTCCGCGGCGGGCAACGGAGCCCCGGCCTCCGCGGTGGCGACCCGCTGCGGGGGCGGGGAATGGGAAGGCACGGGAACCGCCGGCACGTGCCCGCCCGTGGCTGCTTGGGGCGAACGAACGGGATTGCCCGCTGCGACGCGCGTGGACTTTGCCCCCGGGATGGTCAACTGCTGGCCGATCCTGAGCTTGGTGTCGGGCGTGATCTCGTTGGCCTTGGCGATCGTCGAGCGCGAGTGGCCATAAAGGCGCGCGACCGAGCTCAGCGTCTCACCCGGCGCGACCACGTGCGTGCCGGCCGGCGCGGTTGTTCGGGTGCGGGCATGGCTTACCGCGGTCTGCCTGGGCACGGACGCGACCGGCCGGCGCTGGGAATGATGCCCCGGAATGAGCAGGCTCTGCCCTGCCTGGATCGATGCTGCCGCCGTCAGATGGTTGGCCTGCATGATTGCGGTGGAAGACACGCCGTAGCGTCGCGCAATCGCGTCGACCGTGTCCCCAGGCGCAACCGTGATCGTGATCCCGCCGCTCGAACCTGCCGAATCCGCCGCAAACGATCCGGTGGTGTCGCGCGGCGGATAATAGGTGGAAGTCGGGCCGGGCGGAGGCGGCAACGGGGCTGCGCTCTGGACCCCGAGCGGCTGCGCCTCGACGCGCCCGAGCGGGGCAGCTTCCGCCGGCGCGGCCTGGTTTGCCGCCTCGCGGCGGGACGCGAACGGGTTCGACAGCGCATGATCGCCGAACCGCGAGGCATCGCTGCAGCCGGCCGCTCCGGCGGCGATGAACGCCGCCGCGATCATGCGCGCAATGGCGCGCGAGCCGCCTGGTTCCGGAAAACGCATGACGCAACCCACCCGTACGCAAACGAACCCGCCGAGTTAAGCAGCGCGGAGTAAACAAGCCTTGAAGACGAACGGTTAACAATTAACGAGCGCCTTCCGGGCGGGCGAAAAAGCCGCGGAAGGCATTTTCCAATCGTTTGCCTTGCTTGTGGCGGTCGCCCTCGACCCGCAATGGCAGCCTATGCCGGTCGATCAGAGCTCGCGGGCCTGGCCCGGCAGCAGCGGCACGAACCGCACCCAGATGAGATCCTCGCGTTCGATCCCATCCTCGCGCTTGGTCAGCTTGACGATGCGCTGCGAGTCGTTGTGGGGGCCGAGCGGCAGCACCAGGATGCCGCCCTCGACCAGCTCATCGACGAGCGGCTGCGGGATGCTCTCCGCGGCGGCGGTGACGATGATGCGGTCGTAGGGCGCGTAGGCCGGAACGCCGGCGAGCCCGTCGCCCAGCACGACCGTGACATTTCGATAGCCAAGCTTCTCGAAGCGCTTGCGTGCCGCCTCGGCGAGCGTGCGGTAACGCTCGACGGTAACCACGTCGCGGGCGAGCCGCGAGAGCACCGCCGCCTGATAGCCGGAGCCCGTGCCGACCTCGAGCACGCGATGCTCGGGCCCGACCTGAAGCTGCTCGGTCATATAGGCGACGACGTAGGGCTGGCTGATGGTCTGACCGCACTCGATCGGCAATGCCTGGTCGGCGTAGGCGGCGTCGCCGTAATCCGGCGTCACGAATTCCTCGCGGGGAACTTCGTCGAGCGCGCGCAGCACTGCCGCATCGGCGATGCCGCGGCGGCGTAGCGTGAGCAGGAACTCCATGCGGCCGACGCTGTCGGCGTTTTCGCCGATCCTGCCGCTGTTGGCGCCCGCTCTCGGAACCATCGGCACGCGCCGTCTCCTTGTTGCGTCGAGGCCGCCCGCGGGCTCACCCTGGAGCCGCGGTAACGCGCTTCAAACACCGCGGTTTCCTGCCGAGCGCCGGTCGTGCCGTCTTCGGCACGTCATCGGTGCGTCCAGTGACGCACCTCGTTGCGAACGAAATTGCCGATCCGCTTGCCGCGATTGCGCAAGAAACGCAACGGACCGGCGTCGACGAAATACGTGAGTAGAATGCTGTCCCGGGTCTCCACTTCCGGTCCGACCGGATCGGCCGAGTGCCAGGTATCATCGCCGACTGCAAACGCGTAGCCGCTGTTCGGTGCGAACCTGACCTGGGACACGCGTCTCAGGCTCCGGTCGGGCAGGCGCTCGTGAAAAATCGTGCCGATGTGCGCGGTGCGCTCGTCGCGCGGCAGATAGAGCTGGACCGTGATGCCTTTCCAATGCGTGTCGGTGTGCGGCGTGATGCGATAGCCGGGGATGTCGCGGGTGAGAATCGGGATCGGATAGAAGCCGACCTTGGCGAAATTTTTTCCGAACCGCGCTTCGAGCCCCGGCGCCAGCCGTTCGACGAACGCGGCCCCGACCGAACGCGAGCACAACGCGCGGCCGACGAGGCGCCAGATCCGCCGCTTATCCTCGGGCAGATGCCGAATGTATTCGGGAAAGAGATCGATCTTCACCCGCGTGGGCGTGCCGTCCGGCCTGTCGTGTCCCTTGCTGCGCCCGGACATCGGGCGGTAATCCGCGGCAATCGGCAGCGCGTGCAACATCGCCGCATAGACGTCGTCGGGAAAGATCCGGTCGAACTCGAGATGGTGGAACGGGCGTTCCACGGCTGGTGCCGCTCGGATCCTTTGCGCAATGTGGTCGATCAGGCCTTCGAGTGAGCGAGCGCGCTCGCCCGGCTGCGTTGCCATCGCCGCATGCTGCACGTTCAAGATCCCCTCCAGGTCGGCTGTCCGCTGCATTTCATCGGAAGGGAGCGCATTCTAGCGCGCCTTGCAAGCCGTGGTGAAGCGCGGCTCCCTCACGTTCATCGCGAGGTCTCGTCGAGTTCCTCCGCCAGCCGCGTCATGAACGGCTCGTCGGTGAGATTGAGCCGGAGCGGGGTCACCGCGATGCGGTTCTCGGCGATCGCCGCGAGATCCGTGCCGACTCCGAGATTTCGCCGTTCGCGGCGCGCGAATGCGAGCCAATAATACGGATTGCCGCGGCCGTCGTGGCGGGCATCGATGCGCAGCAGATCCTGGTCGCGCTTGCCCTGCATGGTGATGGCGATGCCCTTGACCTCGTCGGGGGCGCAATCGGGGAAATTGATGTTGACGAGGACGTCGCGCGGCATGCCGGCAGCGAGCACGCGCCGGATCAGGTCCGGCGCGTGATGGATCGCCGTGTCCCAATGCGGTCGCTCGCGGGTCAGAGGCCCATAGGCCTGGGAGAGCGCCATCGACGGAATGCCCAGAATGGTGCCCTCCATGGCGCCGGCGATGGTCCCCGAATAGGTCACGTCCTCGGCGGCGTTCTGGCCGCGGTTGACCCCGGAGAGCACGAGATCGGGACCGGGCTCGCTCACGACGTGCCGCGCGCCCATGATGACGCAATCGGTCGGCGTGCCTTTCACGGCATAATGGCGCGGGCTGACTTCGCGCAGCCGCAGCGGATCGTTGAGCGAGAGCGAATGCGAGACGCCGGATTGATCGAATTCCGGCGCCACGACCCACAGATCCTCGGACAGCGCCCGCGCGATCTCTTCGAGCACGCCGAGCCCCGGCGCGTGAATGCCGTCATCGTTGGTCAGCAGGATGCGCATTCACGCCGGCCGCTCGATGCGCTCGATCCCGCCCATGTAGGGCCGCAGCGCCTCGGGAATCGTGATCGAGCCGTCCTCCTGCTGATAGGTCTCCATCACGGCGATCAGCGCGCGCCCGACCGCGACCCCCGAGCCGTTGAGCGTGTGCACGTAATGGACGCGCCCATCCTTGCCGCGATAGCGCGCATTCATGCGACGGGCCTGGAATTCCCCGCAGATCGAGCAGCTCGAGATCTCCCGATAGGTCCCCTGCCCCGGCAGCCAGACCTCGATGTCATAGGTCTTTTGCGAGGCGAAGCCGGTGTCGCCGGTGCACAGGACCATCACCCGGTAATGCAGGTCGAGTCGGCGCAGGACTTCCTCGGCGCAGGCGAGCATGCGCTCGTGCTCGTCGCGGCTCTGCTCCGGCGTGGTGATCGAGACGAGCTCGACCTTGGTGAACTGGTGCTGGCGGATCATGCCGCGCGTATCCTTGCCGGCGGCGCCGGCTTCGGCACGGAAACACGGCGTGCCTGCGGTGAACCGCAGCGGAAGTCGATCCCCGGCGAGAATTTCCTCGCGCACGAGATTCGTCAGCGGTACTTCGGCGGTGGGAATGAGCCATAAATCCGTCGTGGTGCGAAACTGGTCTTCGGCGAATTTTGGCAATTGCGCCGTGCCGAACATGACCGCGTCGCGCACGAGCAGCGGCGGCGCGATTTCGTTATAGCCGTGCTCGCGAGTGTGAACGTCGAGCATGAATTGCGCGAGCGCGCGCTCGAGCCGTGCCAACCCTCCCTTCAGCACCACGAACCGCGCGCCTGAGAGTTTTGCCGCGGTCTCGAAATCCATCAGGCCGAGGGTTTCGCCGAGATCAAAATGCTGCTTGGGCTCGAACCCATAATCGCGCTTGGCACCGAAGCGATGGTGCTCGACATTGTCGTCGGTATTCTTGCCGTCGGGAACGTCGTCCAACGGCAGGTTCGGAACTTCCGCCAGCGCCGCTTCGAGTTTGGCGACCGCCTGTCTTTGCACTTCCTCGTCCGCCTCGATTGCCGCCTTCAGCCCCGTGACCTCCGCCATGAGCGCGGCCGCGCGCGCCTCGTCCTTCTTCGCCTTGGCCTGGCCGATCTCCTTGGAAGCGGCGTTGCGCCGCGCGAGCGCGCTTTCGAGCTTGGCGATCGCGGCTCGGCGCTTTTCATCGAGCGCAAGGAGTTCGCGGGCTACCGGGGGATGACCGCGGCGGGCGAGGCCGCGGTCGAATTCTTCCGCATGCTCGCGAATCCATCTAATGTCGTGCATGGCCGAAAGCCCCGGGAGCCCCTCGCCACAGAACCTCGCCTTGCGAAACTTTATTCGGCGGGCTTGGTCTGGGCCGCGGCAGGACCGGCCGCCGCGGCTGCCTTCTTCTCGACGAGCCGCACCGACCAGATCGAGCCCTCGTAGAGAAGCAGGAGCGGCAACGCAAGGGAGAGCTGGCTGATGACGTCGGGGGGCGTGAGCACGGCGGCAATGACGAAGGCGATGACGATGAAATACCGGCGCTTCTCCCGCAGCTGCTTCGAAGTCAGGATTCCCACCCGGCCCAGCAGGGTGAGGATGACCGGCAATTGGAACGCGATGCCGAACGCGAAGATCAGCGCCATCATCAGCGAGAGATATTCGCCGACCTTGGGCAGGAGCTCGATCTCCGCCTGCTCGGGCCCCCCGAGCTGCTGCATTCCCAGCGAGAACCGCACCAGGGTCGGAAACACCAGGAAATAAACCACCATGGCGCCGAGCACGAAGAACACCGGCGTGGCCACCAGGTACGGCAGGAACGCCTGGCGCTCGTGACGATAAAGGCCGGGGGCAACGAACATGTAGAGCTGCGTGGCGATGACCGGAAACGCCAGGAAGGCCGCCCCGAACATGGCCAGCTTGATCTGGGTGACGAAATATTCGAGCAGCGCCGTGTAGATGAATTTCGAATGCTCGGGTCCGGCGACCCACACGAAGGGCCAGACCAGAATATTGTAGATCTGCTTGGCGAACACGAAGCACAGGGCGAACGTGATCACAAAAGCGATCAGCGCCTTGATCAAGCGGGAGCGCAGCTCGACCAGGTGCTCCATCAAGGGCGCTTTGGTCGCCTCGATGTCCTCCTGGCTCATCCCGGCTGCCCTTTGCCGCCTTCAGGCTGGCCGGGCCCGGTCGTGCCGGCGGGATGTTCCGCCGCTGCCGGCGCCGGCTGCGAGGACTGCGGATCGGCGGGAGCCGACTGGGTCGGGGCCGGGGGCTGGGCGGGCGCGGGCGCCGGCTCCGCAACCGGCGCGTTCTCGGTCGAAGCAGGCGGCACGGGATCGGCCGGCTTATCGCCCGCGGCGCCCTCGATCTGATCGCGGACGGTGCTGACCGGATCGAAGCTGTGAATGTCCTTGGCGGCGTCCTGGATCGAATTGAAATGCTGCTTCAGCTCGGCCATTTCGGCTTCGCGCATGGCTTCCTGAAACTGGCCCTGGAACTCGGCCGCCATGCGCCGGACCTTGGTCATGGCCTGGCCGACCGTGCGCAGCACGGCGGGGAGCTCCTTGGGCCCGATCACGATCAGCGCGACGATCCCGATCAGGACGAGCTCGCCCCAGCCCACGTCAAAGATGAAGGCCTGCACTCCTACGGACGCAGTCACATCCCGCCTCGCCGCTCATGCAATATTGCATTCTCGCGCTGCTCGGGCAGCGCCGCGGCGGCCTCAGCTCGCCTTGCGGGTCTCGGTTTGCGCAACCGTTTCCGTCGGCTGATGCTCGATCGTCTTCCCCACTTCGGGACTTTTGCTCTCGCCCGCGGTCTTGTCCTCTTCCTGCATGCCCTTCTTGAAGGCCTTGATGCCCTGGGCGACGTCGCCCATCAGCTCGGAGATCTTGCCCCGGCCGAACAGCAGAAGCAGGACGGCGATCACGACGATCCAGTGCCAAATGCTCAGGCCGCCCATGGAATTTCCTCCCTCATGGCGGGTTGCGCGGAGCGCGACCCACCTGGTTCACCGACAAACTAGGCGCCAGGGCCGGCAAAAACAAGGATTTCGGCCCCTTCTCTGCGCGACCGATTCGCTCGTGCGGTGGTGCATCCGGCCGGAAGCGGCCTTGAACGTCTCGCGGCCTCGCCTGGCCGCTAGTCGTCGACGGCTCGGGGCCCGAGGCCGAGATCGATGTCTCCGGGTTCCAGCGGATCCTCGTCCCCGCGCAGGTTCGCATCGTCCGAGGGCATCGGAACCGTAAACCCAGGCGGCAGCCGACCATCGAGCAGCCCGGTGCCCTTGAGCTCGTCGAGACCCGGGAGATCGCCGATCGAATCCAGGCCGAAATGGCTCAGAAACGCGTCCGTGGTCCCGAACGTGATCGGACGGCCCGGCGCCTTGCGGCGTCCGCGCGGCCGGATCCAGCCGGTCTCGAGCAGCACGTCGAGCGTGCCTCGCGAGGCCGACACGCCCCGAATTTCCTCGATCTCCGCCCGGGTGACCGGCTGGTGATAGGCGATGATCGCCAGGGTCTCGGTGGCGGCGCGAGAAAGCTTCCGGGGCTCGACCGAGTCCCGCGCCAGAAGCCACGCGAGATCGACCGCGGTGCGGAACGTCCATTTACCGGCGATGCGCACCAAATTGACGCCCCGCGACGCATAGTCCTGTCGCAGCTGATCGAGCGCGGCGCGCACGTCGACGCCGTCGGGCATGCGCGCCGCGAGCGTCTTTTCGTCGAGCGGCTCGGCGGAGGCGAACAGCAGCGCCTCCAGCAGCCGCAGTTCCTCCGGCCGGACCTCCGGCACGGCGCCCCGCTCGTAATCGCCGCCGATCGAGCGCGGATGGGCGATGATCTCGTGCTGCTTGGCCAAACTCCTCATCCCCGGCCCTCCTCTTCCCCATTCGTTTCGGCTTTTCTCGCGGCCCCGTCGGGCGCGATTGCGCCGTTCGGCTGGCCGATCCGCTTACGCAAATAGATCGGCGCAAACGCGGCGTGCTGATGCATCTCGACCACACCTTCGCGCACCATCTCCAGCGTCGCGGCAAAGCTCGAGGCGTAGACGGTGGCGCGAAGCCCCGGTTCCGTCACATAGGCGATCAGATATTCGTCGAGACGCGACCAGTCGTCGCTCCCTCCGACCAGCCGTTCGAGCGCGGCGCGGGCCTCGGCAAGGGACCACACCCGGCGCCGCGGCACGCGCACGCGGGCGAGCGCGTGCTTCTGGCGCTGCGCCGCATAGGCGGAGAGCAGATCGTAAAGCGTGGCCGTCCACTCCGGCCGCTTGACGTCGACGATCGGCTCCGGCGCGCCGCGGCGAAACACGTCGCGTTCGAGCTGCGGGCGCGCGACCAGGCGCTCGGCCGCGCTGCGAATGGCCTCCAGCCGCTTGAGGCGCAAGGCCAGCGCCGCGGCCAATTCCTCGGCACTCGGCCCCGCGGCATCCCCGCTCTCCGGAAGCAGCAGACGCGATTTGAGATAGGCGAGCCAGGCCGCCATGACCAAGTAATCAGCGGCCAGTTCCAGGCGGACTTGGCGCGCCGCTTCGATGAACGTCAGGTATTGGTCTGCGAGCGCCAGGATGGAAATCTTGGCGAGATCGACTTTCTGCTGGCGCGCCAGCATGAGGAGCAGGTCGAGCGGCCCTTCGAACCCCTCGACATCGACGATCAGCGCGGGCTCCTCCGAGCCGCGCTCCACCCCGATCTCGGGGTCCACCTGGAACTGCTCGACCGGCATCATGAGGCCACCGCCGCAGTGGCGGAGCGACCGTCGGCCAGCATCGTGGAAAATTCCGCCCGGGCCGCGGCCGTGTCGATCGGCGATATCGGCCCGGCCCAGGCCAAGGCAGCCGCGGCACGGCGGCGAGCCTTGCCCTTGAGCTTCGGGACGGCCGCGGCGACGGCTTGCATCTCGTCGAGGTTGCCGTTGCAGTGGAGCACCACGTCGCAGCCCGCCGCGATCGCCGCCGCGGCGCGATCGCCGACGGCCCCGTTGAGCGCCTGCATCGAGACATCGTCCGTCATCAATAGCCCATCGAATCCGATCGAGCCGCGAATCACCTCGCGCACCATTGTCGCCGAAATTGTCGCCGGCGCGACCGGGTCGATCGCGGTGAACACAACATGCGCGGTCATGCCGAGCGGCAGCCCGGCCAAGCGGCGGAAGGCGGCAAAATCCGTAGCCTCCAAGGTCGGCCGTTCGCTGCCCACCACCGGAAGGCTGTGGTGACTGTCGACCCCCGCCCGGCCATGGCCCGGGATGTGCTTGAGGACCGGCAGCACCCCCCCTTCCCGCAGCCCTTCGGCGATCGCGGCCGCGATCGCCGCGACCTTCTCGACGCTGCCGCCATAGGCGCGATCCCCGATGATGCTGTCGGCCCCGGGCACCGGCATATCCGCCAGCGGCAAGCAGTCGACGGTAATGCCGAGCGCGCCGAGGTCCGCAGCGATCAACCGGGCACCGAGCCGCGCGGCGGCAACGCCGAGCTCGGGATTGCGATCATAGAGACGGCCGTAGGCGGCACCGGCCGGATATTCGGGCCAATGCGGCGGCCGAAGGCGCTGCACCCGGCCGCCTTCCTGATCGATCAGCACCGGCGCATCCGCCCGGCCCAACGTCTCGCGGAAATCGGCAACCAGCGCACGGACTTGGTCAGGAGTTTCGATGTTTCGGGCGAAAAGGATCAGGCCCCACGGGTCGGCGTCGCGCAGAAAGGCGCGCTCGTCGGGTCCGAGGGTGGGGCCGGCCAGTCCGACAATGAAG
>WNGP01001168.1_pt1 | contig 21292 bp, 12 predicted proteins | sample 5407671 | NCBI WGS metagenome assembly WNGP01 (sample SAMN13153381, study PRJNA577476) | soil metagenome | isolation source: 40 cm soil or saprolite under Garry oak tree replicate 2 | place: USA:California | collected 2016-06-15
TCGCCCGGCCTGTGGCGGGATCGATGCGCACGATCTCCGGGGGATTCGTTGCGCTCTCCCAGACCGCGGCGAGCTTGAGTGCGCTGCCGGTGGTCGCCGCGGCGAGCTGGAGGCTGCCGAACGTCCCACTCGTCATCGTGCCGACTTCCTGCTCCTTGCCACCCGTCGCCGGTGCGCGGAACAGGCGTTGATGGCCCGCGTCTTCGGCGAGGAAGAATACCGTGCGGTTGTCCGGCGCCAGTGTGTACGTGCCGACGGAATGTTCCGCGCCGCCCGTCACCACCCGCATCGCCGTTGCGCCGGAAGGCCATGCCGACGCCACTAGCCTGCGGTTGTTGAAGGTGTGCTCGTTGGTCGGCGTCATGATTGCGTACAGCGTCTTGCCGTCCGGACTGAATTGCGGCGCGTCGTAGTCGTCCTTGCCCTGCGTGAGACGTTGGGGCTCACCCCCGCTCGCGCTCACGCGCCAGAGTGCCTGGACGACGTCGCCGTGGGTCCAGTCGGTACGATTGGTCGTAGCGGCGAACACGACACCGCTCCCGTCGGGCGTCCACGCCGCTGCGAGATCTTCACCGCTGGTGCCGAGCTGTCCGCCGAATCCCGCGCCTTGAATGAGCTGCGAACCCACGAGCAAATCTCGTGGTTGCGAGCCGGGCTCGAGCGATTGCACGAACAGATGCGGCCGCCGGTCGTCGAGCCAGTGATCCCACAGCCGAATCGGCGACGTGTCATACACGCGCGCGTTGTACTTGCGGGCGCGTCGCTCGGCCGCCGCGGCGCGGTTCGCCGAATCCGTCGCCGCACCGGGATAGATCAAGCTCGTGAACAGGATCGCCTTGCCGTCGGGACGCCACAGGGGACTCGCTGCGCCGGTTGATAGATTCGTGACGCGCTGCGCTTCACCGCCGGTCGCCAGATCGAGGACGTACACCTGCGACTGGTCGTCACCTTCGCGGCGGGCGCTGAACGCGATGCGCCGGCTGTCGGGACTCCAAGCGACGCCGCCCTCGCCCCCTTTGGTATTGGTGAGGCGGCGCGGCTCGGCACTGCCATCGGTCGCGACGAGCCACAGATCGCTGACCTGCTCGCCTTCGGTATACGACGGCTCGGTGACACTGAAGACGATCCAGCGTCCGTCGGGGCTGATCGCCGGCGCGGATATCCGCTTCATCAGAAAGACGTCTTCGTGCGTGATCGTATGGCGTTGCTGCGCCGCGAGCGGCGAGCACAACAAACCGATGACCCAGGGGAACAATTGGAGTTTGCGTATCATCACGTCTCCAAATGTGAATGGACCAGCATGATTCGGGGCATGTGATGAAGTATCGCACTACGGCGAGAATGCTAGAGCCTAAAAAGGTAGCTCAGCTTGAGGAAGAAGGCATCATCCGTGCGCGTGAGCTCATGGAACCGGAACGCGTCATCGTCCAGCATGTTGCTGCCGTATCCGGCAAACACGACCGTCCCTGGGATCGGCTGATAGCTGACCAGCGCGTCCACGTGGAACAGGTTGGTGGCACTCGCCGCGGAGCGAGTGATGGTGCCGCCGGGCCCCGCGATCAGGATCGGCGCGCCGGTGCGCGACTCATCGCGGAGCGAATCGGTCTGGTCCTGGATGTACTGGCCCACCAACCTGATGAACAGCGGCCGCGACAACTGATACTCCAGCTTGACCCGCGCGACGCGACCCACGTTCACCAGACTGCCGTCGGTGCGGCGATTGACCTGTTGCCAGAAATAGCTGAATGAGTTCCGCAGCCGGTCTGTCGGCCGGTACGACACGTTGGCGCTCAGTAGCAGCAAATCGGCCGAGGCCCACTCGAAGAAATTCTCGTCATGGCCCTGCAGGAAAAAGCCGCCGGCGCTGAAATGTTTCCACTGCGGCGTGCCGATCTGGATCAGGTATTCGCCGTTCTCGATCGTCGGCTGCCCCACGAACGGAATCGTGTCCAGTCCGCCACCCGCGCGGGGAACCTCGAGCCGATAGTTCGCGTACAGCGCGGAGTCGTAGCCGAACGACTCCACGAAATACCCGGCGCCGATGTTCCAGCCACCCCGCAGCGACGCGTTGCCATTGAAATGCAGCTTCTTGTCCTGGATGTGCCGGCCGTGGATGAAGTTCTGATACTGCCAGATCCCATCCACCAGGATGTCGCCGGTGAACCGCTCCAGGAGCGCGCCCGGTTTACCGTAGGTCGTGTAGCTGGGATCGACGTACGAATGCACGATGCCGGCGCGCCCGATGAACCCGCTCGCCGAGCGGAAATCGTCCGAGATACCGGCGAACACGCTGCGGAGTCCCCAGACCCGATGCTGCATCGTGAACTGCGCGAGCCACAGCGGCGCCGTCGTCGTGACACCACCCGTCCGCGTGCGGCTCCCCGCCAACTGCAGGTTCAGTCCATAGATGTCATTGAAGACCAGCCGGCTGTCCACTTCGGCCACGCGGTTGTAATTCCCGCCGTCGATGCGGTCGGTGTACAGCATGCCGACGCGCGATCCATGCCCCAGGCCGTGCTGCGCGCGCACGATATTGAAGATCGGATTATCGTCCCCACTCGCGGATGCGAATTTCTGGTCGACCGCCGACAAGAAGCCGATATCGGTGCCGCTGGCATTGCCGGTGAGCTTGACCGCCACGACCGGCTGCACGATGCGACGGGTGTAGATGAGCCCCTGCGGCACCTGAAACAGCTCGCTGCCCTCGAGGAAGAAGGGCCGTTTCTCGGGAAAGAAGAGCGCCTGGCGCGGATCGAACGCGAGCTGGCCGGCGTCCGATTCGACTTGGGAGAAGTCGGGCTTGATCGTGCCGTTCAGGTTGAGATTGTCGGAGACGCCCCAGCGCACGTTCCCGCCGATCTGCGGATTCCCCATGTCGTAGCTGTAGCCGGACGCGGTGGGTGCTCCGGTGGTTTTGCCGGTCGCTTCGGGATTGATGTCCACAACCAAACCGCGATGCATCCCCGACAGACCGATTAGATTCCCCGACTGTCCGATGAACGTCGCGTTGGCACGGCGCGCCGGGAACCACGTATCCTCGAACCCCGAATGCTTCACCTGGCGCACGATGTTGAGGCTCCAGTCCTGCGGCTGCTTCGGCTGGTAGCGGAGACTCTTGAACGGAATGCGGACCTCGACTTCGTAGCCCCAGGGCGTGACGCGCCCGCGTGACTGGAAGACGTAGTCCGGGCTGAGGTCCGGCTGTTCCCGGCCAATGACCGCGCCGCCGATGAAGCCGCTCGCCGAGATGTTCGCCCCTTCGATCAGCGCGCCGTCGCCCTGCACACCGAGCGGGTTCACGGCGAACATCAGCGCCTTCTTGCCGTCGTGGAACGTGCCGAGCAGGATCTGCACGTTGTCGTCGCCGAAGATCTGATCGCGGTCGGCGAGCGTCGCCGTGGGCTTGCCGTGCAACTCGTAGGCCCGGATCCCGAAGTAGATTGCGTTCGCGGAGTACCACACCAGCACCTGGGTCGAATCGACCGCGGAAACACCGTCGTTCGGAGCGTATTGCGAGAAGCCCGTCAACAGCGCGGCGCGCGCCCACGTCGAATCCGACAGGTCGCCGTCGATCACGACCTCGGTGTCGAACCGTGGAATCCGCACGTCCAGCTGGCGCCCGCGGCCCGAGTAGATTCCCAGGGAATCGGGCTCGGCGCAGCCGAGCAGCACGCACAGCGTCAGGAGCATGTTCGACAATAATGGCAGCGAAACTGCAGGGTCACCTACCCGTGGAGAGTTAGGATCGTGTCACAACTCGCGCTTACGTTTGTAATCCTGTTGCAGGCTCCCGCGAATCCCCCTCCAGCACGGCCGTTGCGCGACATCCCCGATCCAGGCGTCATCGCCACGACCCAACGCGTGTCGCCCGCAGGTGTGCAGAGCGTGTTTACCGATCGGGTGTTTGGCGTGCGGTTCGGCGCGAAGCCGGGGGAGATCTGGGTCACCGTGCATGGCGCGGCGTACCGCCTGGCCTGGCAAGACAACGTCGTACGCGCCAGCGCTGCGTTCGACGGCCGGTCGGGTGTGCAGGGCATCGCGATCGATCCGGTGAATGGGCGCGCCCTTTTCAGCACGGTGGGCCTGGTGCCCGCGGACCTCGCGCGCAGCCGCATCCCGGGGTCGCAGGAGCTCGCGCATACCAAGTCGGTCACCCAGCTGTTCGCGTACGACGGCGATTCCGTCGCGTCGCGGGCGAGCGGCGGCGACAGCGCGGTCGTGCGCTGGTCGTCGCCCGCCTTGGGCGACTACATAGCCGGATCCCCGGCGGTGGCGAAGCGCGCGAACGCTACCGGTCATCGGGTCGCCGTGCTGCCTCTCCCCGCCAACGACGCGCTCGCCGTTTTCGACGCCGACAGCGGGGTGCTTCTCAAGACCATTCCGTTGGGCGTGCTGCCCGTGGCCGCGGTAATCAGTTGGGATGGTTCGGTCGCGTACGTCTCGGTGATGGGCGGCCGCAAGCCCGCCGCGAAGGATCGCGCGGCCGCGCAGTGCTGCGATCCGTTCGCCGAGCTGGTGCGCGTGGACGCACGCGGCATCGCGCAGCGAGGCAATGTGACGCGGGTGGATCTGGTGGCCGGCACCGCCAGGAAGGCGATTCCTGTCGGTCGCCATCCGACGGGACTGGCGTGGGACGAGAGTGGCGCACGGCTGTACGTCGCCAATAGCAACTCGGACACGGTCAGCGTGATCGACACGCGTGGGGACAGCCTGCTCCGCTCGATCGCCATCGCGCCGTTCCGCGAGCGCAAGATCGGCCTCGCGCCGACCGCCGTTGCCCTTTCACCGGATGCCCGGACGCTGTTCGTGACGCTGGCTGGCGTGAACGCGGTCGCCGCCTACGGCCTGCCCGGCGACCAGCTGCGCGGGCTCGTGCCGACTGGGTGGTATCCGACGAGCCTCGACGTCAGCGCCGACGGACGCGCGATCGCGGTCGGCTCATTGTTCGGCGTGGGATCGGGCGTGGGACGCCCGTTGGGCTTGACCGGTCGCTACGTGCATTCCTACCGTGGGTCGGTCAACGTCATTCCGGAGCCGTCTGGTGCAGAGATCGCCGCCTATACAACGGCGGTCGCGCAGAACAATCGTCTCACGCTGCGGACCGATAGTGCGGGGCCGTCCCTCGTGCCGCGTCGCAACGTCGCTGCTCGCGCGGTCCCCGAGCGTCCCGGCGAGCCGTCGTTGATCGACCATGTCGTCTACATCGTGCGAGAAAACCGCACCTACGACCAGGTTTTCGGCGACATCGGCAAAGGTGCGAGCGACAGCTCGCTCGTGCAATACGGGCGCGGTGTAACGCCCAACGCCCACGCCCTCGCCGAGCAGTTCGTCCTGCTCGATCATTTCTTCGCGACCGGCGGGAACTCGGCAGATGGGCACAACTGGCTCACGCAGGCCAACGAGACGGAGTACCCGATGTGGCCGCTCTACACGGGCCGCAGCTATCCGTCGGAAGGCGTGGACCCGCTCGCGTACTCGCCGGGTGGCTTCTTATGGGATGCGGCGCAGGCGAAGGGCAGGACGGTCCGCATCTTCGGCGAATACGCGCCCTCTCCCCAGTGGTATAGCGACACCTTGCGGTGGTCAATGCTCACCCAGTACCGGGATTCCCAGCCGCACAATCCCGCGTACTTCCGCGCGCTCGTCGGGAAGTACTATCGCACGCGCTCCGACATCCCGTCGCTCGACCGGGCGCTGGTCCGCGAATATCCCGGATGGACGATGACCGTGCCCGACGTGGTGAAGGCCGATATCGTGCTCGAGCATTTGCGCGAGTGGGAATCGAAACGTGTCATGCCCAACCTCGTGCTGATCATCCTGCCGAGCGATCACACGGAGGGGATCAATGCGGGCTGGTGTACGCCGAAGGCGTGCGTGGCGGATAACGACTTGGCGCTCGGCCGCATCGTCGAGGGTCTGTCCCACAGTTCGTTCTGGAAATCGATGGCGATTCTGGCGGTCGAAGACGACGCACAGAACGGCGTGGACCACATCGACGGGCACCGCACCGTGGCTCTCGTCGCCAGCCCGTATGCGCGACGCGGCGTGATCGATCCGACCTTTTACCACCAACCGAGCATGGTGAAAACCATCGAGCTGATGCTCGGACTGCCGGCGCTTACCTTGTTCGATCTCGTCGCCACCGATATGCGCGCGAGTTTCATCGGACCCGACGAGACCCCACACCTCGAGCCCTACACCGCCCTCGTGCCCCAGCAGTCGTTGTTCGAGCTGAATCAGCGCGTGGCATCCATCACCGGCCCGCATGCCGCGGCGCGGAGAGAGGCGGCGCTGGCGTCCGCTCGCATGAACTTCAGCGATCCTGACGCCGCGCCGTCGGAGCGACTGAACCGAATCCTGTGGCACGACGCGCGCGGGTGGGACGTGCCGTACCCGGAAGTGCGGCGCTCCTTGTTCTTCCCGATGGCCGTGGACCTTACCGATGACGAGCGGGAGGAACAGGAGCGGGTACGGACTCGGAAGCCCTGACCGTCGGCGCTTTTCGCGCGATCGCGACCCCGACCAAACAGAGCACGCCGCCGAGCACCGCAATCAGGGTCGGGACTTCGCCGAGGATCAGCCAGCTCATCACGATCGTGATCGGCGGCACGAGGTAGGCGGTCGCCGCGAGCCGGCCCGCTGATCCACGCGCCAGCGCGTAGGCCCACGTCGTGAAGGCGATCGACGTCGGAAAGACTCCCAGGAAGAGCAGCCAGGCGATGCCGCTGGTGGGTGCGACGCGCCATTCCCGCACCAGCTGAGGCGCGTAGGGGAGGCAGACCAGCGCCCCAACGACGCAGCAGCTCCACGTTGCCTGCAGGGCGGTGATCCGATTCAGCACCGGCTTCTCCGCAACCATTCCGATCGCGGACGCGAGCGCCGCAACCAGACAGAGAATCACCCCAACGAGCGAGGCGCTGCGGGACGACGTCGCGAGTCCGATCACCACGACACCCGCGAACGCCAGCGCGCCGCCGAGCAAGAGGTTGGGCGTGGTGCGCTCTTTCAGGAATACCGCCGCGAGCGCGACGATGAAAATCGGAGCGATCAGGACCAGCATCGAGGCCGTCCCCGCATCGACGCGGCGCTCGGCCTCGTTGAGGAGGACTTGGTACACGCCGAACCAGAGCAGCCCTGCGAGCACGAGGAGGCCGAGCTCGCGTTTCGTCGGGCGGATCGTAGGCCGCGAGAGCACCACGGCGCCCAGCAGGACGCTCCCAATCGCGAGCCGACCCAGCGCGAGCGGACCGGGCGAGAACGAGCGGCCCGCGGCTCGAATGCCGACGAACGCCGCCGCCCACAGGACGACGGCAACAAGGGCCGCGACGAGCGGAAGCTGCTTCTTCATGCGCAGTATGATAACTGCGCACGCGCATTATCGGATCAGCGTGCGGACGCCGTCGCGCTGATGGAAATCAGCGCTCCATCACGACCCAACGACTGTACCCCGACCACCGTGGCGATCGGGGCGTTCGCACTGAAGTACGCGGCGCCGGCCGTGCGGATCGTCTCGAGATCTGCGGGCCGATAGTTCACGACGTAAATGGTGAGCGTCGTAACGTCGCGCAGCGACGCGCCCGCGCTCTGAAGTACCGAGCGGAGATTCGCGAACGCGCGCTCGGCCTGCGCGCGCAGATCGGAGCCGACGAGCGTCCCCGTGCTGTCCACGCCGAGCTGGCCCGTGACGTAGACGGCTCGTCCAACGCGCACCGAGGGCGAGCCAACCGCCGGCGCCGCCACGCCCGGCGGTGTGGGGAGGGCCGTCTTGATCTCGGGAGCGCTCGCTCCGGGGGTGGCGAACTCCCCGCGGAAGCCCGCTTCGTCCCAGCGCCGCTGGTCTTCGCGGCGTTTTCTTTCGGTGGCCTGGTCCTGGTCGTCCCGCCACTTCTTATAAGCCTTGATCTGGTCGCCGTTCAGGAACCGGCGCAGATCGCCCTCGAACCGATCCTGCCGGTCTCGCAGCGCCTTGCCCAGGTCCTGCAGGTGCTCGGCGTAGAACGCCGCCGCGGCGCGATCGCCGTCGTCGAGCCGCTCGTTCATTTTCGCGATCGCCGCGTTCGCGCTGTCACGCTGCGGACGCGTCGCGACCATGAACGAGTCGTAAACTTGCGCGTACCGGGTGGATTGATCGGCGGACAGGCTGAGCATCGCGCGCGCGAGTGCCGTATCCAACGGCCCGACCAGCTCGACGCCGGGCAGCTTCGGCGCGGGCGGTCCATAGCGGCCGCCCTGACTCATGCTGCCTCGCCCATAGCCGCCCTGTCCGAATGCGGCGGTCGGCACCAGAAGCAAGGTTGCGGCGAGGAACGCGAATAACGACCCGTACTTCATGGGGCTTCTCCTAAGAGGATAACGGGATGATACATGGGACGAGTGGTTCGTCGCACCGTTAGCACTTCTTGGCCAGGATGCGCTGGCGTTCCCCCTCAGTGACCATGTCGCGCGCGACGACGTCACGCACGATGCGGGCGACGAACACGTAGCCTCGCGCCTCGGCGACGAGCCAGCGGCGCCATTCGAGCTCGTCGAGTGCGGCGTGCAACGCGTCTCCCTTCAGATCCGTGGCACAGCCGATTCGCGCTGCCGCGACGCGCTCGCCGAGAATCGCCGCGGCGACGAGAGCCTGCTGCGCCGGCTTCGACAGGCAGCGAAACCCTACGCGGATCGCTGCGACGATCGTGTCGGGCAGGTCGCCGGGGAAGGTGGAGTCGAGGGTTCGCAACGGATGCGGCCAGGCACCATTCGTGGCTTCGAGATCGAGACCCTGCGCCATCGCGTGAAGGATCTCGACGGCGAGGAGCGGCAGCCCACCGGAATCGGCCGCGATGCGCCGCAACAGGCGATCCAGGGCCTCGCCTGTGTATGACGGTAGCGCCCACTGGATCAGCTGCCGGATCGCCGCGGTGTCCAATTTGCCCAGCGAAATCGCGGCACCCGTTAGATCTCGTCCGATGCGGGCCCGGAACTCCGCAAGCTTCGGTGGCGCGGGCTCCGGCGTCGTGGCGAGCACGATCAGCACCGGGGCGCGCGCGAGGTCGCGGGCGAGTCGTTCGATGATGTGATATGACGTCGGATCGATCCAGTGCGCGTCATCGAAGATCAACAGCTGCGGGTGTTCGGCGGTCGTCACGCGGAGCACTTCGCTCATCGCGGCGTCGAGCGCCCAGGGGCTGCCTGCCGGACCCCGTGGCGGAAACCGTTCGGCCCACTCGCCGGCCTGGGCGGCGAGCGTCGCGAGCGCGCCAGGATTCGCGCCGGCGACACCGGGCGCATCCACCAACCCGCCGCACGCGAGTCCCAGGATCGCACTGGCGGGATGCTCGACGTCGGCCGCGACGGCGCGCGTACCGATCACGACTCCCCCGCCGACCGCGGCGCGCGTCGCGAGCTCCTCCAGGAAGCGCGTCTTGCCGCCACCGGATTCGGCTTCGATCACGAGGAGCGCCAGTCGGCCATCGGCCGCGCGACGCCACTGCGTGAGCGCGGTCTCCAGCTCGCGGTCTCGGCCGAGCAGCGGCGCGCGACGCCACGTCACGCTCCGCTCCGGCGATAGCGCCTCTTTCGGCAGGTGCCAGGCGCGCCCGCTGCGCAGCCGCTCGACCATCGCCTGGGTTTCGGGCTCGATGGTCACATCCCCGTCGCGGCGCGCGTCCTTCACGAACCGGTCGAGCAGCTGCAGGGCGCCTGCCCGATCACCTGCTCCCGCGAGACGACGCAGGTGCCCGCGCAGGGCGCGCTGTGACACCGGGTCCATCTCGCGGGCCCGGCCAAGCGGCCCGTCCGCACCGAGCTCGTCGCCCGCATCGAGTCGCTCCTCGGCGTGGCGCAGCAACGCGTCCATGGTGCGTCCGTGCCAGAACGATCGCTCGACCGTCAGCCAGTCCTCGAAGCCGGCCGCGTCTGGGACCTTGAAGCCCTCGAGGAACTCACCGTTGATCATGGGCGTCGTATGCGACCAGTCGCGTTGCTGCGCCAGTTTCTCGAACTCCTCAGTGTCGAGCTCCACGGCGCCGTCCAGCAGCTGCACGACGTCGCCCGTGGCCTTGAGCCGGTCCTCGCCCACGTACTGGCGCAGGACCCGGATGGCCTCACGCACGGACTGGCGCGCGGCTCCGTCGTCCTTGTCAGGCCAGAGCAAACCAATCAGCTGCTCTCGCGTGCACCGGCGCTTGGGCGAGCGGGCGAGGTAGAGCAGGAGCGCGATGTTCTTTTTCCAGAGCAGCTGGGAGGGGGCTTCCGCGCCATCCATCGTGACTTCGAGCGTTCCCAGCGTCTGGAAGCGAATCATCGTGCACCCAATGCTGCGCAGCTCAGCTCGAGGCCGCGAGTCCGAGCGGTGTCGGCGCGTGCTCCATAGGGGGCCGGTGCTCCAGACCAATGTCGCACGACCGTGGCGTAGGCGGCACAGGCTTCGCCGCGGTCGGCTCGCCGGATGCCGTCGAGGAGCCGCGCGAGGCGCCAGCTCGCCAATGTGCCGAACGCCCAGTCGACGTCTGCCGCCTGGGGCAGACCGGTTGGGACGCCCACGAGGTCGAGGTGCTCGTGCCAGACCAGTTCGCTCTTGGTGCCTTCGATGTCACGGATCTGGGCGCGCCAGACGGCGCTCTGGAAATGCACGATCGCTCTGAAAAACGGATCTACCCATCGTGCGACGGAGTCGACGTCAATCGGATCGAGCTGTTTGAGCGCGGCGCCTGGGTGTCCGGCAGCCGCAAGCGATTCGGCGACGAGCAGGGCCTTCAGCTCGCGGGATGCGACCGGACGCACCTGTTCGGGGTTCTCGAGGAGCGCGCTCATCCACACCGCGCGATCGCGCAGTTTTTCGTCTTTGCTCAGGGTCCACCGATGAAGGCCCTCGAGCGCGTCCGCCGTCGCGGCTTTTCCTCCCTCGAGGAATGCGAGCGCCGCCTGCAGTTCCGCCGTAAACAGATCGAGATTCGCCTCGGGCGACACGTTCGCGGCCTTGGCCGCCAGGTTACGCGTATCCTCCAGTCGGCCGAGCGCCAGCGAGCCCATTGTCTCGGCGATCAGCGCGGAGCGGCGCACGTCCCGCGAATGGTTCTGCTCCAGCACCTGCCCTAATGCGATCGCACCTCGCGGCACGTCGAACGTCGGCAGCATCCGCGGCCCTGCGCCCAGGATGGGGCTGCTCTGGGCTTCTGGCGAATTCACGATCTGTACGGTGACGCCTTGTGCCTCGCTGGGCGAGAAGAAGCGCCATTCGAACCCGAGGCGCAGCAGCGCCCGGAGCACGGCTGAGAAGGGGTCGGGCACCCCGCTATGAGCTTGCAGCGAATCCAAGGCACTTTCCGCGCTGGCAGAGTCTCCTTCCGCGGTTGCGACCCACGCGAGATGCTCCCATGCCGGTCCAAAGTCCGGCCGCAGCCGCGCCGCGCGTTCGAATGCGGGGATCGCCTCGGACCGGCCGTGGCCAACGAGGGGACCGCGGTGGAAGAGCTCGTCACCCAGTTGGAACCATCCCAGGAAGAATCCCGGGTTGCGCTCAGTCACGGCGCGCAGCGTGTCGAGTCGTGCGTTCAGGGGCAGTTGTGCGGCGCGAATCAGACTGGCGTACTCACGCGGCAAAGAATCCGCGTGAGCCAGAACTGTCCTCATGCGATCGAGGTCCTCGTCGATGCCGAGCCAACGCTCCACCTCCGTCATCCGCCAGAGACAGATCCAGCAGCTCGGGTCGGTGGCGACAGCCTTCTTGTACGCGGCGTACGCCTCCTCCCACTCTGCTTCGCCGACGAGTTGCTCCGCCTCGAGGAACTGAGCCAGTCCTTCGGCCCTGTGGGGGAGGGCGCGCGGCGGCAGCGATGCGGCGAGTGGGCTGCGATCGCGCCAGACGCCGAGCACGACCTGGTAACTGATCGAGTCACTGAGCGTGGGCCAACTCTCGAGTGGGACGTGAAATTCGGACGTCGGAATCCCACCGGTGAGGCGCAGGGCGACGTCGCCGCCTGTCACCGTCATTCGCGCCTGAACGACGAGCGACGCCGAGTCTACGAAATCGATATGGTCGCGCAGGTCGGAGCGGACAAGCCGACCCAGTGAATCGGCGACCGCGCCTTGGGCGGGCGGACCGACGTAGTCGATTGCGCCAAATGTCACTCGCGGGTTGCTCGAATTGACGAGCGTCGGTGGAGGGGGGGCGGCGAGGTGGATCGCCACGATAACGGCGCCAATGATGGTCTCTCTTCCGCCGATTGCCTCGATCAATCTCGCGAGATCGGGGCCCTGGGTTTGCTCCAAGGCTTTCCGAAATGACCTTGGGTCGGGCCAGCGCTCCGCGGGGTCTTTCGCCATCGCCTTCTGCAGCACGCGCACGAGATCGTGCGGAATGCCCTTCCAATCGACGCGCCGCTCGCCCTGCTCGTGGAACCGGCGCCCCGACACCGCCTCGTACAGGACGACCCCAGCGGAGTAGATGTCGGTCCGTGGCGTGACCGGTTGTCCCTCGACCTGCTCGGGAGCCATGTACTCCGCTGTGCCATCGCGATTGTGTGGGTCGCTTTCGTCATCCGAAGGCGGCCGCGCGATCCCGAAGTCGCCGAGTAACGCGCGATCCGACAATACAAACACGTTGCTCGGCTTGATGTCGCGGTGCACGAATCCCAGGCGATGCATCGCCTGAAGACCGTGGAGTAGGTCAATGCCGATCCCTAGGACTTCGTCGGACCGGAGCGGACCCGCTTCGAGACGACGGTCGAGCGTCGGCCCGTTGACAAACTCCATGATGTAGTACTGAAGGCCCTCATTATCGCCGGTGTCGTGGATGACGATGACGTTGGGGTGTTTGACGTCGGCGAGCGTCTGCGCCTCGCGCAGAAATGCTTCAGCGCCGTCGGCGGTGAAAAGCTCGGGCCGAAGGACTTTGATCGCGACGCCCCGGTTCAGCCGGACCTGGTGCGCGCGGTACACGACGCCCATCCCCCCCTCACCGATCCGGTGCTCCACCCGATAATCGGGCGCCACCGCCTCTTGCAGACGTTTCTTGAGCGGATCGAACTGGGGATCGATCGTCATTCCTGCCTCCGGGCTTGAACTTACGGCTTGACGCCCGCTTGCGCCCCGCTCGCTACCGTCTCCCCATGACGAGCCCCCGTCTGCAGGCCCAGCCGCTCGATTACCACTTCCTCGACGTCGCCGAGGGTGCGCAGCCGTTCCTGCGGAAGCTGTTCGAGAGCTTCGGCTTCCGGGCACTCCGCCTCTGGGTCGATGCCGGTGTGTCGGCTGAATCGTTCGATCGCCAGGGGTGTGACGGACTGGTGACGGCGCTCGGCGAATGCGACGGCCGCACGATCGCCATTGCGTGGAGCGACTTCCGCGTCAAAGCGTCCTCGTACGGGCGGTGCAACTCGCGACGCTTTGCTGCCTTCTTACGTCAGCTGCGCGAGTCGCGAGACGCCATCCCGCTCATCTACGTGGTCAATTCCGCGGGCCTCAGTCTCATGGAAGGCCGGAGCGCCTTCTCGGACGCGTTCGCGCTGTGGCCGGAATTGCTCCGGTATGCGGAACAGGGGCTATTGCTGACCTGCGCCGTCGGCAAGTGTCTCGGACTGGCGCCGCTGCTGTACGGGTTGGGCCACTACCGCATCGCCGTGGCCCGTGGCACGCACATCAACCTGACGGGCCCCGAAGTCATCCGGCTGTTCTTCGGCACCGGCGTGGACTTCGAGACCCGGGCCGCCGCCGAGCGGTGTCTCGAGTGCCACGATCTCGTGCACGAGATCGTGCCGTCGCTCGAGGACGCGCTGCGTCTGTGCCGCGGTCTGATCGCGCGGCGGCCGGGCGCGGCTCCATCCCCCGAGCTGGGCGCGCGTACCGGCCCGCTCCTGCTCCAGATGCTGGACGGACCCCCGCGCGAAGTCGTGCCGGACTGGTGCCCCCGCGTCCGGCTGTTCATCGGCACGCATCGCGGCAAGCCACTCGGCCTCTTCGTGAACCCGCTCGAGCGATCGAACAACATGATCACCGTGCGCACGCTCGAGAAATACGGAGCGGGGCTCGACCTCTTCCGCGCGCTGGGCCTGCCGATCGTGAGCGTGCTCGATTCGCCGGGGATCGATCCGCGCTGCGAACAAAGCGACGCGAACAACATCCGCCGCATTCTCTCGGTCGGTGAGAAGATCATCCGCTATCCGCATGGCGCGATGGGTGTCGTGACCGGCCGCTGTTTCGGCGGCGCGACGGCGCTCTCGATTCCCAAAGTGTTCGGCGGGACGCGGACGATCGCGCTGCCCGGCGCGCAGTTCGGCGTCATGCACGAGCGCATCGTCGAGCAGGTCTTGAGCGGCAGCCCGCGTCTGCTCGCGGAATGGCGCACCGCTGCGGCGGCCCAGGACGCATCGTTCAGCGATCTCCTGGCGCAAGGTGCACTCGATGCCGTCGTGCAGCCGGAAGACTTGTCTGCAGAGCTCGATCGCTTCCTCGAGTGCGATGCCGACGGTCCGCGGTTGGTGGGGGCACGGCGGCGTCGCAGCGCGCCACACATGGTGCTGGCGCGATGAACGCACGCATCGCGGGCGTCGGCCACTATCTGCCGGGACAGCCGATCACCAATGAAGAGCTGATCGCGCGCCACCGGCTGCGCATCAAACCCTACTTCATCCGCAATCACGTGGGTGCCGAAACGCGGCACTTCGCAGCTCCGGACCAGGCGACTTCTGATCTCGCCGTCGAAGCCGCGGTGCGGGCAATCGACGCGAGCGGCGTTCCAGCGACGGAGATCCGCCGCATCCTGCTCGCGACCGTGTCGGGCGACTATCCGACGCCCGCGACCGCGTGCATCGTGCAGCGCAAGCTCGGCTTGCGGGGGCGCGCGGCAATCGACGTCGTCGGCGCGTGCTCGGGATTCCTGCAGGCGCTCGACCTGGGCGCGCGCTGCGTGGCAACCGGCGAAGGCCCAGTGCTCGTGATCGGCGCCGACGTGCGGTCGCGCCAGCTCAACTTCAATGACCTCCGCACCGCTTTCCTTTATGGTGACGGGGCAGGGGCGGTCGTGCTCACGGCGGGCCCCGACGGAGCCGAAATCCGGCATTCGATTCTCACGGCTGACGGGGAAGGCGCCGAAGCCGTGTATATCCCGGGCGGCGGTTCGCGCGAGCCGATCACGCAAGCGGGACTCCTGAGTCAGCGCAATTGCATCACCATGACCGACGGGCGGCGCGTGGCGGACGCGGCGCGTGCCGGATTTCGCCATCTTGCCGAGCGGCTCGTCGCCGAAACGTGCGTGCCCGCGTGCGACGTCGGGTTCGTCTGCCTCCATCAGCCGAATCTCTTCCTCGTCCGCCAAATCCTGTGCGACCTCGCGATCGGCGAGGAGCGCACGTGGATCAATTTCCCGGCCTATGGCAACACGACGTCGGCGTCAGTCCCGATCGCGCTGTCGGAGGCGGTCGCCGCCGGGAGAATCGCTGCCGACTCGTGGGTCTGGCTCGGCGCCGTGGGCGCCGGGTTCGCCGGCGCGATTCAGCTCGTGCGTTGGGGCACCGTCCGGAGCGCTGCATGATCCTGGTCACCGGCGGGAGCGAAGGCATCGGGTTCGCGTGCGCGCGCGAGCTGCTGGACCGGACGACGGACTCCGTGGTGGTCACCGGCCGCTCGCAATGCAAGCTCGACGGCGCCCGCGAGGCTCTGAGCGGTCCGGCACGTGCGCGCTTAGCCACGCTCGTGTGCGATCAGGCGAGCGCGAGCGACGTCGCGACGCTCGTGTCGCTCATCGAGCGAACGGAGCACATCGACGCGGCGATCCTCACGGTCGGCGTGAATCCGGCGTATGCCGAAGGACCGCTGCGCGTACATGCGCTGTCCCTGGCGACCATCGAGCAGACCATCCGCACCAATTGCACCCACACGCTGCAGTTGACGGCCGCGCTGCTCGACCGCTTTCGGCGCCAGCGGGCCGGAGTCCTGGTGTGGATCGGCTCGCAGGCGCAGGCGGTCGGCCTTCCGGGCGCGGGCCTCTACTGCGCAACCAAATCCTTTCTGTCCGGCCTCGCGCGCACCGCGCACCACGAGTACGCGGCGCGCGGCATTCGCGTCCACCTCGCCCATCCGGGGATCGTCCGCACGCCGCGCACCGCGGCAGTCGCCGACGAATTTGCGCGACGGCACGGCCTGCACGTTGCTGAAGCTCCCCAGGTGGCTCGACAAGTCGTGGACCTGCTGCTCGACGGCGATCAGGCGGTCGTGGAGGTGAACCTGTGCTGATCCTCGATCTGCTCTGGTGGATCGGATGGGCGTGGTTTGCCGCGTGGATCGCGCTGCCGCTGGTCGCGGTGCCGCTGCTTGGCATCGTTCCGGGTTTCGTCGTATGGGCGGTGCTCTCGCCGTGGTCGGCGCTGCTCGGCATGGCGACGCTGCACCGCGTCCTGCCCGACAGCGAGCCGGGCACGTTCCGTCTCCCGGGAGATGGCGGCGGCGTGCGCTGGGCCTTGAAGGCGTGGGCTCCGTCGCTGTATCTCACGCTCTTCCAGCCGCTGTGCTTCACCAGTCGCTTCTTCCAGCTGTTCGCCCTGCGTGCGTTCGGCGCGCGCCTCGCACCTGGAGCCTGGCTCACGTCGCGGACGATCGTACGCGAGCCCCATCACGTGCGCATCGGCTTGCGGAGCCTGATCGGCGAGTATGCGCACCTGATCTGCTCCTATCAGCCGCGCCCGGGTGTGCTCATCGTCGCGGCGATCACCGTCGGGGACGACTCGCTGGTGGGCGGCCATAGCCATCTCGCGCCGGGCGTCACCATCGGATCGCGGTGTGTCATCGAGCACGCCGTCGCGATCGGTGCGCGGACTCATATCGGCGATGATTCTCGCATCGGCGCCGGCACGACGATCTATAACGCTGCCCGGATCGGGCGCGGCGTGTTCGTGGGGAAGAATTGCCTGATCCCGAGCGGTGCGATCATCGCGGACGGCACACGCGTGCCCGACGGCACCGTCTGGACCGCCGAGAGCAGGCGCGAGCTCGAGGCCGCCTCGTGATCGCCGCGTGGGTGTTCCGGGTGGCGTTACAGCGGTTCCGCACCGCATGCGGGGATCCGCTGGCGGCGCAGGCAGCGCAGCTGCGCCGAATTCTCACGGCCGCCGCGCGCAGCGAATTTGGCGTGCGCCATCAATTCACGCGCATCGCGCGACTCGGTGATCCGCGCGAGATGATCCGGGCGTTCCAGACGGCCGTACCCGTACGGTCCTACAAGGAGATGCGGGACGACTTGGACGCCGTCTACGCTGGTCGCTGGGAGATGCTGTGCCCGAGCCGGCCACTCCGATTCGCGATGACGGCCGGATCCACCGGACACTACAAGTACATCCCGGTAACCCGGGAATACCACCGCGAGGTCGGCCGCAGCGCGATGATCTTCAACGGCGCGCTGGAGGCATGCTTTCCAGCGACGCGCAGCCTCAAGACGCAGTTTCTCGTCGGGTCCGCGGAGGGTGGTCACTCGCCCGCGGGCATCCCCCAAGGGTTCGCGTCCGGCTTCAACTATCAGAACCTGCCGCGGTTCGTGCGGCGCCGGTTTGTCGCGCCGTATTGGATCTTCACGATCGACGATCCGGACGAGCGTGCGTACGCCGCCGGCCGCATTCTCATGGCCGAGCCACGGCTCGGCGTGCTGAGCGCGATTTCGCCGGTCAACCTCATCAACCTGCGGCAAGCGCTGGACCGCAACGCGGAACGCCTCATCGCCGATGTGGCGGGCGGCACGCTGACCACTCGGGGTTCGGCGGCGGTCGCCGGCACGTGGTCCAGTCGCCGCGACCCGCGCCGCGCTCGTGCCTTGGACGATGCGTGGCAGACAAACGGGACGCTTCCCACCAGCCAGCTGTTCCCGGCGCTGCGCGTGCTGGTCTCGTGGCAGGGTGGCAACATGAGCTACTACCTCGACGATGCGCGTCGTGCGTTCGGGATCGACCAGACCTTCGAGTTTCCGATCTCGGCGAGCGAGGGAGTCTTCGCGATCCCGCTGCACGGGAACCGTCCTGGTGGCGCGCTGGCGGTGACCTCGCATTTCCTGGAATTCATTTCCGAAGGCGGTGGTACGCCGCTGCGCGCCGACGAGCTGGAACTGGGGCGTGAGTACCGCATTGTCGTGACGAACGGCGGCGGGCTGTATCGCTACGATATGGAGGACATCGTCCGTGTCACGTCGAGCTATCGCGCGACGCCCGTGATCGAGTTCGTCAGCAAGCAGGACCGCCAGATCTCGGTGAGCAATGAGCGGCTCACGGAGCTGGATGTGACGCGCGCGATGCAGGAAGCCAGCCGCGAACGCCCCCGGCGGTTCCCGGAATTCCTGTTCGTGCCGTGCTCCGATCGCCGGTATCGGGTGGTGTTGGATGCGGCGGGGTGGCCCGGCGACGACCTCACCACTTTCGCGCAGGCGATCGAGCGTGAACTGCGCGAGGCGGCGAAGGGCTACGACTTCGAGCGGGAAGATGCGCTCCTGGCGCCGCTGCAGCTGATCGTCACGGCGCCCGACGAACTCCGCAACTGGTTGCGCCGCCGCGAGCAGGACGCGCTGCCCAACGCGCAGATCAAGCCATTGCACCTCACCAACGAGTTCAACGCACACCAGGCCTTCACCGCGGTCGCCACGTATGCGGCTTGAGGCACCAGCCGTCCGCATCGTGGACGTCGAAACCTGCGACTTCGGGATGATGTCCGCGTACGACACGGCCACCGTCCTCCGCGCGGCGTGTCCGGACGAGGCAGAGCGCTACCTCACGTCGTCGGCGTCGCGGCAGTTGATCGCCCAATTCGGCGTTGCGCGGCGCTATCTCACGCAGATTCCTGGGACGCCGCCGCACCCTGCGCGCCTCAATGCGATCGACCTGGCGCGCTCGGCGGTGGCGCGGCTCCAGGCGCGACGCGCGCATGATCTCCGCAGTCTCGATGCGCTGATCTTCGTCAGCACATCAAATCCCAATCCGTGCAACAGCCAGGCGGCGCTGCTTGCCGCGCAGTGCGGGATCAGGGCTTCATGCATGGATCTCAAGGCGGGGTGCAGCGGCGGCGTGCTCGGCCTCATGCAGGCCGCGCTCCTGCTGCAAGGCGGATGCAAGCGCGTGCTGGTCGTCATGGCGGAGAACCTCTCGCAGTTCACGCCACCGGACGATCTCCGAATGCTGCTGACGGTAGGGGACGGGGCGGCCTGCGTACTGCTCGAGCGGACGCCGAACGGATCCGGGTTCCTGTCGATGATTCACGGCACCGAGCCTGCACTGGCCGGCTCGATGACCGTGTCGTCGCGATTCCCGCCGGTTGATGCAAATGCGCGGTACCAGTACGAGTTCCACGACGTCAACCGGGCCGCCGAGTTCGTGCGCGCCCGTTGGCGCACGCTGTTTTGCGAGAGTCTCGCCTCCGCCGGCGTCTGCCGCGAAGGTCTCGGGTATGCCCTGTTCCATCAGACACACGCCGCGCAGATGGACGACCTCATGACGGACCTGCGGCTCGATCCCGCGGCCGTCCCGGTGGTCGTGCGCGACTACGGCAACATGGGCACGCCCACATTCGCCGTCGCCCTGGCGGGGATCCACTCGAGACTTGTGCCGGGCGACCGAATCCTGTTGCAAGCGGTCGGCGGCGGCGTGAGCTGGTGCGCGATCGTCGCGGAGCACCAGTGAGGCTCGCGCAGCTGGTCGTACGCCGGCGCGGCTGGATCGCGGTGCTGTGGGTGGTCGCCGCGGTCGTGTTCGTCCCACGTGCGAGCCGGCTGCCGAACGTCCTCCAGACCAGTGCGCGCGTCGAGGGAAGCGAATCTGCCGCCGTCGAGCGGCTGCTCCAGGGGCCACTCGCATCGGCCTACGCGCGGTATGCAGTCCTCGTCATCGGTGGTGTGCCGTCCCCGGCAACGGCGGAAGGAGCGGCGGCGCTGCGGCGCGTGATTCAACCTCTGGCCGCTGCGCCGCAGGTCGCGGGGGTGTTCTCCTATCTGGACCGAGCGGACAGCCTGCTGGTGAGTCCTGCTGGTCGCGGCACGCTCGTGATCGTGGGACTCGCCGCCGACAGCGCCACGAAGCCCGACCGCATCATTCCGCATTTGCGCAGTCTCACCGAGCGGCTGGCCGGGGCGTTGCGCCGGGATTATCCCGACATCGCGCTGCGCTGGACTGGTGAGACGCCACTCAACGTCGATCTGCGACGGACCAGCGCCGCCGATGTGCAGCACGCCGAGCGCCGGGCGCTGCCGGTGACGGCGGCGCTGTTAGTGCTCGCCTTCGGCGCGCTGGCGGCGGCGCTGGTGCCCGTGGTGGCGGGCGCGGTGGCGATCGCGATCGCGTTGGGTGCGGCCGCCGTCGCGGCCGGCATCTGGCCGCTGTCGATCCTCCTGCAGAGCGTCGTCCCGATGCTCGGCCTTGGGTTGGGTATCGATTACGCGCTGCTGATGGTGAGCCGGTTCCGCGACGCACTCGGTGAGGGCCGAGAGCCGAGCGCCGCAGCCGCAGAAGCGGCCCAGCATGCCGGCCACACGATTCTGCTCTCGGCGGCGACGGTGGCCCTGGGTTTCCTGGTGCTGCTCACCGTCCCGCTCAACGAGATGCGCGCGATCGCGGCGGCTGGCCTTCTCGTCGTCGTCACGTCGGCGCTGCTCGCGACGACGCTGCTCCCCGGCGTCCTCGCGGCGCTCGGCGCGCGCATCGATTGGGGCCGAGTCCGGCGCGCGACGTTCCGGCGGACTTCGGTCGAGTGGTGGCGGCGCTGGGGTCGCTGGGTCACTGGCCATCCGTGGGTTGCCCTCGTCGCCGGCGGCGTGCCGCTCGTGCTCCTGGCGCTGCAGGCGATCGGGCTCCACGCGGGGCTGCCGCGCGGCGACTGGCTGCCGGCGTCGATGGAATCCGCGCGCGCGTTGAACGATCTGCGAGGGATGGGGCGGAGCGGGATGATCCAAACCGTGCGGATCGTCGTGACGATGCCGGAGCACGTCTCGGTCCGGCAGCCCGCGGGCTGGGATGCCGTGGCTCGGTACACGCAAACGTTGCAGGCGGATCCTCGGGTCGCGCGCGTGCGATCCATCGTGACCGTGCTCGAGGCCGCCGGGATGAGCCGCGCAAAACTCGCGAGCACTCCGGGCTTCACGACACGCCGCTTGACCGCCGGCTTGCTCAGCCGGGACGGGCGACTCGCACTCGTCGAGGTGATGCCGGGCGAGTCGGTCGCACCGAACGAGGTGCTCGCGTTCGTACGCGAGCTACGCGCCATGGGTACGCGGCGGCTTGGGATCGGGGGCGCTTCGCTCACGGTCGGCGGGCTGCCGGCATTCAATACCGATTATCAGGACGCCGTG
>WNGP01007906.1_pt1 | contig 21262 bp, 28 predicted proteins | sample 5407671 | NCBI WGS metagenome assembly WNGP01 (sample SAMN13153381, study PRJNA577476) | soil metagenome | isolation source: 40 cm soil or saprolite under Garry oak tree replicate 2 | place: USA:California | collected 2016-06-15
ATACTCCATGCCCTTGTCCTTAAGAGAGGCTGTCGTCGAGAACCACCGAACCTAAGCACCAAGAGGCTGATGATGGCACCACTGGATTGCTAGCTTGTAGCTGACACCCGGGATCTCAGAACCGCGCACGCGAATCGTCGCTTACGATACAGCGACGATGCCTAATCCCCCAATACATCGGTCTCCACCGCTTGCCCAAGCCGACCCTGGGAACCTGACCAAAGGAAGCGGCAGCGCCCAACTTTGGCTGTGCCCCCTGCCCCGCCACCAACTTATTTGTCTTGCGAAACCCCCAGAACTGCATCGTCACGACCACGTCTCTGGATTCTAACCCGACCGGCCGGGGGCCTTATCATCTTGGGCTTTCGGTCACGGCTTGGTGGTCATTGCTGTCCAGCCTGATCGCCACCAGCTTCACTCTGTGATTTCACGAGCGTTTCCACGCTCTGCCACCTTGTAAGCTCGCCGAGCACGATCGCCTCGGTCTGTGAAACGAAGGCCTGCAATGCGTCGCTGTCAGGTAGCTTGTCCGGATAGTGCCCTGCGCGTACCTTGAATTGGCGAAGCTCGCTTTTCAGCTGCTCTCGGGTCGCAGCCCAACGAACGGCGTCCTCATGCCAATGAAAACTGGCAGCGACAGCGGCCGCCAACGCGGCCAGTGCTGCTGGAAGTGCTTGAAGTGGTTTTGGGAGGGCGGTAAAGAGAATGAGAATCGGACTCAGGCCGCTCAGAATGATCACCGTAACCTGAAAGCCCCTGAACAGATACCAGTCAGCACGGCTGTGCTTTGCGAACCACTTGATCTGACCCTCGCATTGAGTGCTCGCCAGCCTTGTTCGCTCCGCAAGGTCGCCGTCTCGCCCCACTCAGCTCCCCCCAAGTCGAGTCGCGCCTCTCCCTCCCGGTCGATCCCGGCGTGCCTACCGCCGGCCTTGACTCTTCGCCCCGGATTATTGCACTTCAGGGGCGACTGTCAAGCCGCCTGACTCTCCCGATCTGTCCGGGTCTGGTAGACAGCCCGCCCACTAAACGCGACGTTTTCAGCTTTCTACCAGAGCCCACGCCGGGGCTAGCGCTGCTGAGCCCGCTTCGCGCCAACAGCGGCCGGAGGTTCCGACCCATTGGTCTTGGAGGTCATAATGGAAGTCACGGATTTCGACCCCGCCGAGGCGCTGTCGGCTCCAGGGCCTCCGCCTGGGGCCGATCGCCTGGAAGGGGCTGGCCGATCCTGGACGATTTGCGAGATGAAAGCCGCCCTGGGCCGCACCCGCATGACATCAGCAACCGCGGGACAGAAAAAAGCATCTCCTCCGGACGAGCGCGGCGGACCAGCCTGAGTTCAACGCGGCTTGTTGGGCGAGGCATTTGGTGATTGCGTCCGGCGTCTCGAGCAAGGCTGCGCCTGAAAGCGCTGTAGTGCTCGGCACAGACCAGTTGTCGCAGATCAGCTTTTTGCCGACGCATGCGAGGTCAATCGTTGTGTCGCCGCCTGCCATAATCGGACCCCTTTTTGGAAATGCCGTAAACCCCAGACTGGAAATGCCACGGCACCCTTCTAGCCGCTACATCTCGGTCGTGGCCGTGACGGCGAGCCAATCCGTAGCCTGCCGCACCATCCGGACGTCCCGATCGCCAACCCGAGCCTCCACTTCCCTTGAGGCTCCGGACCTCATCAACAAGAGAAGCCTGGGTGGCGCAGCCACCCCATGACCAAAACCGGCTTAGGCCGGCGCCGGCGTGCCTTAGCTTGGTCTCTCATCTCGAGGCAAAAATGAAGGACGTCAAGAACCAGAATGCACTGTATTGAGTCTTTCTCGGTTCCTATCGTCGGGGCCTGCCCATGCAGGACCGCATTACGGTTCAAGACAGCGGGAGTCCCGCTCCGGCGGGACGGTTTGCCGAAGCCCGAGGGAACCTGTATCACGGCCAGCAACAGCGGGTCAGTCGAACCGGTGATTGTTTGCCAGGACAGTTGGTCGAGTAGTCGTCGGGTGCCCTTTTCCCTTGCACCTTGCTGTAGATGCTCGAAACCATCAATTCCTGACTGCTTATGCCGTCGATGGCAAGCAGCCAGATCGGGATCGAGAGCTCGAAATCACCCCGTGTGTGCGCCTGCAGGGCCTTTCCAAAGGTTCCCTTCCACTGGGCGAACGATGGTCGGTCGTAGAGAGAATCAAGCATCTCACCACAAACGTCCGCGGGGAGCTCCTCCATTAGGAGCTTCTCCACTCGGGCGAGACCGTGCCGCTCAGCTCAGGTCCTCCGCGATCTCGGCCGGTGCGGATGGACTGATCAACCCAGCCCCAGGTGCTAATTGGTCCAGGATCTCTTGTGCGGCTGCTTGGCTCCGGCGAGCATCCTCGAGAATTCGAAACACGGCCTGTCCGGTACGCGCTACCCAGCGAGCTGTTGGGCTAAGAGCGGGCGGGTCAGGGCGGCCAGTTGCGCGGCGCGCGTCACGGCCAGCGAGCTGGGCGTCGCGTGGAATCACACGGTTCAGCGCGGCAAACTGGGCGGCGGCATCCCTCTGAAGCCGCTGAACCTGGCGCAGCACCTCAGGATCGATCACAAATCACACCACCGCACAGTCCACTTTCTGCCCACTGGTTAAAGGAGAGTACTCGAAGGCTTTCCGGCCATGAGCTAACCACAGCCGTTGAACTGGAAGATTCCAGTCCGCGGGCAATACCCTTGGAGTGCACAACGAGTGGGAGCATCCGGCTTAGGCGGCGTCTAAAGGGGAGATCGGTCCCGCGCGCGTCGGGTCGGGTCGGGCACGTTCTTTGTGCTCGCTCGTGGTAACGAATGCCTACGCCTCTGCCTCGTCGCCAGACGGCTGCCGCACTTCGACCAACTCACCGTTGAAGCAATGCTGATTAAATTGGATCAATTGTCCGCTCGGGTTCTCGTTGATCTTCCGAAGGAGGCAAGTAATCTGCTCGACATCGAATGCTGAGAATCGTACTCGGCAGACGCCGCGATTTTCAGTCCGGATTTCTACCGCCGAAATCCGCGCCCCACCTCGTGCCTCCTGCCAGAAGTGGCGCACCAGTGGACCTATGCGGGCCATGGTCTCTTCACGCAGTTTCTTGTAAAGCTCATCGAAGACTCTATTACGGACAAAGATGAGAACGAAGAGCAGGCCAGAAAGCACGTGAGGGTCCGTAACGATCGGGACAAAGAGCTCGGGACCAGTTTCATGCTCGATGAGGACGAATTGCGTTCCGAGAACGTCACCAGCGTCTCCGCGGGCGGGCAGCTCGACGAAGAAGCCAATGCCCGGGGGATCGTCAGGCCTCAACCCCCTGATCGCTTCCTGTATACGTTCGAGCTTGCAGCGTTGGTCGAATCGCAGGGCGTCGATGATGCGGACGTAGTAGTCAGGCCGCGCGATGTCTTCGACTATTAGCTTGATTGCGAGGTCGAAGTCGCGGTAGAGTTCGTACTTCGAGCCGTATTTGTGCATGCCTCCACTTACCCTTTAACATCACGCAAACGCCAGAGCGCGAGTGATCCAAATCCTTCATGGCCAAGTGCGAGTGCCCACGTGCCATCTTTTGTGACTGAGCTCAAGTACTCATGATCGCCCCACTCCGGTAGCTGAGTCGCTCCGCTTCGCCGAATGGTGACCTTGGATGTCCAGTCCCACAGTTCCAGCGCGCCGGTGCCCCAGGCCACCCAGCCAGTGGCTTCTGTGTCGAAACCTACTGCAGTTGCGTGGCCATCCACCGCCATGATGGAATGACTGATCTCATCCGGTGTCACATCCCACCAGACAACGGTGCCATTACCGCATGCAGATAAAAGCCGTGTACCAGATGGTGAGGCGGCAACGGCCTCGACGGCAGAAGTCCCTGTTCCGGGCCCTTCAGGATGTTCGATCAACAAGGACCTAAGCACGCCGCGTAGTCGACTACGGCTCTTCGTGGGATCCGAGCTTGTGATGTTCCAGACCCGGATCTGGCGAAGGGAGTACCCGACGACCACGCTCCGAGAATCGGGGAGGAAGGCGACGCAAGTGGCATCGTAGTACAGGTCACGGGTTTCTAGGCGAAAGTCTTCCTCGTACATCTTTCTCGACGACGGGATAATCTGGCCAGGAAGCCAGACGCTTGCTCCGGCTTCGTCCCCGACGGCGAGGAGGCGTCCATCTGGGGAGAACGCCGAGCAAATGATCTCTCCTTCGCCGCTCCTTAGCTTGAAGAATGCCTTCGCCGTCACACTGTCCGGGTCCCGGATGACCTGCCACAGGATACCGGTTTTGTCGTCCGATCCCATAAATAGCCACGCCAAGTCGGGGGAAATCGTGATGGTAGTGATGCCGTGGTAATAAGTAGTCCACGAACGGAGTGCAGCCTCTTGGACTAGTTTCGGACGAGGAGCGTTCGAATCAAACGACCAGATAATGCTTCCACCGTCAGCGTCACCGGTCACGGCAATGCCATCACTGACGATTGCACTTGACGTGATTCGAGTACTCGTCATTCGTCTATGACAGAGGCCTACCATTTGGCCCTCCATATCGCGATATCGTTTGCCATGCGCGCCCCTCTCCTGCAGCAAACTGCTCTCTAGCTAACTGGCGCTGGGTAAGCCCTCGCTTCTCACGCAAGACCTTGAGACCGGTGGCTCTAACCTCTACCTTCAATCCACCGACCTCATCACCGAAAACGGACGGGGAGCGGCCGGAGCTGAACGTAAAAGCCGTGCTGCTCGTCGGTATAGCGTGGCCCGCCCGAATCCTTCGCGGAGGAGAATGTGGGTCTTCTCCTGGTTCGGGAGCCGTCCACACGCGGATCCCTGGTTCGAGATAGATTTCATGCACGTTTGCGACTCCCGGAGGCAGGTTAGCGACCCAGATGGCCATGAGGCCTGGCTTTCCACCCGGCCGGATCGGGTGAAACTCGACGTCGAGACCAGTCTGTGATACGTCGATAAGGAGTATATGCCGGCCAGCATACGACTGGAACTTCGAGCTCGCCTCGCGCACGATGCTTTCAAATTCGCTTTGGAGTTCAATCGCAAAACGATCATTCGGCCCGAGGTCGTAAGGAATTCGGCTTCAGAGGTTAGATTAAGACCACGCAAATGAGAGCGCAACGAGCCGCTGGGCTGACGCCGTCTAGGATCTAGGTCACGCAGTCCAACGAGGGAACTGCTAAAGACCCAACCCAGGAACAAGTCGGCGGACCTGCTGCGCTATCTTTTCCGCGAGACCCTTGGGCTTGAGCTGCTCCTCGATGTTATAGAGGTACGCTGCGTGCGACCGCCGAATAAGGTCGCGCGCTTCTCGTTGCTTCTCGCGGACGTGAGGAGTTAGTACGAGAGCTATCGCCCCGCCAGCGAGTGCTAGGGGGTTCACGGTCGCCAGACTCAGATGCAGCATGGTGGCAGTTGAAAGGGCCAATGGCGGAAGCGCAACCTTCAGATTCAATGCGCCAAGCACCGTGTCCATGCCAACGGTACGGAGACCGCCCTTAAGCTCGTCGAGGTCAGACTGTAGTGTCTTTTGATTGAAAAGCTGGAGGACTGTCTCTAGCTCCTTGAGATCGTCGGTCGGAGCCGCCTTGGTCAACTGGCTGCCGAGTTCTTCAATGTGGAGCTGAAAGGCGGTCATCTGGTCTCGGTAGCGTGACCGGAATTCAACGACCTTAGCCACTGGAACGTTATCGAGTCCCCGCGGAATCACGGCTTGGATGGCAATTGATGCGAAGAGCGCATCGATCTCGTCGGGATCGACTCCAGTGCTGACGGTGGGCTGGTCCAACAATGCGTTCGCAATCTGCTCGACCGAGCATCCCTCGGCAACGTGGTCGAATGCGTCGTCGGTGACGGGCTGTGACCCTTCGCCGGCCATTACTTGGGCGAGGGCCTGCATGTATACGTACGCTAGCTGCGGATGCATACCAATGAACTCACCGCCGGATGGAATCCCAAGGCCAGTACCGACGAGAGCATCCATAAGTCTTCCCTCGATCTTGCTGACGTATAAGTAAGATAACCTTGGGTCCTGCCCGGGAACAAGGGACGGATCAGGGGAGCCAGTCCAGGCACGGACGTGCGGAGGCAGCTGCCCAGGCGGACCAGTCAAGATGCTCCGCACGCTATATGACTCAACAAGCTGCGCTTCATTAGCTTCAACGACCGCCGTGAGTTCCTGTGCAACCTTCTGGAGATGCTTATGAAGATCTGGTTCCCGGTTGACCACGAAACCCTCGCGCGATAGGACGTGCACGGTGTCTGAGTCCTTGGCGGAGGTCGTCCAGTATCCAGCTGGCACGACCCGCTCCATCGCGTCCCAGTAGAGCGCGGCTAGCTTGACCCACTCATCGCTGCGGAACTGGATGAAGGGATAGTACAAACCAATCTTTGGGAGAGGAATCATTGCGCTCGGCCATACACCTAGCACCCGCAAAGGCAGCCTGTCAAGCCGGTGCGTCGGCCAAATTTCAGGTCGACTGATCGAGTAGATACCCGCACGGCAGCGACCCACTCTCGATGCCCACCCCGGATTGATGGTTGCCCAAGGGCGGGGCCATCCTTCCTCCGTCCTAAGCTGCCGGTCGTGCGTCTTCTGCGTCCCTCCTCCCACGATGAGATGGTGCTGGAGTTCCTGCGCGCCGAGGTTGACAGCCCCCGTTTCCAGCAGGCGTTCGCCACCTTCGACCGTAGCCTGCTCACCCATCCGGACCTAACGGATGCTCGCCAGAATACGCTGCGACGCGCCGCTCTCGACCAGCACCGCGGCGTCTACATTGGGGCGCTGCCTGCTGACATCCAGTGGCAGCGATGGGCGCTCACCATCGGTGAGCTGGGCCAGATGCGCTACGCGAACTATCACCTGGCTTCGATTGTCGAATGACACCCGGCTCATCAAAGCGGGAGTGGCGCGCGAGCTCAAGCCAACGGCGGACAAGACCGTCAGCATCGAGGGACACACGCGGGCAACGGCCCACGTGGCGGCGCAGAAGCCGCCGCAGGAGGTGACCGTGATCATCGGCTCATCACCCTCGATGGGTGGGTGGCGCTGGTTTTAGCGTATTCGTGAGCGGCGTAGCGATCACCTCGATCAGTGCGGGAAGATGTGCCTGCGAGCGCTGTCCTGGTCAGCTCACTGATCCGGCGCGGTCGAAGGGTGGCTGGTCGTTCTGTTCACTGTGCCGCTGCGGCTGCCGGTGTACTGATGGCCAAAGATCGCCATCGCCAGGTTGCCCATGCTCATTGCAACGGAATACGCCGGCAGCGTTGGCTGGTCGGCAGGTATGTCGTCGGGACGAAAGTGTTTTAGCGTAGTGATCCGACAGCGCCCGACCATGGGCATGGGCAGATCGAGTGGCCGGTCGTCGTGCGTGCAGCCAGCGATGACACCTGGCATAACCGGGGCGGGCGTTGCTTCTTGTAGAGCTCGCTGTAATGCGCGCTGGGAATGGCGTCTGATTGTCGGGTTGGGTGTGACAGCTGCAGGGTCATCGCGGTCTTGACGATCCAGAAGGCGAGGGTCCGCTGCTCCCATGGGTGTACGGTGACCCGCCGTGTGCCCGGCATCATTGGTTCAAAGATGGGCCGGGCCGCCATTTCGAGCCGCGACATCCAGCCGTTATTGCATTCGGCACACACGAACTTGACCGCACGGCTGAAGGCCGGCCGGTCTTGCAGAACCCAAGACTCGGGGTCGTCGGTCAGGCCAAAGATGTGTTGACCGGGACCAAGACCAGGAAGAACGTCATCCAGCTGCTTGGGCCAGACGTGCTCCTTGGTCAGCGGAACGATCCGTCCGCAAAAAACGCAGGGTCGGGCTTGCTGCCGGTGACTGGGCCGCGACGACGATGCCGTCATGCCGGCGTTCATCCCGCGAGCCCTGGCGGCTCTGCCCATTGATATCCGGTCAGCCGCGTCCAGGCCCGACCTTTGACCCGCTCGCCCATCGACGTCTCGCCGTGGAGCGAGAGCAGATAACGGCGATCACGGTGGGCCAGCGGTGGCTGATCACCATCAGTCGAGCGTTGCCTGCTCCATGGGCCGGCAGCTTCACCGTGCGGGGCTGGATTCGTCAGCGTCGACCGAACGGCCAGACGACCCGCGACCCGTCCGTGATGGTCACGTCCTTGGGTACCTCAGTCCTATTGGCCAGAAAGACTTGAGCCAATCTCACCGCGTCCCGATCGTCATGCCCCACCGCTCAGCCGCTCGGGTCGTCTGGTAATCGTTCGGCAGCCGGCCGTGCGTGACCGACGCGGATTGGTCGGCAAGACTTGCGCCACCTCACCAGGCCAACGATGGCGCCGCCCAGCAACCCGATGGCGGCGACGAGTAAGAGACCCAGCTGGATCCACGAATCTCACCACGGCTGCTAACTAACTACCCTTTGTGCCATATTTCAACCGCCGTGCCGGGGGCAGGTAGCAACAGGTGGGCGCCACTTGACCTTCGGCCGCCTTGGAGCCGCCCCCAAATTGTGCGCAAGCCAGTTGTTTAGAGTCGCTTCTCGAAACTTGAAGTGCTTTGCAATTTCGGCCGCTAGAAGCACGCCCACGTGGGTAGTCGCAATCGGCAGGATAGGTGCCTGGCTCGGAATATCCGTCCGCAGCGGCGTTTCTCCGCACTCAGTCAGGTTAGGAGCCTCGCTGAAGTGGACGCCAACGAGGGCCTCATAATCCGCCGAATCTCGATTTTGGATTCGGGCCAGCCGGTCAACCATTTCTCGAGTAACCACCTCATTCTCGGCCGTCCATCGACGGATCTCCTCGAGCTCTACACCCCACCGCTGGGCTCGATATTTCAGCGGCAGTTCCGCATCAGAGGGATGGACACACTCAAGACAACGACCATCAGGCACGACTCGCATAAGCACCGCCTCCAGATCGCGAACCGCGGCATCCAGAATAATGGAGCTCGCGGGAAGGCGCCGCTGTATGTTCCAGCGGGCTTCTACGGTGTCCACTGTCGACAAGACCAGCGACCAGGCCGGGCTGTCAACCAACTCGAACGAGATGGAGCGAAGCGTGGGCCGCAGGCGCGGAGCATTGATAGCCAGATGATTGACCAGTGTCCCAAGTTTGTGGTTCTCCATCTGGACGTCATGCGCAGTCGTCATCAAATAGCGATTTAGGTTCGATGACTTATGTCGACCGGGCTCCACGAGATCGATGTGCCCGCTCAGCCCTGGCTGCATTCCTAAGACATATAAGGCGGCCGTGCCTCCGGCGCCACAGCCAACAACCGCTAAATCTCCGACCTCGAGGTCGGGGACGTCGGGTCCAAGCGCCGCATCGCCGTCGATCCCAAAGTTGAAGGCAGAAAAGGCGAACTGGTCTGCAAGCACACGACCCGCCGATTCGCCGCTGTTCATCTTGACGAGCTGCTTGAAGACCTCCGCGGCCGCAAGCGAGGCCGCAAGCGCCGCGCCATATGGCGAAGAGGCTGTCCAGTCCGAAAACTCAACCCAATCGCCCAGGAGGGCCCTCCATGCATCCGCCCCTACCAGTAGGCCCGATCCGGCTGGTTGACCGATCCGGACCCGCGCATGCGGATCAGGAGAGCGGTCGAACGCAATTGCTGCTCGATAGGGGCTCGCCGGACCGTTAAGCCCGTCGACAAGAGCTGCGAGGCCCTCCATCAATTCACCGCCTCGCAGCGGCACGCAATTATGCCGTTTGATGGACGAATTCAGCCCCACGACATAGATGCAGCTAACAACGCCCTTCATGCGAGCCAACTCATTCACCAGCACCGTGATTAATCGCTGGCCCACAGCTGACTCGGCGGCGGACCGCCCAAGCTCAATCTCCACATGACCGCGGGCCAAGGGAAGCCGAAGCTTAGCGGCGGCTAGCGCCTGCTCGGTCCGATCGACTTCAGTTTCTGAACGAATCGTTTCCATGCCGAATCCTTGCCCAACCAAGTCTGAGGCTTGACAACCATCGTCGGTGCTAGCACGATGCGACGTTCAATTTCCTCGGGAGCCATCGGCTGGAACTGTCCTCCTCGGTAGTCGAGTACAGCGCACTGAAGCGGAGACGTCACATCAGATGCGAAGTGCGGGACAACAATCGAAACAAAGCCCTCGTGAAAACTCGTAGCCCATAGGTCATCGCCGTGTGAGTGGCCTGCCAACCCACGATGAGAGTGGACCTGCGCCACAAGCTTTTCGTCTCGGCTCCTTAGCGTTCGAACGAGCCAGCGGGCCTCCTCGGGGGTGACCCGCACGCTGTCGCCCTGCGGCGCGTGATTCAGCTCATAGATCGCAGTGATAACCATTTCGCCGGCTGCTACGACGCCCGCCCAGTAGACAATCGCTTCAGATCCTCGTATCCGGCTCCGGCCTCCAAGCTTCGCGTACCTCCGGATGACTCCAAGGGTCCGCTGCCACAGGTCCGCTGGCAGCCGAATCGGGAACCCCGGTGGAGGATATGCCACCTCTCGTGCTCTCATTCGTTGATGGCGGCCTGCAGATGGACCAGGAACCAGGTTAATGAGGTTCCGTCAGGTGGCTCGGCCGCGTGCAGCACCGAGTGGTAGCCGAACACGCCCTTGATGCAAATACTTGGTGTGATTACGCCATTCCGGTCGTAATCGGGATTGATTCCGCGGACAGCCCCGTTGGGGGGCCAAAAGCGCCGCCCGAATTCTTCGGGCTGCTCCGGATTAACGAAGTCCTCCCGGCGGCCGACTTTTTCCCAGTCCGGCAGATACCGAAGCCGGAGCAGGTATTGCTTGCCGTTGAGCCGCTTACCGGTTAACCGGATGTAGAGGTCAAGCCGGCCATCATCAGACTGCACTTCGGGCTGCCATTTGTACTTGTTCGCGAAGCGTGATTTGAGGCTGGCAACATCTTCGGTTGCAGCCTCCTTCCAGTCCACCCGCCTTACACGACCACCGGCTTCGGAACGAGTTCCAGTTCGACCTTATCCCCCCATCCGAACTGCGCCTTGAAGTGCTCAAGCTGGCGGTTCAGCTCAGTCAGCGGTTTGTCCTGGTACTCAAGCTGGAATTGATCCGGCTGCCCCTGGCCGCCCACTAGTAGAAGCGCCTTCTGAAATACAACCCGGAGCGGTTCCTCAAGATTGAACGACTCGTCCAGGTCTTGCGCAGTCGTGGTGACAGCGATCTCGATCTTGTTATCAGCTTGCATACTGGGCCTCCGAAAAGAAATTTGCAGCCAACCTGCATGCCCGACTTCAGTTTATCGGAAAGACCTGGGGTAACGTCAATGGTCGGAGCCCGATTGCAAAGTCAATAGGATTGACTATTAGTCAATGCTGTTGACATTTGTCGCTGGAGGTGATATGTTGGCTTGGCACAGGTGCTGGGCATGAAACCGAACCCGTTCTATGCCTGGCTTGGAGCTCGGGTCCGGGCGCGGCGCCGCGAACTCGGCCTCTCGCAGTGGCAGCTCGCGCAGGCGCTCGATCTCGAGCGAACCTCTATAACGAATCTCGAAAAGGGGGTTCAGCGGATTAGCGCCGAGGCGCTTGTACAGCTTGCGCGCACGCTCAACTTGCCACCTGCCGACCTTTTGCCACCCGAAGAGCCGTCGCGAGATGTCAGTCAGCTCTTGTCAGCCAAGGCTCCACGGCCCGTAAGAGCGTGGATCGAGCGGACGGTCGCTCCGCCGCTCGGGGGGAGGAAGAATGCGACCAGCAAGAAGACTGCAGATTAAGCACGAGGCGCAGGGGCTACTTCGGAAGGCCCACGTTGCAAAGCCTCCAGTTCCCGTGGAGAGAATTGCACAGCTATTGGGAGTGAATGTCTCGCGAGGGCACCTGAAGGATTCTGACGTCTCTGGCTTTTATTTCCGCCGCGGCGACGATCGCATTATTGGTGTCAACGCCTCCCATCCCCCAACCCGGCAGAGATTTACCATCGCCCACGAGATTGGTCACGCAATTTTGAGCACGCACGACAGCCTACACGTCGACCGCGCGTTCAAACTGCGGGACAAACGGAGTGCGAGCGGCATTGATCCCTTTGAAATCGAGGCCAATGCGTTTGCAGCCGAGCTGCTAATTCCAGAACACATGCTGGTGGAACGCCTTCGTAAGCGAGGCGGACTGGATCTCGATGACGCTAAAGCCATTCAGGCGCTGGCTAATGAGTTCGGTGTCAGCTCACAGGCTCTAATCATTCGCATTCTGGATTTGCCGCACGTCGTCACTTCAAACGATCCCTGGTAGCGATAACACGTCTCCCCATTTAGTGTCCGCTCAGGATTCTCGCCAACCATGAATCACGGCGATTACGTTTGCAGTGAATGCTTCACGGATGACGCCCTCCGCCAATTTGTGACCGAGCAGGCGGCCGACAGCCGGTGCGGCTATTGCGGCCGGCACGGGTCCGATTAACTCATCGCGGCTCCAGTCGAAGAGGTCTTCGACCTGATCGAAGAAAGTCTCTTGTCCGAATGGACCGACCCGATCGACGAGCTCCCCTGGGATAGCGGCGAAGGCGGCTGGCAGCTCGGCCACCCCGTGTTCACGGATGAACTATTCGAAGAACCATCGCCGACACCGTGATCGGCAACTTTGCCGATCGCCAATGGGTAGAGCGTGAATTCCTGGCCTTGCGCCGACACGAGGCTCTGATCCTCGGCTGGAGGACTTTTGCCGAATGGATCACCTTAAAGACGACTGGCGACCCTGATCCCTGGTCTGACGACGCCCCACACGAACTTGGTGAAGTTGCTCCCCATCGGTTCCTCGAAGAAATCGGAAAGGTCGCCCGTCAAGTCCCTCTCGATGTCACGCTGCCAGCACACTCACGGTTCTGGCGAGCGCGACGCCACGCTGCAAGCGATCGTGTCGTACACGGCGCTGACCTCGGCTCCCCGCCTGCTGCCTCCGCAGAGGTCAACCGAATGAGCCGCGCAGGCGTCTCAATGTTCTACGGCACGGCCGAGCGACAGACAGCAATCACTGAAGCGCGTGGCATGAAATTAATTGTGAGCATCGGACAGTTTGAGACGGCGCGCGACTTCAGAATTATTAATTTGACTGGCCTTCCAGAAATACCGAGCCTTTACGACCGCTCGAGGCGCCACCTACGCGATGCGGTCCGTTTTCTGCAATCGTTCGTCCAAGAAGTTAGTAAACGAGTACAGGCTGGGCGAGAGATTGAGTACCTGCCAACGCAGGTCGTCACTGAGTTTTTCCGTGATACCTATCGCTGCACGAACGGTGAAACGGTGCGCGGTATTCGATACCCTTCCTCACAAGGTGCAGGGTCCTGCGTTGTGCTCTTCTGTGACAATGCGAATTGTTGCGATATCGCTGATCGGTGGACGGAAGCCGCCGACAAGTGGCTTGGACTCGATCTGACTACCCTTGAGACCAGGCCCAGCGCTTGACGACGCCAAGGAGGCGACTCCACAATACCAGGCCTTGACGGGCTCTCATGGCCGCGGAGCTCAATACGATGGCCTGCCCTGGCAGCAACCGATCAGCAGCTTGGGCAGCTAGGTCAGGATGTGTAGTACGGCTACCGACTGCGCAGGTTATTGCGCGGCCGCGCTCGCCGAGTTTGATGTAGCGCACACGAGTTGGGCTAATACCGGCTGGCATTTCGTCAGGCATCTTCACTCATTCAGGCTCGTCGCAACATGCTGCAGAAGGTTCAAAAGTTTCTCAAGATGCCCTCTCTGAGAGCTAGGCCAACAGCCAAGCCCTTTGGGTGGCTAGTAGCGAGCCATTTATCGACCAGGTTGAGCATGCTCGCTTTGCCGAAAGACGCAACGATGTGGAGTTCGTTCAGGAGAAGGCTAGTCGACGCGAGCCTGATTAGGTGTTGGCGCAGTTGCTGCGACGACACAACATCGCGTGGCCCATCGATGAACATTGAACCGTCCTGATAGTTGGCCTTTATTCGCAACCGGTACAGGTAGTCCATGAACGTGTAGTCACGCAGCGAAGCTTCAAGCGCTCTCTTCTCAGCAGGCTTGAGAATCGGGAGACGGAAACGCGGTTCCTTTCGTGTCTTCCGACCAATGGTTTGGCGTTTCTGTTCTTCTTCTCGCCAAGCTTTGCGCGCTGCCCGCTGCTTCTCCGTCCGCTTGCGCTTGATCGCCTCGCCAAATGCGTCGCGCCGTGTCGTCTTCAGTGCCACGGCCGCTATGTCCCAGCATGTGTCACCATTACAGGCCGACCACGGATGAATATCTCTAATCTGTTTCCCAGACGGAACGTTCCGATAACCGGAGGCCCCGACCCCGAAAGTCCACGGAGGAATCCTCAGCGCCTTCTTCACCCAGAAGTCCATAAAAAGCCTCTGAGTCACCGGATGCGTCGTCGGCCTCTCGTTGCCGCGTGCCACCACGAGAGCTTGCGTGGCATGGTACAGGACGTAATACAGCTGGACGACGCACCAGTTGTTGCTTACCCGAACGAGCTCGTCTCCCTTCGCGTAAAGCTCGTTTAGCGCCAACAGAAGCTCGGTTCCCCAAGCGCTCACGAGTATCGGATAGACGGCCTCAGGGGTAGCTACCTTGGCGGGGCGGGTGCCCAGGCTTGGAGATGTGCGAACAAGTGCCGCAACTCGGTTGAGGCTAGAGGCCTCATCTTCGCCCTCGCGGTAGCCCGAGAGAAGTGCGAATGCACGGAGGTAGCTGGAATGTGTCTGAAAGCTTCCCTTCTCCTCTTCTTGGCGGCGCTCCGCCGGCGTTGGCGAATAGGGACCTACGATCGGCATGGTTACGGGCAACGACTACCACAAGAGAGCCCCATCTGTCCATCCGCCGCGCTTCAGGGAATTCCTGGCGCGGGAAATCGCCACCTTCGGGTCGGCCAGACGAGCCTGCAGCTCTTTGAGCGTTTCCCATTCCGACTTCCTTCAAAGAACGAGCGCGGTCGCATGAGGTCTTTCCTACGGATGGTGCGTCGCCGATTCTGCCATTCCTTGAGCGTTCGGCCCGCCACGACAGGCAGCTGTCACGGGCGTCCGCATCCTTGAGATAGTGTACGAACAGATATTCGTCGGACCCGAGCCCTAGACTGGGAAAGGTTGGGGGTATGGCCTACTGGACTAACTCGTCAGTTCTTGCATTGGCCGGTGGTGGCGACCCGGTCGAGGCCATCACCGGCCGCGCCAGGCAAGTCGCTTTTGAAGCAGCGGAGGCCGGCTGGACGGGACCGCCCTTTGATCCGCTCCAGCTGGCGGAGCACCTCAGAGTGCCGGTCGTGCCGATGGAAGACGTCTACGACGCCAGGACGGTGCCAGCCGGTGCGAAGAGTGTCCGGATCGAGTTCAACCCCAATAGGCCTCCAGGTCGTCTCCGTTTTTCGGTAGCCCACGAACTAGCCCACACTTTCTTCCCGGACGTCGCCCAGGCAGCAAGGCATCGGGCGCAGACGGCAGACCTAGCCTGGACGGATGACTGGCAACTGGAGTTACTCTGCAACATCGGTGCGGCGGAGTTGCTGATGCCAATCGGTTCGTTCCCAAGTCTTGCCGGGGAGGCGCTCTCCATTGAGCACCTGATGCAAGTGAGACAGGACTATCAGGTGTCTGCCGAAGCACTCCTTCTGCGTGTGGCTAGGTTGACGAACGAGCCTACGGGGATCTTCGCCGCGGCTCACACAAAGCCTGATGACGCGCGGGCACCGTTCAGACTCGACTACACAATGCCCTCGGATTCGTGGCCGCTACCTCCACTTCCAAGGGGGCTAGAGATTTCCGCCAAGAGCGTGCTTTCGGAATGCACTGCCGTTGGGTTCACCGCCAAGGCTGAGGAGAAGTGGACGTCCAACCACCCGCTGCTGTGGGTCCAGTGCGTTGGGATACCACCTTATCCCGGACATCGTTATCCGCGTGTAGGTGGACTGGTTCAACCTAAAGGGAAGAGGGCGGTGCAGAAGCTCGGAATCCAATATCTTTGGGGCGACGCGACGATGCCCCGAGGTGAAGGCCCTAAGATCCTGGCCCACATCGTGAATGACGGCGCGGCGAGGTGGGGCGCTGGTTTCGCCAGGGTCGTCGGTAAGAAATGGCCAGATGCCCAGCAGGACTTTCGAGCCTGGGCCGAGGAGAGGAACCTCCGGTTAGGAAAGGTTCGACTCTTCGACCTTTCGCCCGACCTAGCGGTTGCGCACATGGTGGCGCAGCGCGGATATGGTCCGTCGCCCAAGCCGAGGATTCGGTATGGCCCGCTCCTCGAGTGCCTTAGCCAACTTGCAGAGGTGGCGAAGGCTCGAAGGGCAGCGGTCCACATGCCCAGAATAGGCACCGGCCAGGCAGGCGGGAACTGGGAAATCATCGGCGAACTGATCGAGCAGTGCCTCTGCAAGGCGGGCGTGCTCGTCACTGTGTACGATCTCCCTGAGACGAGAGTTCCCGAGCCGGCGCAGAGAACCCTAGCCCTATCACATTAGACGGGACCAGCGGGGGCACTCATGGTCAGCCGGGTCATCCTCCTCTCCGGAAGTGTCTCAGCCGGCAAGACGACCCTAGCCAACGGTTTAAGCAGGCAATTCGGTGCGCACCATCTGCGGACCGCTGATTTGCTAGCAGCACGGCTCGGTAGCAACAGGACAGAACAGCCTCGGCGGGTCCTTCAGAGCGAAGGCGATCTACTCGACGCTAGGACTGGTGGGCGTTGGGTTGTGGATGGCTTTTCGAGACAGCTTACTGACCTGGGGGATTCAGCTGTCGTCGTCATAGACGCTGTTCGCACTCAGCAGCAGATTCAATACTTCAGGCAAGCCTTCGGTCGCCGAGTTATCCACATCCACCTACTGGCCTCCGCAGACGTTCTCGCTGAGCGATATGCGAGGCGACCTCGTTTGCGGCCAGGCATAGAACTTCTCTCCTACAAGCAAGTCCGAAGGAATCCAACCGAGCGGAATATCGATGAATTGGCTACGGACGCCGACATTGTCATCAACACTGGTCGATCGACGACCGACGACGTCATCGTTAGGGCCGCGAGTAGGCTCGGACTCCTGGCTAACAGCCGGGAGCCACTCGTCGACGTAGTAGTCGGTGGCCAATACGGCAGTGAGGGGAAAGGCAACATCGCCTACCACTTGTCGATAGACTATGGCCTCCTTGTGCGGACCGGAGGGCCTAATGCTGGTCATAAGGTCTACACAGACTCAGGTACGTACACTCACCACCACCTGCCGTCAGGTACCCGTCGCGGACAGGCGCGACTTCTGCTCGGCCCGGGCGCCGTGCTCAGCGTCAAGGATCTCTTGGACGAGATCTCAGAGTGCAGCGTCGATGTTGATCGGCTGAGCATCGATCCGCAGGCGATGATCATTTCGGACCGGGATCGAAATAGAGAAAAGAGGCTGGTCAGCAGCATCGGCTCAACGGGTCAGGGGGTCGGTGCAGCCACAGCACGGCGGATTCTGGACAGGAGCCTACCAGCCCCACTCGCCAGAGATGTTCCCGCCTTGCGACCATACCTTAGACCTGCTCAGGAGGTACTAGACGAGAGCTTCGCCCGAAGAGAGCGAGTTTTGCTCGAGGGAACGCAAGGCACTGCGCTCAGCCTCTTTCACGGGTACTACCCGCACGTCACCTCAAGGGATACGACGGTTGGCGGATGCTTGGCGGAGGCCGGCATAGCTCCTAGCGCAGTAAAACGGATTGTGATGGTTTGCCGGACTTATCCCATTAGGGTGCAAAGCCCGCCGGGTGGAACCTCCGGGTTCATGTCGCAGCCGATCAGCTGGGCCGAGATCGCCCGCCGTTCAGGCCTCGACATTCACCTGCTCCGGCAGACGGAGCGGACGTCGACAACGAATCGTGGGCGCCGAGTTGCCGAGTTTGACTGGGCTCTGCTACGGAGGGCGTCTGCGCTGAACGGTCCAACCGACATAGCCCTCACGTTTGTCGACTATCTCTCAGCTGAGAACGCCGAAGCGCGTCGCTTTGACCAGCTCACGGATGACACGATTCGATTCATTGAGGAGGTGGAAAACGTCGCGGCTGCTCCGGTTTCGCTCCTCTCAGTGGGCTTCCATACGCGGAGCATCATCGATAGGCGATCTTGGTAGTGGATGTCCAAGAGCTCGTTAGAAACTTCCCAAGGCTATTCCACATGGCTGAAAACAGCAGTTGGTCAAGCATCAAGCGGCATGGACTCTTAAGCACAAGTGCACTCCTTGACCTATTCCAAATAAAAGGACAGCAGAGGTTCGCGATCGAGTCTCAGAGGCGACCTGAGAGGGTCACCATTACGCACCCGCGCTACGGCACCGCGGTTATTCGCGACCAGAAACCCCTCAACGAGACCGTGCTTAATCGGATCCTCGTGGGCATGTCTCCAAGGCAATGGTTTGAAGCACTTAACGGACGGGTGTTCTTTTGGCTTACAGAAGAAAGGCTGATCGGCTTCTTATCAGCTCGATCCTATAGGAATCAGACACACACCGTGATAACCGTAGACACGCGGGCCCTACTGGAGCGCCACGCTGAGCACATCGCGTTAACGGCATTTAACACGGGCTCTACCTACTACAATCCGCCTCCCCGCGGCATTGATACCTTCCTTTCCATTCGCGACTACCCCTTCGACGAGTGGCGTCGCAAGCGGCGAGTAGCGGACGCCGTTGTCGAACTCGCTGTCGAGCGTGGCGTTGCCGACATCAGCGAACTCGTCCTAGCCGTCGCGGCTTGGAAGGCCGACCACCTACTCACGACGATCTGGCGACGGTGACGCTGCCAGGATCATTCCGCCTCGCGACGCACCTCTTCCCAGGGTTCGCGTAGTTGCTGCCTAAGCCTTTCTTCAAGATCTGGGACGGTCCAGCAAAAGGAAGGATGCCGAACCGAGTAAGTCTTCAGGCGCCGCTGGTCTGTCAACTCAGGGAGGGCAATCTGGCGAAAGAGTCTCGCAGCCCGACCGCCGAGAATGAAAAGCCGTTCCAGGCTCGGCATGCCGTGGACCTCTTCGAGGAAGCAGTGGCGAACGCAACCGGCTATCGTGCGATGGTCGATAGCATCGAGGTCGCTTGCCCTGGGCGTGCTGAGCTTCACGATGTTCGTGACCAGAGTCTCCGTCGCTGGACCAACGGACGCCCATAGCAGGTCATATCGGGGGCTCCGGAGGTAGGCGCCGGCGCGACCGACAAAGAATCGCCTCTTGGCAAATTCCTCGGTCCCCGGGTTCAGCCCCACGACAAGCGATCGGATGCTCGAGGGGTTTTTGGGACCGACATTTTCGGGGATTCGTAGGTGCCGACGGGTGGCTGGACAGCTTCTAGGAGACCAGCCCTGGGGCCAAATGAAGTAGGCTTCGCGCTCGAGTTTGGCCGGTGGCGTCAGCTGAGAGCCTCAAAGCGCGGTCCTGTGACCACTGGATCTCGAGGCACCTGGCGGGCCGCGGTTATCCTAGCAGCGCGGCAGATTGTCCAAGTTGTTCTGCGTTGTATGGTCTGGTGAAGTCGTGATGTACAGCGACAGGTAGCATCCCCGGGCCGGGCAGTACTGAGTCTTCTTAATCCGAGCATATTGGCCGCCGCCATGCGTGCGCCAATCCTCCCTAGCGTCTATGCCTACTACGACGGCCTCGCTACTTCTGTACGTACCGTCCTGTAAGCAAACGCCTTTGATGTGCTCGTGCGTGCCGTCCGACGACTGCTCCATCCGGACCTTGGTGACAACCGGCATCGTTTTCTACGCTCCTTGCTCACCTTGTTTGCGACTTAGAAGATAAGCCGCTCCGATCGCGCCAAGAACAACGGGCAGCCAGTGCCGCCGCCAAACCGCAATGCCAACCCCCATCACCGCGCTGACGGCGGCTGATTCATCAGGATGACGGTCAAGCAGGTGGCTGATGAGCGATCCCGCTCCCGCCTCAATTACGACCTGACATAACGGGCAAAGCATTTGACCTGCCTCCTTTTATCCCTTATCCCTTCTAACGGTAGATTACCCGCGGATCGTGACAGCTGTCTGTCGCGTCGAGGCAGGGAGACGCTCTCGGCTTCGAGCCGGTAAGACCTGGATCAGGGCTACGAGGGCGGTAACAGGCGTGACCCTTAGGCCAGCGGCCACTTGCTGTGCAGTAGGGACGATCGGTTTCCGGCCGCTCCTTCCACTCCGTCGCTCGCCGGAGTGCGCTCGGTGCCGGAAGGTCGCCAAAGGCGTTTAGCCGGACTTAGGCCTGACCGTGCGTTAGATGGAGCTCGGCCATCCCTTCCCCCTACTTGACGTCGACGTACTTCATCGTGACCTGAAGCAGATGGTCGTAGTTGCCTGACGTGGCCTCGTCTATGTACGCCTTGACCAGCTCTGGTTTGCCAGCCTCTCGGAGCGCGCGCGCCACCTTGCCCATGATCGCGAAGGCGTTGCCGTCCGTGCCGACGAGCTGAACGACAGGCTTCTCGTCCTCTTCTATCTCGGTTGTCATGTTCGCTGTACCTCCTCATTAACTCGCCCATTCCGCTTGCCCCGCCGAGCGGCCTCCCGAGCCACGTCGTGCCGGTGGGCGGCCGGTGCCGGAATGTCCCCGAGGGCATTGGCCGGGCTCACGGCATCGAAGTCACGGATGACGCTCACTTTCCCCGTATACCGCTTCACCATGCGCAGAGTTCGGTGTCCGAGGTATTGGGCGATCCGTACCTCATTGAGTCCCATCTCAGCGGCATAGTTCCCAGCGGTGTGGCGCAAGACATGCGGCGAACACTTCCCGGTCCAGCCAGTCTTCGCTTTCAGCTGGACGAAGTGCTTCTCGACCGTCCGCCGGTTCAGCGGTTGTCCCCACCGTTGAGTCGAGAAGAAGATGTATCCGTCGTCAGACTGACGCCGCGTTCCCCAGGCTTGCTTCCAAAGCGCTGGAGCCTCGCGCTCGAGGTAGCGGCGCAGCACCTTCTCGGTGGTCGCCGAGATCGGCGAGTGGCCACCGCTGTGGGTCTTGCTGATCGTAACCTCGAAATAGGGCTGCCCATCCTGCATGTGACGCAGGTCCGTCCGCCGTAGGCGAAGAGCATCGCCCACCCGCAATCCGGTGTCGAGCAAGATCAGCAAGAGGGTCTGGTATTGGAGGCTCACCTGGGCAAGCATGGCCCGGAGTTGCGCCGGTGGCAGGGGGGCGGGCGTCGTGACCGGAACCGGCGGGGGTCGGAGGTGCTGGCCGAGCGCGGTCGCCAGGTCCCCTTCCCGCCAGGCCCAATTCAGCCACGCGCGCACGCGCCCGATTCGACCGCCCTTCGTTGCCAGACTGAGCGGCCCATGACTGCGGGTGGGACTATCCAGCGCATCCAGATACTGATCGATATCGTCCACGGTCAGCGAGTCCATGGACCGGTCGGACCCAAGGACCGCG
>WNGP01001176.1_pt1 | contig 21257 bp, 10 predicted proteins | sample 5407671 | NCBI WGS metagenome assembly WNGP01 (sample SAMN13153381, study PRJNA577476) | soil metagenome | isolation source: 40 cm soil or saprolite under Garry oak tree replicate 2 | place: USA:California | collected 2016-06-15
TGGACGAGGCCATGAACGCCTGCCTCGGGATCATCCGCGAGCACCGTGCGAAGATCGACGGTATAAAAATCTCGCTGCTCGACGCCGAGCGCGAGATCGCGATGCGCCGCTCGCTCCCGGACGGCGTACGCATGTACACCGGGGATGACTTCAACTACGAGCGGCTGATTCTCGGAGATGGGAGCGACGCCCGCGGTCACAGCGACGCGCTGCTCGGCGTCTTCGACGCGATCGCGCCGGCCGCGTCGGCCGCGCTCCAGGCGCTCGACCGGGGGGACGTGCCGGCGTATCACGCCGCGCTCGGCCCTACTGTGCCGCTCGCGCGTCACATATTCCGCGCCCCGACGCATGCGTATAAGACCGGCATCGTGTTCCTCGCGTACCTGAACGGCCACCAGCGGCACTTCCGAATGATCGGGGGCGCGGAGAGCTGGCGCTCCGTGCCCCACCTCGCCGAGCTGTTCCGGCTCGCGGACGCGAGCGGCCTGCTCGTGGATCCGGACTGCGCCGCGGATCGGATGCGGCGCGTGCTATCGCTCGCGGGGGTCGCATGAGCCGCAGTACACTGACCCCGGGCGAACTAACCCCGGGGTTCACGGGGTCCCCTGGGTCTCTGCCGATCTCTCGGCTCAGTTTCAATCAGATCACCGCCCAGCGGGCGAGTCTCGGGGAGGTCGTCGAGGCGTGCGCCCGGCACGGCGTGCCCTCCATCGCCGTATGGCGTCACAAGCTCGCGGAGACAGGACTCGATCGGGCGGTGCGCCAGGTGCGCGATGCGGGGCTGCGGGTGTCGAGCGTGTGCCGGGGAGGGATGTTCCCCGCGGCGACGGGCGAAGAACGGGCGGCGCGAATCGAGGACAATCGCCGCGCCGTCGACGAGGCGGCGGCACTCGGCGCCGGTGTGCTCGTGCTGGTGTGCGGCGCGGCCCCGGACCGGGACATCGCTGCCGCGCGTCGCATGGTCGCCGACGGGATCGCCGAGCTCGTCCCCTATGCTCGGGAGCGCGGCGTGCGCCTCGGAATCGAGCCGATGCACCCGGGATTCGCCGCCGAGCGCTCCTGTATCACGACGCTGCGCGAGGCGCGCCGCCTGGCCGAGCGCTTCGACCTGTCCACCGTCGGGGTGGTGGCCGACGTCTACCACATCTGGTGGGACCCCGAGTTGTACGACCAGCTGGCGCGCGCGGCGGGCCTGCTCGTCGGGTTCCATGTCTCGGACTGGCTCGTCCCCGTGCACGACGTCTTGATGAATCGAGGGATGATGGGCGACGGCGTGATCGAGCTGTGCCGCATGCGCGCCGCCGTCGACCGGGCGGGGTACGCCGGGCCGATCGAGGTCGAGATTTTCAACCAGGCAGTGTGGGACACGCCGCTCGATTCCATGCTGCCGCTCCTGAAGGAGCGCTACCTCTCATGCGTATGACCCCGCTCGTTAAGACTCTGGCACTCGGCGCCGCCCTCTGCCTGGCGGCGTCACCCCTCGCCGCCCAAGCGGTGCGGGTCGCCGCCGCCGACATCGGGGGCGTGGTTACCGGGCCGAGCGGTCCCGAAGCGGGCGTGTGGGTGATCGCCGAGACCCACGACCTGCCGACGAAGTTCGTCCGCATCGTCGTGACCGATGATCAGGGACGCTACCTCGTGCCCGACCTTCCCCAGGCGGCCTACAGCGTGTGGGTGCGCGGCTACGGCCTGGTGGATTCGCCCAAGGTGTCGACGAGGCCCGGGAAGGCCGTGAACCTGACCGCCGTCGCGGCGCCCAACCCACGCGCGGCGGCGGAGTACTATCCCGCCGGTTACTGGTTTTCCCTGCTCCACGTGCCGGACAAGCGCGACTTCGCCGCGACTGGGACCGCCGCCGAGTCGAACGGGATGTCGCCGAACGTGAAGAGCCAAGCCGAGTGGCTGCGGATCGTCAAGTCGGGCGGGTGCTGGGCGTGTCACCAATTGGGCAGCAAGGGAACGCGGGAGATTCCCAGGGCGCTGGGCTCGTTCCCGTCCTCCGTGGCCGCCTGGGACCGACGCCTACAGTCGGGACAGGCCGGCGGCGCGATGCTCGCGACCGTGAACCAGCTTGGCAGAAACCGCGCCCTCGCGATGTTCGCCGACTGGACCGACCGGATCGCCGCCGGGGAAGTGCCGCCGGCGCCGCCGCGCCCGCAAGGTATCGAGCGCAACGTCGTGATCAGCGAGTGGGATTGGGCCGACCCGAAGGCCTATCTCCACGACGAGGTCTCGACCGACCGGCGCAATCCCACGATCAACGCGAACGGCAAGATCTACGGCTCGCTGGAGCTGAGCGCGGACTATCTACCGGTGCTCGATCCCCCGCGTCACGCGGCGAGCCGGGTGCCGCTTACGGTGCGCGATCCCGGTACGCAGCCGGCCGCCGGGACCGGCATGCCGCAGCCGTCGCCCTACTGGGGCGGCGAAATCATCTGGACCAGCAAGAACAACGTGCACAACCCGATGCTGGACGAGCGCGGGCGCGTGTGGCTCACCTCCACCGTACGCCCGCCCGACAACCCGGCCGTCTGCAAGGCGGGGTCGAGCCATCCATCAGCGCAGCTGTTTCCGCTCGAGCGTGCCGGTCGTCACCTCGCGGTCTACGATCCCAAGACGGGAAAGCTCACTCACATCGGTACGTGTTTCAGTACACACCACCTGATGTTCGCGGAAGACGCGAACCGCACGCTGTGGACTTCGGGCGGCGGCCCGGTGGTGGGTTGGTTGAACACGAAGTTGTTCGACCAGACCGGCGACGAGGAGAAGTCGCAGGGCTGGACGGCGTTGATCCTCGACGCGAACGGGAACGGCAAGCGGGACGCCTACGTAGAGCCCGACCAGCCGGTCGATCCCGCCAAGGACAAGCGGATCGCGGCGGGCCTCTACGCCGTGGCCCCGGCTCCGGACGGATCGATCTGGGGGACGTCGTTGGGCTTCCCGGGCGCCGTGGTGCGACTGAACCCGGGACCGAATCCGCCGGCAACCGCGCTCGCGGAATTGTACGAGCTGCCGCTCGACCGGTCGGGCGAGCCGATCGAGGGGTTCTCACCGCGCGGCGGGGACGTGGACCGCAACGGCGTCTACTGGACCGCGCTCGCGAGCGGCCATCTCGCGAGCTTCGACCGCAAGAAGTGCAAGGGTCCGCTCAACGGGCCGAACGCCACCGGTCAGCACTGTCCCGAGGGTTGGACCTTTTATCCGGAGCCGCTGCCGCAGCTTCAGGGCGTGACGACGCCCGGGAGCGCCGAGGCGAGCTACTACACGTGGGTCGATCAGTTCGGCGTCCTCGGCCTGGGCACGAACGTGCCGATCAACACCGGCAACGGGTCGGAAGCCCTGCTCGTGCTGAAGGATGGGAAATGGATCGTGCTGCGCGTCCCCTATCCCCTGGGGTTTTACGCGAAATGGATGGACGGCCGCATCGACGATCCGAGCGCTGGTTGGAAGGGGCGGGGGCTATGGGCGACGGTGAGCACCCGCGCGCCCTTTCACATGGAAGGCGGCAAGGGCACGACCAGCAAGGTGCTGCACGTCCAGCTGCGTCCCGACCCGCTGGCGCGATGAGGACATGACAAGGCGGCGGGAGTTTCTGGCGAGCCTGGGTGCGTTCGCGGCGGCGGGATCCCGGGGCTGGACCCCGGGCTCGCGCCCGGGGTCAGCAAGTCCTCTGACACCAGGCTCCGCCGATCGCGAATACTGGCTCGACGTGCTGACGCGGCTCACCGAGCCGGTGCTGACGAGCCTCGCGGAGGGGCGTTTGCGTCAGCGGATGCCGGTGGAGATCGCGCCGGCCGGCCGGCCGGAGCGCCGCGACTACACGCACCTCGAGGCCCTCGGCCGGTTGCTCACCGGGATCGCGCCGTGGCTCGAGCTGGCGGACGACGGGTCGTCCGAAGCCGAGGGCCGGCGGCGGCACGCGGAGCTCGCGCGGCGCGGCCTGCACGCCGCGACCGACCCCGCGTCGCCCGACTTCCTCAACTTCGCGCGCGGCCGGCAGCCCCTGGTCGACGCGGCGTTCCTGGCGCACGCGATCGTGCGCGCGCCCGGTGCGCTGTGGGAGCCGCTCGACGCCGGCACCAGACGAAACGTGGTCGCCGCTCTCGAGGCGACGCGCGCCATCGAGCCGCCGCTCAGCAATTGGTTGATGTTCAGCGCGATGATCGAGGTCGCACTGAGCATGATGGGTGAGGACTGGAACCGCACCCGCGTGGATTTCGCCCTGCGCCAGCACGAGCTGTGGTACAAGGGGGACGGGATGTACGGGGACGGGCCGCCATTCCACTGGGACTACTACAACGGCTTCGTCATCCAACCGATGCTGTTGGACGTGATCCGTCTGGTGGGGTCTACAACGCCCGAGTGGCAGGCGCAGCGTGCGCCGATCGTAGCGCGGGCGCGGCGCTACGCCGCCATTCAGGAGCGCTTGATCTCGCCCGAGGGCACCTTCCCGCCCATCGGTCGCTCCCTCGCCTATCGGTTCGGCGCGTTCCAGCTCCTCGCCCAGATGGCGCTGCGGCACGAGCTGCCCGACGGTCTGAGTCCGGCGCAGGTCCGCAGCGCGCTGACGGCTGTGATGCGCCGCATGATCGAGGTGCCGGGCACGTTCGACACCGGCGGTTGGCTCACGATTGGATTCTGCGGGCACCAACCGCATATCGGCGAGGGTTACATCTCGACTGGTAGTCTCTACCTCTGTTCCGCCGCTCTGCTCCCGCTAGGGTTGCCCCCGACGGACGAGTTCTGGTCTGCCCCGCCCGCCGAGTGGACGGCCCGCAAAGCATGGAGCGGGCAGGATCTGCCCGCGGACCACGCGATCTGAACGACCATCCTGAGCAACGACCGGTTCATAGCGCGCCAACTTGGCGCGCGACTTGCGAACACAGCCCTACCACGATGGGCGCGTTTTAGGCCGTCGCCGCCGTTGGTTTGGGGCGATTTAGTTCGATAAACGAACAAGATACACGGACGCGTCTGGGGCCGTCCCCAGGAGCTATCGGTGGCGAATTTCCTCCGTCTCTGTCGGGGAGCCTCTCCCGCCGCTGTTGAGTACCCGCAGCACGTGTTGCCTCGTCGCATCTCCCCGTCGTCTCGCTGTTCGGTCCCCGCAAGCCTAGAGGTTTCGCTATGAGAACCCGGTGCGCTGTCGTCGCGCTTTTCGGGCTGCTATCGGCGCAGGTCGGTCGCGCCCAGCAACCACCAGCCGCTTTCGAGCCCCAAGCTCAATCCGTTAGCGGGACCGTCACGAGTTCGGTAACCGGACTGCCACTGCCATCTGTGAATGTGAGGATCAAGGGCACCAACCAGCGGACCGCTTCCAATGCTGCTGGACGCTACACGCTGAACGTGCCTTCGCTGCAGGATACGCTGCATTTCTCTCTCATTGGCTATCACTCCCAGGACGTCCCGATTGACGGACGCAGCGAGATCGACGTGCAGCTGGCGGCGCTGCCGGCCCAGCTCGAGGCGCAAGTCGTTACGGCGTACCGCCCGGCGCAGGACCGGGGCACGGTGACCGGGGCCGTCTCGAGCGTCACCGGCGCGGACGTTTCCAATGTCCCCGTGGACAACCTCTCGAACGCGCTCCAGGGTCGGCTCGCGGGCGTGAGCGTCACCCAGAACGCCGGCACGCCGGGGCGCGAGTCGAATATCCGGGTCCGGGCCGTCGGCACGTTCAACGGCGCCGACCCGTTGTACGTCATCGACGGCGTCGTGAGTGACAAGTTCGCTTTCGACGGGCTGAACGCGGGGGACGTGGAAAACATCTCCGTGTTGAAGGACGGCGCCACGGCGGCGCTGTACGGCTCGCGCGCCGCGAACGGCGTGATCCTCGTGACGACGCGGAGGGGCTCAGTCAAGCCGACCGAGTTCGCCTACAACGTCACCGTCGGACGGCAGGACGCGCCGAGAATCCCGCCCACGCTCGACGCCTACCAGCACGCGAGGACGATCAACGACTTTCTGAACTACAACAAGATCCCGACCAGCGACGTCCGCTACTACACGGACGACGAGCTGCAGTACTTCCAGACGCATTCCTGGGACTGGATCGCCGCCCTGTGGAGACAACCGCTCGACGTGCAGCACTCCCTCAACATCAGCGGCGGTTCGGACGGGGTGAGGTACTTCCTGGGCGGTTCCTTCCTCGATGAGACGGGCTCGTTCGACAACCTGTCGTTCGGGCGTACCACGGCGCGCGGCAATCTCGACGTGGACCTGACGAGCCACCTGCGGGCGTCGGTGGACTTCGACGGCGCGCGCCAGAACCGCCACGGCCCGAGCTGGACCATCGGCGATTGGAAACAGGAGGATCTGTACAAGGCGCTGGCGCTCCGGACGCGCATGGTGCCGCCATACGTGGACGGGTTGCCAGTGGGGAACTGGGTGGAATGGAACCCCGGCGTGGTGATTTCGAACCAGTCGGGATACGACCGGCGGCAATGGTCGCAGCTCGACTTCCGCGGCCGGCTCGAGTACCAGGCGCCGTGGGTCTCCGGGCTCTCCGCGAGCCTCGCCTATTACAGGGGATACACGAATACCTACGAGAAGCAGTTCAACATGCCCTACGACATGACGCTGTTCAACACGTGGGGCACGCACAACCACCTGCTCGGCACGCAACCGGTGGGCACGAGGCCGCGCGCCGCTGAGGAGTTCTTGCTCACGAAAAATGCCCCGTACAACAAGTATCAGCTCAACGCCCAGGTGAACTACAAGCATTCCTTCGGGCGGCACGCCGTAGACGCGCTGTTCGTGTATGAGCAGGCGGCGAGCGATACGGGGTGGGCCCAGGCGCAGCGCGACAGCTTCGTCACGGCAATCGATCAGTACATCGCCGGAAGCACCGCACCCGGGAACCAGTTCGTGAGCGGCAGCGAAGCGCAGGACGCGCGGCTCTCCTATGTCGGCTCGGTCGGCTATAGTTACGCCGACCGCTACTATCTGCAGGGCTCGTTCCGCTACGACGGCTCGGTGATCTTCGCGCAACCGAAGCGCTGGGGCCTCTTCCCCTCGGTCTCGGCGGGATGGCGCCTCACGCAGGAGCCCTTCTTCAAGGTGCCGTTCATCAATGAGCTGAAGCTGAGGGCCTCCTACGGCGTGGTCGGCAACGACGACGTGGGGGCGTTCCAGTGGCTGCAAAAGTACGTGATCGGCACGGGCGCGATCTTCAACACTGCGACCACCGGTCTCTCACCGGGGCCGCTCGCCAACCCCGACATCACCTGGGAGAAGTCCAAGTCGTACAACGTGGGCCTCGACTCGCGGTTCTGGGACAACCGGATGAGCCTCACGCTCGATCTGTTCTACCGCCACCAGTACGACATCCTGGGAAATCGGCAGGCGTCGGTCACCGACATCTTCGGTGCCGCGCTTCCCGATGAGAACTGGGAGGTCGTCAACGGGCACGGGTTCGAGGTCGAGCTGGCCTATACGGGCAACGCCGCGGGGGCGGCCGGAGCCTTCAAGTATTATCTCCACGGCAATTTCGGCTACGCGGCGAACGCGATCGTGAAGTACAATGAACCCGCGGACATCCGTCCCTACCTGTCGCGCATCGGGCGCCCCACCAGCGGCAACACCACCACCGACAGTCAGTGCTTCGGCTACATCGCGACCGGCATCCTCCGCACCCAGGCGGACATCGACGCCTTGGCGCCCGGATACACGATCAACGGCCAGCCGCCCCGTCTCGGCATGCTGAACTACAAAGACCTGCGGGGCGACGGCAACGGCAACGACGCTCCCGACGGCAAGATCACGGGCTCCGATCAGGCCTGGATCTGCGACTACGCGACCAGCGACCGCACGAGTCCGCCGATCACCTACGGCCTGAGCTTCGGGTTTTCGTGGACGGGCTTGAGCCTGGACGGGTTGCTCTCCGGTGGCGCGGGCAACAAGCTGATGATGCACGCGGACGGCCGGGCCATCCAGGGACGCGCGGAGGAGTCGTCGTACGGCTACTGGGCGGACCACTGGACACCCGACAATCCCGACGCCGCCTATCCTGGCTACTTCGGCACGGGCTACAAGACGGGCTACCCCCAATCCACGTTCTGGCTGCGGGATGGGTCGTTCCTGCGGCTCAAGGCGCTCACGCTGTCGTACGCCTTGCCGCAACGCATCGCGCGGGTCATCGGGTTGGCGGGCGCGCGGGCCTACCTCACCGGCACGAACCTGCTGCTCCTCATCGACCACGTGGGCGATTGGGGATTCGACCCGGAGATGAGCAACATCCGCGCGTATCCCCTGATGCGGACGTTCACGCTGGGCATGAGCGCGAACCTGAGGAGGGGCCTCTAATGAAACTCTCCCTAGGAACGGTGCTCGGCGCCTCGATCCTCGCGGTTGGCGGCTGCACGGACATCCTCAACCTCGAGGACCCGGCGGCCGTCAATGAGAACCAGGTGTGGAACGACCCCGCGCTGGCGGAGGCCTACGTCAACCGGATGTACGCGGACAATCTGCCCGGCTGGAGCGCGGTAGAGGCCAATTACTCGGATGAGTCGCCCGGGGGCACCGATCAGCTGTACGGACAGATGACCGTGAACTCCGCGGATTATTGGCCCTACGGACCGATCCGTCGCATCAACATCCTGCTCGGCAACATCGATCACGGCACGCTCGATACGGCGCTCGTCAGGCGGATGAAGGGCGAGGCGTACTTCTTCCGGGCGTGGCGCTACTGGGAGATGGTCAAACGCTACGGCGGCGTGCCGCTCGTGCTCGTGGTGCTGAACCTCACAGACTCGCTGAACTTGGCGCGCAGCCCCACGTCCGTGTGCATGACGCAGATCCTGTCCGATCTCGATCAGGCCATCGCCCTGTTGCCGCAGATCAGCGTGGGCGCGGGGAACGACGGGCACGTGCACCAGGGCGCGGCCCTGGCGTTGAAGGGGCGGGTGCTGTTGTACTACGCGAGCCCGCAGTTCAACCGCCCCACGCCGGACATGCAGCGGTGGCAGACCGCGTACGACGCGAACCTCGCAGCGCGGGACTCCCTGGCGCACCACGGCTTCGGCCTCTACCCCAGCTTCGCACAGCTGTGGTTCGTGGACATGAATCCCGAGGCGATCTTCGTGCGCCGCTACTCGTATCCCTTGAGCACGCACAACTGGCAGGCGGCGACGCGGCCGCTCGACGAATCGCAGAACGCGACCGGCGCCAATCGCCCCACCTTGCAGATGGTCAAGGCGTTTCCGATGAAGAACGGACGGCCGATTACGGACGGCACGAGCAGCCCAGCGTACGATTCCGTGTACTTCTGGAAGAACCGCGATCCGCGCTTCTACGCCACCATCGCATATAACGGCGCCGTGTGGGAGCTGTCCGGCAAGACGGGACGCCGAGAGTGGACCTACGTCGGGGGCGAAGTCAACAACCCGACGCCGACCGGCTTTTACACCCGTAAAGCGGTGGACCCGAGCCTGGACGCGTTTGGGGCAGGCAACGCAACCACGCAATGGATCGAGATCCGCTACGCGGAGGTCCTCCTGAATCTCGCCGAGGCGGCGAACGCCATCGGCCACACCCAGGAGGCGTACGACCAGCTCAAACTGCTCAGGGCCCGCGCCGGGATCGATCCGGGAGCCGACGGCTTGTATGGGTTGGATGCCGGGCTGGCGGGAGACCAAATGCAGGCGGCGATCATGCTGGAACGCAGGATCGAGTTTGCCTTCGAAGCGAAGCGCTATTGGGATTTGCGGCGGAATATGCGGTTCGAGCCGGAGCTCAACGGCACGCGCCGGTTCGCGCTGAAGACCACGCTGACGGTGCCCGCGGCCCAATTCAAGCTGGTGCGCGACACGGTGCATCTCGACTCGACCTATCAGAACTACTTCCAGTCGCAGGTCGACACGCTCGACCGGCTGTCCGCCATCAGCTGGCAGCCGAACTACTACTTCTTCGGGATTCCACAAGGACACATCGACCTGAATAGCAACATCAAACAAAGCGTAGGCTGGGGCGGGACGTTCGATCCGCTGCAGTGACTCGATGAGCGCACGACGCTGGGTCACGGCGCTCTCACTCACCCTGGGGTGCCCGGTCGCGCTGGCACAGTCGCGACCCGCCACCTGCGTCGACTGGCCCGCCTTTCTCGCGCGTCACGACCTGGTGTGGAGCCGCCTGCCGACCGGGTGGGGCGAGAGCGCGTTCATCGGTAACGGCCGCCTCGGCGCTACCATCGACGTGCGGGACGGCGCGCTCGGCTGGACCATCAATCGTACGGACGTCGTGCACGATCAGTCGCGTTACCCAATCGGCCGGGTCGTCCTAAAGACCGCCGGCACGGTGCAGGGCGGCAACGCGCGTTTGACGCTGTGGGACGCCGAGGCCAGCGGCACGGTGACCACCGACCGGGGTGCGGTACGCTGGCGCAGCTTCACGGCGTCACGGCCGTCCGTGATCGTCATCGTGCTCGAGGGAACGCGTGGCGAGAGCGGGGTCGCGCTCGACTGGGTGCCTGCCGAAGCGCGTCCGCCGCGCAAAATGTATCGCAAGGATCCCTTTGCGCCGGAGGATCTGCATCCGCCTCCCGTCGTCACACGCTCGCCGGCGGAGATCACCAGCGTGCAATCGTTCATCGGGGGTGGAGCGCACGCCGAGTCGATCGTGTCCGGGACGAGGACCTTCTACGTCAGCATCGGCCAGGGAAGCACGGACCGCGAGGCACTCGCCGAGGCTCGAGCCGCTACATCGGACGCAGCGCGTCAGGGGCTCGCGCGTCTCGAAGCGGCCCATCGGACGTGGTGGCACGCCTACTATCCCGCGAGCTTTCTCTCATTCCCGGACGCCCGTCTCGAGGCCTACTACTGGATCCAGATCTACAAGCTCGGCTCCGCCATGCGGGCCGACGGGCCGATCCTCGACCTGAACGGCCCCTGGTTCAATGCCACCCCGTGGCCCGGGCTCTGGTGGAACCTGAACATTCAGCTCACCTACTCACCGTTGTTCCGGGCCAACCGGCTCGACCTGGCCGAGTCGCTGTTCCGGAACTTGGATCGCCACCGACAGGCCCTCATCGACAACGTGCCCGAGCGGTTGCGCGCCGACGCGGCGGCGATCGGTCGCAGCTCGGGTCCGGATCTGGTGCGCCCGGTCGACCTCGCCACGGCGCAGAGCGACGCGGCTCACGAAATGGGCGACTTGCCGTGGACCCTGTACTACTACTGGCTCGACTACCGCTACCAGATGGACGACCGCATCCTGCGCGAGCGGGTCTACCCGCTGCTCAAGCGCGCGATCGGGAACTACCTCGCCTACGTAGAGCGTGGAGACGACGGGCGCTGGCATCTGCCCCCCACGGAGTCGCCGGAGCTCGCCACGGTGCCCGATGCGAATTACGACCTGGCGCTGCTCACGTGGGGTCTCGAGACGCTGATCGCGAGCGCCGAGCATTTGCGTCTCGACGAGCCGCTGCGCGATCGCTGGCGCGACGTGCTCGCCAACCTCACGCCCTTTCCCACGGACTCGAGCGGGCTGATGGTGGGCCGCGGCCGGCCGTGGAAGGAGTCGCACCGCCACTACTCGCACCTGCTGGCGGTCTACCCGCTGCACCTGATCACCCCCGACCGACCGGAGCGACGTACGCTGATCGAGACTTCGTTGCGCACGTGGGAGCGCGAGCCCGCGCTGTTCCGGGGCTACTCGTTCACCGGCGGCGCATCGATGCACGCGCTGCTCGGCCAGGGTGACACCGCGCTGACTCGGCTCAACTCGTACCTCGACGCGCCGCGCTACATGGAGCCGAACACCTTTTACGCGGAGGCCGGCCCCGTCATCGAGACGCCACTCTCCGCGGCGACGTCGATCCAGGACCTGTTCCTGCAGGATTGGGGCGGGACGCTGCGAGTCTTCCCGGCGGTTCCGACTGCGTGGACCGACGCGGCGTTCGACCGGTTACGGGCCGACGGCGCCTTTCTCGTGAGCGGCGTGCGGCACGACGGCCGCACCGCGTGGGTGCGGATCGAAAGCCTCGCGGGCCAGCCCTGCCGGCTCATCGTCCCGGATTGGGACTCGGCCGTCGTGCGCGCGCACGTAGGGCCCGTTCCGAACGTGACGAAGGGGGCTGCCGGGGACTACGTGGTCGACCTACCCAAGGGAGCAGCCGTGGTGCTTGCTCCCGATGCGACGACGCCGCTGCCCGATTTAGGTCCCGTCACACACCTCGTGTCGGGTCCCAATCCGTTTCCCATGCTGAAGCATGGGCCCGGTGCGTCGCAACCCTAAAGGGTAGCTACTGTGCGTCAGCACAGTGCCTCTCCGGGCCCACGCTTTCAGCGTGGGAATCACGTGGATCCAGTCCCTCACCCCACCTGCGGCGCGGCGTAGACCGGCGCGGCCACGAGCGCGATCGCCCCGCGCAGGCGGGGGAGGCTCCCCGCCGGCTCCGGGACCAGCGGAGTCTCGGCGGCCCGGCGCGTGAGTGCGCGTCTCGCGATTTCGGCCCGAAGGGCCGGTTCGACCAAGTCCCAGGCGCCGGTGATTTCGCCGCCGACGAAGATCTGTGCGGGATTCAGCGCCTGCACGATCGTCGAGAGTCCGATTCCCAGATAGCGGCCGGTTTCGGTCAGTGCGTCGCGGGCCCGCTCATCGCCCCCGCCGGCGCGACCGATGACGTCGTCCACGGTGACGCCGCTTCGCTGCAGCAGCTCGCGCGCGATCGCGGGAGACAGCTCGTGGCCGAGGTAGCGGGCGACGGTCGCCAGGTTGGACGTGTGAGCCTCGAGGCAGCCCAGCGATCCGCACAGGCAGCGCGGGCCGTCGGCGCTGATGGGGATGTGTCCGAACTCGCCCGCGGTGTGACCGTGTCCCCGGACTACTTCGCCGTTGACCACCACGCCCGTGCCCACGCCGTCCGACACCGATACATAGACGAAGTCGCGGACGCCGCTCGGGCCAAGCCAGATGTGCGCGAGCGCGCAGGCCGCCGGGGCATTCTCGACGTGCACCGGCAGCCCGGTCCGTTCCGCGAGGCCGGCCCGTACCTGCACGTCGCGCCAGCCGAGCTGCGGCGCGTTGAGCACCCGTCCGCTGTGCCGATCCACCATCCCCGGGATCACCATCCCGATCCCCTCGCAGCGTCCTTCCGCTGCGTGGGTCCGGAGCAGGCGGCGCACCCGGACGGCCAACTCGTCGAGCAGCTGTTCGGGGTCGAACCGGGTCCCGAAGCGCTCCAGGGCGATCTGCTTGCCGCCGAAATCGGAGAGCAGCACGTCGATCCGGCTGAACCGCACGTCGATCGCCACCACCAGCCGATCGCGCGTCTCGACGTACAGCATGGTCGGCCTGCGGCCGCGCGGCAGGTCGGCCAGGGCGCCTTCGTAGAGCGCGCCTTCGTTCAGGAGCTGCTTGACCAGGGTGGTCACGACGCCCCGTCCCAGCGTCATGCGACGGGCGAGGTCCGCCCGCGAGATGGGCTGGTGCTCGCGCACCAGGTTCAAGAGGATCTGCCGGTTGACTTGGCGGGACGTGGAGCGCGTGGCGCGGCGGAAATCCCGGGTGTCGATTTTTCGCACGTTAGCGCGGCTCCGACTCGTGGTGGCAAGCACGATCAATTTGGCGCGCGACTTGCGAACGCATCGGGAGTGCCGCCGGGTCCCACGATGATTCTGGGCTCGACATTTCAGAGCGATTTGCGCCGCCACGGCCGTTGGGTTGGGGCGATTTAGTTCGATAAACGAACAAGATACGCGGGCCGAGTCTCGGGAGCGGTCAGGAGCTGCCGGTGGTGAATTTCCTGTCTGGGCGTCAGGGAGTTTCATCCAGCGCTGTCGAGTGCGCGCAACATGTGTTGCCTACGGCCATCGCCCGAGCGCGCTCACGCCGCGCAACCGCCATCACCCTCCGGGGCGAGGCCTCGCTCCGACTCCCTTCGGAGCACGCCTCATGAGACCGATGGTCGTCCTTATGGCTGGCGCCGCGGCGCTGACCGCGACGGCGGCGTTTGCCCAAGCCCCCACGGGCCAGATCCAGGGGACCGTGCGGGGCGAGACGGGCGTGCCGCTCGCGGGGGTCACTGTGACGGTGACGGCCACCCGATTCGGGAGTGTCACCTGGTCTGACGGCCGCTACACGATCACGGCAGTGCCGCCCGGGACGTACCGCGTACAGGCCCGGGTTATCGGGTATGGCACCGCGGAGGACTCGGGCGTCGTGGTCGTGGCCGGACAGAGCGCCACCGCCGACTTCCGGCTCCAGGCGCAGGCGATCCAGCTCGACGCGGTCACGGCCATCGGCTACGGTACGCAGCTCAAGAAGGACTTGACCGGGTCGGTCGGGTCGGTCTCGAGCCAAGACATCGCAACGATCCCCGTGGTTCGGATCGATCAGGCGATCACGGGTCTGGTGGCCGGCGTGCAATTGCAGACGACCAACGCGCAACCCGGTGCGACCATGCGCGTCCGCGTGCGCGGCAGCAATTCCCTGCAGGCGAACAACAACCCCCTCCTAGTGGTCGATGGAGTCATCATACCCGGTGACACCTTGAACGAGGCCTTCAACCAGCTCGCTCCAGGCGACATCGAGTCCGTCGACATCCTGAAGGATGCCTCGGCTACCGCCATCTATGGCGCCCGCGGCTCCGACGGCGTCATCCTGGTGACGACCAAGCGCGGCCAGCCGGGCCAGATCCGCTTCTCGTACTCCGGCTATGCGGGTGGGCAGACGGTCAGCAAACACATCCCCGTGCTCACGGCTGATCAGTTCGCCCTGCTCTACATGCGCAACCCGCTGCACGATAAGAGCGTCACCTTCGACACGTTGCAGCACCTGCCGAGCACGGACTGGCAAAGCCTGGTCTATCGGACGGCGCCGATCCAGAGCCACGAAATCCGCGTCAGCGGTTCGAGCGGCGGCACGAACCTGATGCTTTCGGCCGGGTGGCTCGGCCAGGGCGGCGTGGTGCGCGCCTCGGATTTCGACCGTGGATCACTGCGGTTCAACCTGGACCAGGACTTCGGCGGGCGGTTCCGACTGGGCACGCGCGTGAGCTACAGCCGCTCCGTGGGGAACCAGGACCGCGTCAACGCCGGCTATGGCTCGGGCGGCGGCGCCGTGACCGCGGAGGCGCTGCAATTCCCACCGACGATCCCGGTCTACGACGCGAACCGCACTTTCAGCGGCCCGCTGTTCCCCGCCCAGGCCATGGACAACCCTGTGGCGATCGTGAATCTGCTGAGCGACAAGAACACTACGGACTACCTGATCGGCAACCTGTTCGGTGAGTATCAGCTCGTGCCGGGCCTCACGTTGCGCAGCAGCCTGTCGTACACCTCCCGGGACCACCTTCGGCAGCGGTACACGTCCCGCCTGCTGCGCGCCGCGTTGAACACCGGGCAGGCGAACATCGACAACAACCAACAGACGACGTGGCTGGTCGAGAACACGGCGACGCTGCATCGCGTGCTGGGCCAGCACGACTTCACGGTGCTGGCGGGGTTCACGGCGCAACAGACGCGCAACGGGGCGAACACCGAGCAGGGCTTGGGCTTTTCGAGCGACGCGCTCGGCTACAAGCGCCTGAACGCGGCGGCGACGGTGACCGGGACTTCGAGCTCAAACCAGGAGCGCCTGCTCTCGGTTCTGGGTCGCGTGAACTACAGCTTCGCGGGCAAGTACCTGGTGACCGGGACGGTCCGGACCGACGGCTCGTCCAAGTTCGCCGTGAACAACAAATGGGCGACCTTCCCCTCGGCTGCGGTAGCGTGGCGCGCGAGCGACGAGCCGTTCCTCCGGCGCCTCGCGCCTGCGGTGAGCGAGCTGAAGCTGCGCGTCAGCATCGGTCAGGCGGGGAGCGAGGCGATCAACGCCTACCAGTCGCTGGCGGCGTGGAGCGTGGGTGACATCTACGCGATCGGCTTGACGACCTTCAACAACGGCGCTCACCTGAGCCGCAATCCGAACCCGAACCTGCGCTGGGAAACCACGAATGAATACGACGCGGGCCTGGACCTCGGGCTGTTCGACAACCGGGTCAGCCTCACCGTGGACGCATACCACAAGATCACCCACGACCTGCTGTATGCGAAGCAGGTGCCGTACTTCACGGGATACGAAAGCTACGTCACCAACATCGGGACGATGCGGAACCGCGGGATGGAGCTGGCGCTCGACACCCGCCACACCGTCGGCGCGCTCCAGGTGCGCCTCGGCGGCAATCTGTCCTTCAACCGTAACAAGGTGCTCGACCTCGGCGGCGACCAATCATTCACCCTGGCCGGCGCGAACGGCTCGCTCGCGACCATCCGGGACGGGGCGATCGTGCAGGTCGGGCAGCCGCTGGGGAACTTCTACGGCTACCTCTGGGACGGCATTTTCCAGACCCAGGCGGAGGTTGATGCCAGCCACCAGGCCGGCGCCGTCGTCGGCGGCGAGAAGTTGAAGGACATCAACGGTCGCGACACGACGACGGGTCTGCTGACTGGCAAGCCAGATGGCAAGATCACTCCCGACGACCGAACCATCCTCGGCAACGCGCAACCTCGTTACCTGTTCGGTCTGACCGGCTCCATGACCTACAAAGCGCTCTCCCTCAGTTGGATCGTGCGCGGCGCCTTGGACTTTCAAGTGATCAACCTGAACGCCCGGGGGATGTCGACGCCGGGCGGCTCGACGAACATGCTCCCGTCCGTTCTGAGCTACTGGACTGCCACGAACCCCACCAACACTATGACGGCCCTGAACGTCGGACCGAACTCAAATCTGACGTCGCGCTGGATGGAGGACGGCTCGTTCGTTCGACTGCAGAACGTGACCCTCGCATGGGTGGTGCCTCGGCCGCTCAGCTCGCGTCTCGGCATGGGACAGCTCCGCCTCTACTTCAGCGGGCAGAATCTCTTCACCGCCACGCGCTACTCCTGGTACGACCCCGAGGCCAGTTCGCGCGACACGAACGATCCCGAGCTCGGCTGGGACGACGCCAACTATCCGGGGACCCGGACGTTCACGTTCGGCATGAACCTCGACTTCTAGGAGCAACGCCATGAGAGTCAGCAATGTCATGCCCCTCGTGGCCACGCTGGTCCTGGCGGGCTGCAAGGACTTCCTCACCGAGGCGCCGGAGGACTTCTTCACGCCGGACAACTTCCCCGCCAGCGAGGCGGACCTGCAGATCGCGCTCGGCGGCATCGACAATTGGTACACGGGCGGGACGAACCAGCCGTACTTCATCCGTGGCTGGCCGATGATCACCGAGGTCCCCTCGGACCAGACGATCTATACGCGGCCCGCCGACGTGTCCCGCTTCCAGCAGGACACCTACACACTCGATCCGTCGAACGAGTGGTTGTGGCGCGTCTGGAGACAGATCTACGGGGCGATCGGCCAGGCGAACTTCCTCATCCAGCGCATCCCCCAGATGACCGGTCTGGCGCAGGACGTGAAGAACCATTACCTGGGCGCCGCGAAGTTCCATCGCGCGCTCAATTACTTCAACGCAGCACGGGTCTGGGGGTCCGTGCCGCTCACCCTGGAGCCCGTGACCGACTTCGGGGGAGTGACCCAGGTGCCGCGCGCGCCGTTGGGGGACGTCTATGCCGCGATCATCGCCGACCTGCAGGATGCCGCCACGCTCCTGCCTTTGCGTTGGCCCGGCTCGGCCACGCCGGATGACGGCCGCCCCACCCAGGGCGCCGCCTATGCCATGCTCGCGGACGCGTACATGAACATGTCGGGGGCGCTCATCCGGCAGGATCACTGGGCCGACGCCGCCCGCGCCGCCAAGGCCGTCATGGACAGTGGGCGCTACAGTCTCGTGCCCAACTTCGCGGACCTGTGGCTGATCAAGAACAAGAACGGCCCCGAGCACATCTACTCAATCCAGTTCCAGGGCGTGAAGCGCAACCTCTTCACCTGTCAGTCGCGGCCGGGCGGGACCAGTATTGGCGCAGAATCGTGCATCGATTACTGGTACTCGACCCCCGACTTCATGAACACGTTCGATCCGTTGGATGCGCGGAAAAGTGTCACCTTCCTCACCCAAGTGAACGTGCCTCTGGGCTGCACCACAGGGGCTGCAGGGTGCGTCACGTACTACTACGACAGAACAGCCAGCGATGGTAAGACCGCGCCTTTCGGAGACAAGCGGCCGCGTTTCCCCAGCTTCATGCCGTACTATGGCAAGTTCTTCGACGGCAACGGGCCGATCCAGAACAGCCAGAACCAGCGCACCGACCTGAACTGGCCGATCTACAGGTACGCCGAGGTGTTGCTGATGTTCGCCGAGGCGGAAAACGAGGCCAACGGGCCGGCGAATGCGTACCAGGCGATCAATGCCGTGCGGGCGCGAGCCCACCTGCTGCCGCTCGCGGGACTGAGCCAGGACCAGTTTCGGGACTCGGTGCACCAGGAGCGGAGCTGGGAGCTAGCCTTCGAGTCGAAGCGATTGTTCGACCTGAAGCGTTGGTATTCGAAGATCGACCCATCCCAGCCGTTGTTCTACGAGCAGTTGAGCAAGGACTCCGTGGCGAAGATCGGCGTCAAGGATTTCATGGTATTCCTGCCGATTCCGCAGCGCGAGATCGATCTCGACCCCGCCCTGGGGCAAAACCCGGGGTACTGACGCATTCGCGCCCCCGCCCTGGCTCTGGTCCTCGGCCTGCCCGTCGCGGCGTTCGGGCAGGCGGCCCGCATCGTGATTCACGCCGACTCGGGGCGCGACACCATCAGCCGTCACATCTACGGCCAGTTCGCCGAGCACCTGGGACGCGACATCTACGACGGTTTCTGGACCAAGAGCGGGAGCGGACGGTGGCACCTGCGCGAAGACGTCATCGTGGCGCTGCGCAAGATCCAGGTCCCGAACGTTCGTTGGCCCGGCGGCTGCTTCGCCGATCGCTACCACTGGCAGGATGGGATCGGCCCGCCCGAGCAGCGCCCCACCATCGTCAACACCATGTGGGGCAACGTCACCGAAGACAACAGCTTCGGGACGCACGAATACCTTGAGCTGACCGAACGACTCGGTGCCGCGCCGTTCATCGTCGGTAACGTCGGCAGCGGCACGCCGCGCGAGATGGCGGAGTGGTGGGAGTACGTGAGCTTCGATGGCACGAGCCCGATGACCACCCTGCGGGGCAAGAACGGCCGCCAGACGCCCTGGAGCGTTCGCTTCTGGGGCGTGGGCAACGAGAGCTGGGGCTGCGGCGGCAACATGACGCCCGAGTACTACGCCGACGTCTACAAGCGATTCGCTACGTTCCTGCCGGCCTACGGCCCGGCCCGTCCCTTCCGGATTGCGACCGGCCCCAACTCCGAAGACGTCCATTGGACCGACGTCGTCATGCGCGACGCGGGCCGCATGGTCGACGGCCTCGACCTGCACTACTACACCGTCGTCGGCACCTGGGCCCACAAGGGCTCAGCCACCGACTTCACCGAACGGGAATGGTTCACCGCCTTGCAGAAGGCGCTGCACGTGGAAGACCTGATCACCCGCCACACGGCCGTGATGGACCAATACGACCCTCGCAAGCGCGTGGCGCTCGTCGTCGGAGAGTGGGGCCTGTGGCACGACGTGGAGCCGGGCACGAATCCGGGCTTCCTGTACCAGCAGAACACGCTGCGCGACGCGCTCGTCGCCGCGGTGTCGCTCGACATCTTCAACCGCCACGCCGACCGGGTCCGCATGGCCAACATCGCCCAGACGATCAACGTGCTGCAGGCAATGATCCTGACGCAGGGCGATCGCATGGTCCTCACGCCCACGTATCACGTGTTCGAGCTGTACACGGTTCACCATGACGCCGTCCTCTTGCCGCTGACGTTCGAGGGCGCCCAGCCACGCTACGAGTATGAAGGTCAGTCCATTCCCGCGGTGAGCGGCTCCGCGTCACGAGATAAGGAGGGCCGGATTCACATCACGCTCACCAATCTGGACCCGAACCGCGGTCGGACCGTGAGCGGGGAGATCACGGGTGCACACGTCTCACACGCGTCCGGGCGAGTGTTGACGGCGCCCGCGATGAACGCGCGCAACACGTTCGACCAACCCGCCGCGGTGCAGCCGGCGCCGTTCAGCGGCGCCCGCCTCTCGGGTGACAAGGTGACCGTCGACCTGCCACCCAAGTCAATCGTCCTGGTGGAGCTGCAATGAGCCTGCCTTGCTCACGTCGCGCGTTTCTCTCCGCGGCGCTCGCGGCTCCCGTCGCGCCGGCGCTGGCCGCGGACATCTGGAAAACGTGGCGGACCGGGAACCCGGACGACACGCTCGTCTCGAGCCCCAACGGCACGATCGAGTTCCGGCTGCTCCCCGGCAACGAGTCCCGGCTGCACTTCGATGTCACCTTCCGAGGCCGCCCGGTGATCGAGGCCTCGCCGCTGAGCATGGTCGTCGACGGCGTCGACTTGGGGCAGGGGGTCGCCGTGGGCAAGGTCGAGCGCTACGACGCGAACCAGCGGTACCGTTGGCGCGGCGTGCACTCGGAAGCGATCAACCGGCTCAAGGGCGCGAGGATCGCGCTGCGGCACATGGGGAGCGGCACCGACTACGTGCTCGAGGTACGCGCGTTTGACGACGGGGTGGCGTTTCGCTCGATCGTACCGGGCTCCGGGCCCCGGGTCCCGGATGAAGCGACGACGTTCGTGGTTCCTGCTGGGTCAACCGTGTGGTACCACGACATGCGCGGGCACTACGAAGGGGTCCACGCCAAGAAGGAGATCGCTCAGGCTCAGGCCGGCGAGTGGGCCGCGCCGCCGCTGACGTTCAAACTCGCCGACCAGGGCGGCTACGGCTCGATCACCGAAGCCGCCGTGATCGACTACAGCGGCATGGCGTTCCAGGCCGACGGGCAGCGCGGATTCCGGACGCGGCTCGGTCACGCCCAGCCGCCGAGCTATCCGTTTACGCTGCGCTACGGCGACGCGGAGGCCGCCCGGTTGGCGCAGCCGGCGGCCGTCGTCGGGCCCATCACGACGCCGTGGCGCGTGGTAATGATCGGTTCCGACCTCGACACGCTGGTGAACTGCGACATCGTGCACGACCTCGCCCCACCGCCCGATCCGCGGCTCTTCCCGCAAGGGATCGACACCGAGTGGGTCAAGCCCGGACGGGCCGTCTGGAAGTACCTGGACGGCGGCGGACCGAATACGCTCGACACCACGAAGGAGTTTTCCCGGCTCGCGGGGGAGCTGGGGTTCGAGTACAACCTGGTGGAGGGGTTCTGGCGGCAGTGGAACGAGACCGACCTGCGCGACCTGATCGACTACTCGCGGCAGCGCGGCGTGGGGATCTGGCTGTGGCAGCACAGCAAGGAGATTCA
>WNGP01001179.1_pt1 | contig 21239 bp, 15 predicted proteins | sample 5407671 | NCBI WGS metagenome assembly WNGP01 (sample SAMN13153381, study PRJNA577476) | soil metagenome | isolation source: 40 cm soil or saprolite under Garry oak tree replicate 2 | place: USA:California | collected 2016-06-15
TTGCATTCGTTCAGGGCGAGCAAGAGTGTAGTATTTGCAGGAGGCTTGTGAACCAGTGGGAGGAAATATGACCAAGCGATGGATGAACCCAGGGCGAAGTTCGATTTGGCGCGCGGCCGCCTACGGCGTTTTCTTGTTGGGTGCGAATTTCACCGCGGCGCAAACGCCTTCGCCGGCGCTGCTGGTGCTGGAGAAAAGCGACCATTCGCTGGCCATTGTCGATCCAGAGAACTTGCAGATTGTGGCGCGCGTGCCCGCTGGGCCGGATCCGCATGAAATCGTGGCATCGCCGGATGGAAAACTGGCTTACATTTCGAACTACGGCGGCTTGGACAGCGCTTTGAACACGCTCTCGGTAATCGATCTGGCCGCGCAGAAAGCGTTGCCGCCGATCTATCTCGGCGCGCTGCGCTCCGCGCATGGCTTGGCGTTCGCCGGAGGCAAGCTGTACTTCACCGTGGAGACGAACAAGGCCATTGGCCGCTACGATCCTGCCACGCAAAGCATTGATTGGGTTCTCGGGACTGGGCAGGACAGAACGCACATGGTTGTGGTCTCGGAAAGTCTCGACCGGATCGTCACTTCCAATGTCAATTCGGGCACGATCAGCATCATCGAGCAGGTTTCTCCGCCGGCCAGCGGTTTCGGTCCCCCGCCGGGCAGCAATGCTCCGTCGGGTTCCACGCCTCCTCCCGGCGGACCTCCTGGTGATGGGCCTCACCCCGGGATGGGTCCGCCGCCCGGCGGCCCTCGCAAAACATGGCGGGTAACCAACGTCCCAGCCGGCCGCGGCGCGGAAGGCTTTGACCTGTCGCCCGACAGCAAGGAGATCTGGGCGGCAAACGCGCAGGACGCCACGGTGACGATCATCGATGCCGCGAGCAAGCGCGTGATCGAAACTCTCCCCATTTCCCTGCCGGGGGCCAACCGGCTGAAGTTCACCCCGGATGGTAAACGGGTCTTGATTGCCGGTGGAGGCGGCGCGGCCCCGACGGGCAGAAATCTCGTGGTGCTGGATGCGGCTACCCGGAAAGAGGTTAAGCAGATCAATCTCGGAGGCGGTGCAGCGGGTATTGTGATGGTCCCCGATCGCTCCCGGGCTTATGTGGCCGTCAGCGGAAAGGACAAGGTCGCCGTCCTGGATTTGAAGAGCTTGGAAGTCACCGGCTACGTGTCCACGGGGAAGCAACCTGACGGTCTGGCGTGGGTCCGGTGAAACTCGGTTCGCGAGGCGCTTCTGTTTTGAACAGGTCGGCAGTTGACATCGAATCTTTGTTCTGGAAACTTAACAGTATGGTAATTCGGTCGCACTGTGCGCGTGGGGATCCGCCCAGCCCCCGAGGGTACTGATGCTTCCCGGTCTTCGTCTGCGGCAGGTCCGCGAACGACTTGGACTAACCTATCGCGATGTAGAGCGCGCCAGCCACGAATTGGCCGCGCGCCGAGGACGTCCCGACTTCATTCTCCACATCAGCAGGCTGGCCGATATTGAAAACCGCGGAGTCGTCCCGGGTCTGCACAAATTGTACACGCTAGCGACCATTTACCGATTGAATCCCCTGGAGCTCTTTCGCTGGTACGATGTGCCCATCGAGGAGTGTTTTCATGATGGCACGTCGTTCGCGGTGCCGGAGACACATCTGATGGCGGCGCCGGCATCGCTGCGGATACCGATGAAGTTTGACCCGGCGTTCGATCCGCGGCGAACCGAATTCCTATCGCGGATGGTGGAAAAGTGGAGCCACTTTGAGGGTGTGCTCACCAATAGCAATGGTCATCACATTTACGGGTATATCGGCATGTGCGACAGGCGAATGATGCCCCTGCTGCGTCCTGGGAGCATTGTGCTGGTGGATGCGTCCCTACACAAAATCGACGATGGCGATTGGACCACAGAGCATGACCGGCCGATGTACTTCGTGGAGGTGCGCGACGGATACCGTTGCGGGTGGTTCCATCAGGAAGGCTCGCGGCTGGTGATGCAGCCGCATCCGCTGTCGCATTGTTTTCCGGAGACGTGGCGCGTGCCGGAAGAGGCAGAAATCGTGGGGCGCGTGACCGGGGTGGTTACGCGGTTGAATGAGCCGGGGAATGTTCCTCCTCGAGGATCTCCAGAAGAGCCCGGAGATTGGAGCAGAAAAGTTCCTTGAGATAGTCTGGTGCCGCCTCCGGCAGAAAGACCCGGTAGGCTTCCATGCGGCGCCAGTGTGAAACCGCGCTAGGCAATCCACCTTCCATACCCACGAGGCAGCCCCGCAAATCTTCCAGCTGACTAGAGAGCGGCGTTTCCAGGATGCGCTCGAAAATCTGTTCATGACAAAGCTGCAAAGCCTGCTGGATGGCTTCGTCCGGATAAAGGGCAGTCAGGCCAGCATGTTCATATCGGCCGCTGGAGAGGTCCCGCAAGGAAGCCAAATAGGTCAGCCGCGCAAATAGCCCGGGAATGCTCGCAAGAGTCGTCAGGGTGAAATCCTGAATGACTTTGGAGTTTTGCTGAAGCTGGGTAAGCGTTCTCATGCCGCCCCGTGTTCCGCATACGGAACATTTCCAAGCACAGCATCCCGCCAACACTGTCCCTCCTCATGCTGGCCCGAGGAGGGCTCCACCCTTGAAGAAAATAATGCTTGCTGTGGCAGTTACTGTGTTGGCCGTTTTAATGGTACTGCCTGTTGTACGGTTCGTCAACGTTTCAGCCGGCGACCTCGTCAAGATCGATCGGACGCTGTATGCCGACGGCGCACCCTTGCCGCCGCGGCTTGCACCAAAACCACCGTCAGTAAACGCGGGGACGCTGGTGGCAGACGGGGGACCGCTGCCTCCACCGATCCCGCCAACACCTTCGCAGAGCACGTTTCTAGTCTAAAGAATTTTTAATGCTCCTTTCGGCCGGAACTGCGTCAGCCGTTCCAGTACTGGCGGCTATTCCCGGGCGCATACTGACTATTTACCGCACCGTTACACAAATGTTAGTATGCGCCGGGAATGAATGAGATCGTTGCTTTCGACAAGGTGCTTTGGGGACTCAACGTTTGCCTCCAAGCCGGACTCTTGGTGCTGCTCCTCGACCGCAAGAACCATCGCATATTCCCATTCTTCTTCGGGTACCTGCTTATTGCATTCCTGCAAAACGTTGTCACCATGGTGAGCTACAGGATCTGGGGGTTCTCCTCGTCGAATGCGGTGAGGATTGCATGGGGGACGCAAGGACTGGTGATTCTTGGGCGGGCGCTGGCCGTTGCGGAAATTTGCCGGCGGGTGCTGGAAAGGTATCGAGGCATCTGGGCGCTAGCCTGGCGCATGCTTGTCGGAAGCGCCGTCCTCGTGTTGTTGTATTCCTTGGCCGTTGCCAGCTTTGAATGGCAGTTGCTCGTGTTGAACGCTGACCGGGGCCTCGAACTGACCATCACTGTCGTGCTGGTGACGCTCTTTCTGTTTGCGCGTTACTACGAGGTAGCCATAGAGCCCGCAGTCCGCTCCCTGGCGATCGGCTTCTTCCTCTATTCATGCTTTGCGGTGCTCAACGATACGATTCTGGAGAGTTGGAAGCATCGCTATGCAACACACTGGAATCTGGCCGGCATGTTGGCGTACTTGGCGAGCCTGCTACTTTGGAATTGGGCCGTTCGTGAAAGGCAACCCGAAATCACTGTTGGACCTGTCCTGCTTTCCCATGGTGTTTATCAGAACCTGGCGCCGGAGATCAACCTCCGCCTGAGGCTCCTGAACGAACACCTGCATCAAATTCTGCGCCCGGAGGCCAAAAGACCGTGAGCCTGCTCTTCTATCTCTTCTCGGGACTGATCGCGCTGCTGCTCATCCTCTTTGTTTGGTCGGTTCGAAGCACCAGGAGGCGCGTGCCACCCTCCACGCGCGCGGGAGTCCCGGACGACGACGGGCGCAGACACATGACGTACTTGTCGCAGATCCGGCAAGCACTCGCCGAGACGGATTACGAATTCCTCTCCAAGAGAGCCTCGAAAGAAATGGGGCGGCGGGTCCGTCGGGAGCGCCGGAGTGTCGCGCTCGACTATCTGGCTGCATTGCGTGGGGATTTCCAGAGTCTATTGCGGATGGCCAGAGTGATTGCCGCGATGTCTCCACAGGTGGCGGCGGTACACGAGCTCGAAAGGCTTCGTCTGACGGCAAAGTTTCGATGGCAATACGAAGTGATTCGATGGAAGCTGCTGGCGGGCTTGGCCCCGGTGCCGCAATTGGACGGTTTGAGTAATCTGGTCAGCGGCCTGAGCGTTCGAATGGAAAAGGCCATGAACGAGCTCGGCGAGCGCGCCGCGGCTGCGGCGGAATTGGCTTGATCGGTGAATCGTGGCAGTCTGGACGTTACTTAGCAGCAAGTCTTTCACAGCCGCCAGGAGATCGGTGGCGTTGAGTGGTTTCTGAAGAATCCCGGCCATCTCCGGCAAAAGGCGCGCCTCTGTCTGCCGACAGCGCGACGGTACCTATCCAGATCAATCTGCGGCTGAGCCCAGGCCGTTTCCGTTCGCGCCATCGGAATCTGCAGATCCGCGACGATCAGATCGAAGTCTTCTTGTTCCAGCAAGGCACAGGCTTCACGAGTATCTCTTGCCGTCCGTACACGATGATCGCCGCCTCGCAGAATGGTTCCGACGGCTTCCAACACAGAATCATCGTGATCCACTAGGAGGATTCGTCCATCCCTTCTAAAACGGTGCTTTGCCACGGTGTTGAGGGCGCTGGAGAAGCCTCTGGTTGACGGGGCAACTCGATGGTAAAAGACGCGCCACGGGCCGGGATATTCCTTACCCGAATGATTCCCCCATGTTCCGTGATGATTCCATAGCAAATGCTCAGACCGAGGCCCGTTCCTTTGCCGACAGGTTTCGTAGTGTAGAAGGGATCGAAAACCCGAGAGGCGTCTTTCACCCCGGGTCCGCTGTCGGTGAACTCAATCGAGAACCGGTCACCATCGAGCCCCGTGCGCACCCATAGATCGCCTTCAGTCGAATGTTCCAGGATAGCGTCAACCGCGTTGTTCACCATATTTAGAAAAACCTGCTGCAGCTGGTATGGATCGGCGGAGACGACGGGTAAATTCTCCGCAAGGTCCAGATGGATGCGGATGTTGTGCATACGCAAATCGTAGTCACGCAGCGCCAGCGTCTCCTCGAGGGCTTGGTTGATCTGCACAGGAACACGCTCAGGCTTATGCTGGCGGCCGAAGCTAAGTAGATTCTGCACGATGCGGTGCGTGCGTTGTGCCTGCTTGTAAAGTTTGTCGGCGTATTCCATGCCCTGCGGTCCCATTTGTCCGCTGGAGGTCAGCAATTGGCTGTAACCGAGGATAGCGGTAAGCGGGTTGTTCAGTTCGTGCGCGACCCCGGAGATCAACTGCCCGACTGCCGCCAGCTTCTCGCTGTGGAGCAACTGCTCCTGGGTGCGGCGCAGATTTTCGTAGGCCTGGCGAGTCTGCTCATAGAGAATCGAGCGCTCGATAGCGCTGGAAATCTGGCTGCCGACGGCGATGAGCAGGTTCACGTCGGCCGCGGAGAACTCCCTAGGCGTGCGGCTGCCGACGACCAGACCTCCGATAACGTGGTCTTTGGACCACAAGACGACCACGTATGCGGCAACAATCTCCTCTTTTAGCTGGGCGTCGCGGAAAATCGGCGGCAGTGACAAACCCTGGGCGGGGAGAAACGTCGCGCGCACAGACTTGATATGCTGCATCAGCTCCGGGTTCACGGAGACGGGCGGAAAGTGCGTTGCGAAGTCTGAACGATGGCCGACGGCAGCGATGCGCCGCAACTGCGTGCCCTCCTGATCGAACAGATACAGCGAGGTGGCATCCAAATTGAAAAGCTCGGCCATCTGACGTAGCGTGCGATGCAGGGAATCGCTCAGGTCCATCGATTCCGTCAGCGTCTGGGCGATCGAATTCAATACCATGAGCTCCCGGTTGCGGCGCCGGATTTCGCATTCGGCCTGCTTCCGTTCGGTGATGTCGAGTAAGAAACCCTGATACGCGGTCACGTTGCCGGCGGCATCGCGGACCGCGATGGAAGATTCCAGCATGGTTCGTATTTCGCCATCCTTGCGCAGCATTTCGAATTCGAAATCGGCGACCCTACCGTGCTGCTGCAAAAGCTTCGTGAGCCTTTCGCGATCGGAGGTATTGGCGTAGAACGCAGCGGGAATGTCGACCCCCAGCAGCTCCTCGCGGTTTTCATAACCGGTCATTCGAAGAAGTGCGTCGTTGAAATCCAGGAAACGCCCCTGGGGCGTGGAGATGAACACGCCTTCCTGAACGCTGGAGACCAGCGTACGGTATTTTTCCTCGGCGCGTTTTCGATCGGTGATGTCCTTCAAGACGTGGACGGTTCCGAGCTGTAGTCCACTTGGATCTGTAAACGTGGAGTTGGAGGCCAGAAAATACCCTGGCAGCCAGGGATCCGGTTCGTCGCCTTCCCCACTGACACCCTCGCAGTAAGGGCAACTCTTGTAGGCAGCGTTTTGTACTGGGAGGACTTCCGTGACGCTGCGGCCGACAAGCGCTCCCCCGCCACGCCCCAGGAGCCGGCTGAGCCGCTGATTGCCGCGCAGAACGCGCCCTGCGCGATCGTGGACCAGGATGGGATCGCCAATGGAATCGAACGTGTATTCCCACTGATGCTGCGCGGCGGTGACTTGTTCAAGCAAGGTCACGTTCTGAAGCGTCAAACCGAGTAAGTTCGCGATGTTGACCAGATAGGACAGCTCGTCCGGGTGAAACGGTCCGTGGCGCGACGAACCGACGGCAATGACGCCCAATGGCCCTTGCTTGCCGGGAAGAGGCAGAGTAACTAGCGCTTTCAATCCGGCTTCGTCGACCTGCTTCCGAGCCGTGGGATCCCACTCATCTTCGGATTGCAGAAATTCGCACTCTCCTTTCATGACGCGCTGCGCCCAGGGCTGCATCGCGGAGAGCTTGGCATAGCGAGTCAAGTACGACTGGTCGAATCCTACCGCTGCCCGCACCACCAATTGAGCCGAACTTCCTTCGCCTTCCTTCAGCCGGACGATGCCGTGCGTGGCACCGAGACTCTCCACAAGATGCGACAGAACCTGATCAATCACTTCCTGGACGGAAAGCGTCTGCATGCTTGCGGCTGTCAACAGCGTCAGGCGACGCATCTTGTCATTTAATTCTTCACTTCGAGTGCGCGCACCTTCGAGGACCACCACCACCATGGCGATTCCCAAGGCCACTCCCAGAATATGGTCGAACGCCACGTGCAAGAGGAAAAGCGGACTATCCCTCCAGAGCGGACGGTTCAACCCATGCAGGCCACTTAGTAGGAAAATCCCGGCAAGAAGCTGCGCCCCATGACTGCGGCGCGCCAGATCAGATCTCCACATCATCCAGCCAGCAAGCAGGCAAACAACGGTCTCGAAAATCGCAGTTTCCCAATGAAGAGAAGCTACCTGTTGTGGGCCGCTGCGCTCGGTATAGTAGATGGCTACCAGGATCAAGCCCATCAGCGGAACCGGAGACCACCGCCGCCGCTCCGAGCCTGCCGAGCAGTGCACCACGGCTACCAGGAAGAGAAGCAAGGCGGCGGCCTGCGCCAAGACGCTTGCCGGATTCAATCCTGGGAGCTGACGAATCAGCAGTGCCACTTCGCACAACGAGGAGAAAGTAAAGCAGCACCATCCGGCAAGCCAAAAACGGAAATAGCCCGCATGGTGATCGCGGCGGAAAAGAAGAAAGAGCACCAGCAGAATGATAAAGGCCGTCGCTTCGAAGAAAGCGATCCCTAGCAGCCCTTGATTCGCCAACACCATGCCCCGCCTCCCGGCTGGTAGTGCCGTCGTTGCGGTACTCGTGCTGCCGCGAAGCTGGATGTGGACGGCGAGAAGCTGTGCGTGATAACCCTTCTCTGACGCTAACACGCTATTTTCTTACTGGGCAAGGCCGTCCCCATTTGTGTGTGCCGTCACATATAATGCCTAGGGGGGCCAACCTAACGTGGAGATGGAAAACATTCTGGTCGTGGACGATGAGGAGGCGATTCGAGAGGTCGTCTCGACCATGCTCGAGTCCAAGGGCTATCGCTGCACGGCCGTGCAGAACGGCCGCGTCGCACAGGACCAGGTTAAGAAAGCAACGCCCGATCTTGTCTTGAGCGACATGATCATGCCGGAGATGGACGGGATTCGCCTCCTCGAATGGATGCGGCAATACGATCCGGAAGTGCCGGTCATCATGGTCACGGCCATCCACGACATTTCCACGGCGCTCGAAGCCATTCGCCGCGGAGCCTATGACTACATCCTCAAACCGTTCGAGAAGGACCAACTCTTCTTGGGCGTGGGACGAGCGCTGCAGCACCGCCGGCTGATCATCGAAAACCGTAACTACCAGCGCAACCTGGAACAGCTCGTCGAGGAGCGCACCGCACAGCTCACCGCCAAGCACGTAGAACTCGAGCAGTCCTACGACGACACGCTGGAGGCCCTGGGAAGCGCCCTGGATTTGAAGGATGCCGAAACGGAAGGACATTGCCAGCGGGTCACGGCGTTTTGCATATCGATCGCCAGGTCTGTGCCCGTCCCGGATCAGTATCTGCCCATCCTGGCACGCGCTGCTTTCCTTCACGATATCGGCAAGATGGCCATTCCCGATGGTATTCTGCGCAAACCGGGGCCCCTCAACGACGACGAAAAGCAGATTATGCGCAAGCATTGCGAAATCGGCTACAACATGCTGATTCGCATTCCCTTTCTACGCGATGCCGCGGAAATCGTCCTCGCACACCAGGAGTTTTTTGACGGCTCGGGTTACCCCCGGGGACTGAAGGACGAACAGATTCCTCTCGGCGCGCGCATCTTTACCATTGCGGATTCGCTCGACGCCATGATCAGCGACCGTCCCTACCGCAGAGCCTTACCGATGTCCCACGCCCGGGAAGAGATTAAGCGCTGCTCCGGGAGCCAGTTCGACCCCGCGGTGGTCGACGTGTTTATGACTATTCCGGAGCAGCACTGGCTGGACCTGCGGGAACACCTCGGCTCTCCGTTCCGCCTAGCCCATCTGAAGAACCTGTAGCGGCGGGTTTATAACGCAATTCTTTATCTTCATTGTTCCTTGCCAATGCGGGGCTGGTCTGGCTCGGCTCGAGCTTATCCGGCCGGCATCCGGCACCCAGGCGGGCACGGCGGCATAATTCTCTACTGCTTGGCTTGCAACGAATCGAGCGAGAACGTACTATTTGATGACCATGGCGCTAATTCCCATCAAGACGGCTTCTGAAACCGGCTACTGCGATTGCATCTGCGGGTGCTACGAACTCGCCAGCCTGCGCGATGAAGATACGGGCAAAGGCTACTGCCCCGCTTGCGGCAAAGATCACGTCGAACTAAACACTGGCGTGGGGATTCCCTTTCCTGCGCCTGCAAGAGTCTCCGCAAATGCTCCCGGCAGCCACAAGTCCGCAGGGATGCCCTCCCCGGCTGATCCTCCTGGGCGATTGCGGTAGCCTCTGTAGTTTAGAAGGAATATTTTACGTAGATTTTACTTTGGCGCTGACCAGCAACGAGACGATATCCCCGAATCCTCCGTCACCGGGCGTTTTCGAGCCTCAGCCACGTTGAGGTCAGGAATGAACCGGTTCCCATGATTCAGAGCATTGAAAAACTCCGCGCGAAGGGTCAAGGCCTGATGCTCCATGTGATGGAACCCAACCGGGATCAGGGAAGTGCCTAAATGCTGCTCCGGGAACCCGTTTGACCCCATGGTGAGCGCAAGCCCCGGCGTTCAGGCCGGGCAGGCCGGGGTAAGCGATTGCCTTTCTCCTCGGCATGAACCGGTTCCCATGATTCAGAGCATGGAAAAAACTCCGCGCGAAGGGTCAAGGCCTGATTGCCCCCGTCCAAAAGACCTACGGACGGATCAAGCACTGGCTGGATCTGTGCGGGAACAGCTCGGCTCTCCGTTCCGCCTGGAAAGACCTGTAGGGGCAATGCCTTCCTGTGCTGCTCCCCGCGCGTATTGCGCTCACCAAGGCCCGCAAGCCAACCTACCGTTATGTTGCGGCCGGTTCGAGTGGTCACTCCTCGAACCTATTATTTTTCCTGCAGTGGATGTTGCTTCGGGTTTTCTTGTGGAGGAGGGGGATCCTTCGGGAGATTAATCTTGTCGCTCGTGTCGACAGCGAAAAGACTGAAATTGCTGAGGGTATGGTTGTGATGATAGCGCCTGCCGTGCAGCTCAAGATACATGTCGGCGTACCAAGGCAGCCAAAGTTCGGTTTTTCCGTTCTGGAAATTTACCGGCCCGTAATCGATCGCCAAATGGTCGCGCATCAATTCCAATTCTTTCATTGGCTCGCGCAAGTCGGATTCCACGTGCAAAACGTTGTAGCTGCTCGCCGCGACCCACACACGGCCTTTGAGCGGAATTTCGACGGTCTTGGTTTTCGTCTCCCAAAGCCGCAGGAAAGACTTCACATTGGGTTTCTGCTCAAAATGTAGTATCCACGCCGCTTTCCCGCGCCACTGGCCGAGACCTTCGCATTTGAAGTTAAGTGCTTTGGCGAAGCCGGGATGAAAAACGTCGACGCCGAGGCTGACGAGTCCGACCGTGGCGAGCGAAGTGGGAAACGAGTCGGTGCCCGTGCCTCCGTCGCGTTTCTCATCAAGGAATACAAGGCCGTCTTTGTCGTGCTCGATGAAAACCATATAGGAAAAATTCTTATCGCGGATTTGCGAGACTTCGCCGCGCCCGTTGACCTCTTCGTGCTGAATGTGCTCGGTGGCTAGGAACTTCTCGAGGTTTTCGAGTTGCCGATTCGTGCTTGTGCTGGTGTGCTCGACAATGTCGTCTGCAGAACACGTCACGTCCGGCGCTACCCCGGGCACCGAAGTGTCTACACTCGGCGGAGCCCACGGCGTTACGGAAGCAGCAGAGACGGAAGGAAGGAGAGAGGTGTTCACGGTTGAGAGTGGCACCGCTAGTTCTGTTGTACTCCCGGGTGTCGTCGTCTTTGCCAGGCTGGCGAGCGAGTCTCTGGCCACGGACGCGGAGGGCGACTTGGGATATTCACGCAGCACTCCTTCGAATTCCAACCTGGCGCCTTCGCGATTACCCTGTGCCGCCAGAATCTGGGCTAGCAACGTTCTCGCGGGAGCGGAGTTCTCCGAATTGAAGGCCGCCGCTCGCTGCGCATGTTCCTGCGCTTTGGGATATTCCCTCAGTTGGGCATACGCATTGGCCAGGAGCAAATGCGCGCGCTCCGAAGCCCCATTCAGCTGCAATGCTTTCTCGAGCGTTTGCGCCGCCGCCCCAGCCTGATTCATTTGCACCTGAACATAGCCCAGCCCAAGGAGGACGCGTTCTTGCGAGTGGGAGGAACTTGCTGCCGTCTGGAAAAACTGTTCCGCGGCAGGCAAATCATGATGTTCCAGTTCCAGCATGCCTCGAAGGTACGCCACATCCGGATTCGTCGGCGATATTTTTGCCGCCTTGGCCAAGTGTTTCCGCGCGTCCTCGTCGTGCTTTTTCTGCATGGCTTCCATGGCCTTATCCATTTCTTTAATGAGGCCAAGCGGAACAACCGGAGGCCGCGCTGCGGCCGCCAGGCTCTCCGATTCTGGATGCATGTAGATGAAGACGTATTGATTGTGAGAGGTCATCGATTGAGTGACTTCGGTGCGATCTTTGGCGGACCGATAGCCTTGCGCGATGACTTCTATGTTGCAATCCCCTACCGGCACGTTGCGGAACTGGACCTGTGCACCAGCGCCCTGCGCATGTCCGCTCACGTCTATTCCTGCAAGCGGGCATGACAGCTTAACTATCGCATTCGTGCCCACGGGAAGCCCAGTTGACTCACGCACACTCACGAAGAGGTTCGCCGAAGGCCCGCGCCAGGTTGCGGTGTTGGCAAAGGAAGGATCCCCCGGAATGCCCGTATTGTCTTGCCCCGCCGCGGCCGGGACAAATAGCAGCGAGGCAGCAAACGCCGCAAGCGGACCGAAAATCAAAGCCCGAATTTCTGATTTTAGACGCATGGCTGGCCACTCTCGAGTAACTTGAAGGACAGTTGCAACGCACAGCAGGACAAGTAGATAGCTAGCCGTTCACCAATAGTGTACTGCTTCGCGAGATGACCCACCAGCATGTCATGGCGCTGGTACCTATCAAGACGGCATCCGAAACGGGCTACTGCGATTGCATTTGCGGCTGCTATGAGCTGGCCAGCCTGCGCGATGAAGACACGGGCAAGGGCTACTGCCCTGCCTGCGGGAAAGATCACGTCGATCTAAACGCTGGCGTCGGCATTCCGCTCCCGGCGCCCGCAAACGTCTCCGCAAATGCGCCAAGCAGCCGCAAGTCTGCCGCTATGCCCTCCCCTGCTGATCCACCTGGCCGCCTTCGTTAAACGCCGGCACGGAACCTCTGGACAATGTCTGTTAGCTGCCCGCGCTCCAAAAAAAGAGGAAGGGCACCCCGGTCCAGAGGGACGCCCTTCCAAAGCCCCGCTTACGCTCGCAAGCGGAAGAGGTTGGACTAGCTCAGAAAATAAACTTCAGAGCCAGTTGCAATGCCCGCGCGTTGCTCGCGAACACTGTTTCCGGATTGTTGAATTCAGAATTACCCGGTTGCAAGAAACTCCGGCTTCCGGTGTAGCCGATCGACTGAACATCGTTCAATGATCCCGGCACGAATTGCGGGTGGTTGAGTACGTTCAGTGCCTGGGCTGAGAATTCGATTTTCTTCTGCTCGGTGAGCGTGAAGCGTTTCAGTGCGGTCAAGTCAAGGTTATTGATGTGCCGCGCCGGCAGTGTATTCCGCCCAAGGTTAATCAGAGCAAATGATCCAGCTCGGATGTACTGCGCGTTGGAGTTGGTCGGTATGTCAGTCAGACTCCCGGTGCTACACGCACAGTATGCAACCACGGCTCCAGCAGAATTGGTCAAGGCATTCACGTCTGAACTTGTCCCAGGCGCGCCCTTTGGATTAAAGACCGCGCGGTCGCCGGCCGTATCGCCATTTCCGTTCACATCGCGGCTGGACTGCACCGTCATCCACTCCGGCGATTGGTAAGTGTAGATGGGTCCGGCTTCCCAGTTCCCCAGCATGTTCCTCTTCAGCCAGCTGCCGCTCTTGAAGTACGGCACGTCGTAGATGGCCGCGAGTGTGAATCGGTGACGACGGTCCAACGCGGAATTGGAACGATCGTTTGCCAGGTTTTGGAAGTCCTGGGTGCGGCGTGGCGTCAGCACCGACGTAAAGAAGTCCGCGGTGCTGTTGTCGATCGTATGGCTGTAGGTATAGGACTGAACAAAAGTGAGTCCGTGGGCCATACGTCGCGTTAACTGCTCCGCCAAGCCATGGTAGTTCGAGTCCCCGTTCGGCGTGAACTGAACGAGGTTGGGACCATTGAAGCCGGCAGCCGCAAAGGCCGGGACGTAGCTGCTCTGAGCCGAGATCATCGGCAGCGTAACCGTAAGCGCGTCCAACGCTGCCTGGCCCGGTTTTGCTGTGTACGTAGGCAAGGCCAAGGTTGAGCTAGTTTTAGGCATTCTGTTGATGCGCTCCTGGGTGTTCAGATGGATACCGCGCGTGCCCACATAGCGAACTTCCAGAGTATAGTCCTTCTGGAACACGTGCTGCACGCCGAGTGTCCACTGGATGGACTTCGGATCCAACTGGTCGACGACGATGTGATTGCCCGTTGCTAGGCGTTGTGTGGCGACGTCCGGGAATGTTCTTAGGCCTCCCGCTCCCGGCTTGATCCCGCCGCTGCCCAGATAATTCGCAATGTCCGGCGTAAACGGCGTATCAATCGTTCCGCTCAGTTGTGGCGGCAGCGAAAGGATTCCGATATTGTCGTATAGGACGTCGTAGGAGATGCCAAAACCCGCGCGGATGGAAGTCGTGCCGCCCGCGCCCGGCGAATAGGCAATGCCAATCCGCGGACCCCAGTTATTCTTAGCGGCTTGCGGCTCAGCAAAGCTGATCAGGCCGGGCACACTCGCCGCTTGGTTCAGTGCTTGTGAACGCTCGCCAAATGGGATGGTCATATATTCATAACGCACCCCGAGGTTCAGCGTAAGATTGGGGCGGATGCGCCAGTCGTCATTGGCAAACCAGTAGAGAGCGGTCTGGTCGCCATAGTAGATGGGATTTCCGTTGCTGCGTTCGGCTAGCAGGTCGGGATTTAGATCCCTGAAATAACGGTCCATGGAGGAGTATTCATAATCGCCGCGGGAACGCTGCGTGAAAGACTGCGGCGAGATGTATTTGCGCCCTTCGATCCCAAATTTGAAGGTGTGATGAGACTTGGTCCAGGTGACGTTGTCGGTGGCCTGATAAACGTTCTGATATCCAAACTGTGGCCCGTTCGGGTCGGGTCCTAGCTGCAGGGTATTGAGTTCATCGAAGAGCAAATCGGGGAAACTATCCAGTCCGGGGAATTTGAAGTTGCCCGTTGACACCCGGCTGTACGAGCGGTTAAAGCCGAGCCGCAGCTCGTTGCTCAGGCTAGCGTTGAATGTATGATATTCGTTTACAGTAATTAGTCGGTTAATATTAGCCGGATTTGGTAAGAAAAATGCCGGCAAGGAAGGCGTAGCGTCGATTGCAAAAAAGTCATTGTAAAGGTAGCTGCCGCGAATTTGATCCTTGGGCGAGATGTCGTAGTCAATCTTGCCCATAAAAGTTTTACCATTGTTGTAATTGGGCGCTGCTACGGGCAGAACCAAGACCTCCACGTTGGTGAATCCGGTCACAGCACTCGGATCAGTGATTTTTATTCCGGTAAGGGCCGTCGGACAGGGCTTCCCCCCCGCTGGAGCTGGCGTTGCGTAGGTCTTAAAAACACCCACATTCGTGGCGGAGAGTCCGGAGATGCCCCCAAGGGTTGTATAACCGGCAGCTGTAGGAGTACAAACAGGGGCGCCCGGCACGCTCGCCTGGCCCACGGGATTGTATTGACCGCTACCGAAGAAGAACAGTTTGTTCTTCAGGATAGGGCCGCCAATGTTCCCGCCAAAGCGGTTATTGTCGTAACGCTGATTGGATGTAAAGCCATTGTTCTTGGTGGCCTGGTCCATGGCATTGAAGTTGCGGTTCTGCGAGTAGATGTACCCGGCGCCATGGAAAGAATTCGTTCCGCTCTTCAACACAAAGTTGAACTGGCCTCCGGAGGAGTGACCGAATTCCGGCGAGTACTGATTCTGCAGGACCGTGAATTCTGAAATGGAGTCGTTCGGGACGGGAACGAGAGGTCCGGTTACACTCTTACTGTTATTGTCGATGCCTTCAACGGTAAAGTTGTTGTTGCGCGGACGCTGGCCGCCAATGCTGGGACCCGAACCGGCACCAATCGCGCCGCTGCTAGCCACACCGGAACTCAAGAGCGAAAGGTTAAGAATCCCGCTGGGGCCAAGCGTGGTGCTGGGAAGATCTGCGTTCATTCTTGGGTCGAAAGTAGTCGCCAGCGTCGAACTCGCCGTATCCAGCGCCTCCGCGACCCCGGATACCTCTACCGTCGTAATAGCGCCCCTGATCTCTAGCGTGATCGGCAGGGACTTTGTCATGTTGAGCTCGATGGCGTACCCGTTGATGGTCGTGGTCGCAAGATTCGTAGCAGACGCCGAAATGTTGTAAGTGCCAACCGCCATGTTGTTGAATCTGTATTCCCCGGCGTCATTCGCCGTTGTGCTGTACCTAGCACCCGTCTGCGTGTTTACCGCCTCGACTGATGCATGCGGCACGACCGCTCCGGTCTTGTCGAGAACTGTGCCCACCAAGTTGCCGCTGATAAGTTGGGCGCTGACTTGGCTGACTGCAACGAGCCCCAGCACGAGAACCATGAGGCTGAGCAACGTCAAAAAAATCCGATACCTCTTAATCACTGAAGCCTCCTAAATGTTCAAGAATTTCGACGAACCCCCACTACTGCACAACTATCTGGTAACGTTAGCGCCTATGGGTGCAATCTAAATTCCAAAGATTCCGGCCGTTGATGTAAACGTTAACAGAGACCAATTGGCGGGTTATCTATGCTTTACGCGGGTTCAGAACTTGTTTCTAAACTCGTCCCTAGTACTTCCATACCATGGACCATAGACCCTATGGAAATTAGAAGAGCGAGCGAGGAGGTCAGCTGTTTGTGGATTTTATGTATTAGAGAGCTGCCTCGATGCTTGCTCTTACAGCTTTTCTATTACTGGAGCTACCGGGCCCGGAGACTCTGGGTTTTCCGCCAACGCTTAGAACAATGAGAGTAATCTGATGGTTCCTTCAGCAAAGGTTCGCTCGGGCGTAACAAGGCTAACAACGAGATAACCATCCCCCGCGAATTCGTAGAAGTGACCTGGATGGACAGAAACGCCCTTGACAGTCAAGAGTTCAATCGCCAGGTCTTCGTCGGAGCGTGTCGCGGTGACCCGCAGCACCGCACTCCAGCCACCCTCTACGATCAGCCGGGAACAGGTCCTTTGCTTTGCCAACTGACGGTCGAGTTCAGCAAGATTTCGCCGCACACGCGAGATCACCTGTTTTTGGAAAGCGTGGCGCTGTTCGAGAAACCTGGGTATCGCCAGTTGTACGGGCGCGTTAAGGGCGAGATAGGTATCAGCAATTATCTCGAGACGCGCGAGTGCTTCCTTTTTCCATTCCTGCGGCCCGCCGGCAATCAGCCAGGCGGCCTTCATCTGTGGCAGCCCGGAAATCTTCGACAGACCGCTTAGCGTAAATGTCGGCGCGCCGTGATTCGCAGCGAAGCTCGCCGGCCGATTTTCCTCGAGCAGGAAATCGCGGAACACTTCATCGGCGATAATGGCCATCTCGCGCGCGGAACAAATGGAATTCAGCTTGGCCATTTCCGCATGTTTTGTGAAATGTCCCGTCGGATTATTGGGGTGAACGACAATGACTCCGCGTGTGCACGGCGTGATGGCCCGCTCCAGCGCATGAAAATCGATCTGCCATCCGTGGTCGTAAAGCAGCGGATAGCGCACCAGGGTGATGTCTTGTATGTCCGCCAGAAAATCGAACAGCGGATAACTTGGTGAAGGTACGAGGACTTGATCGCCCGGGTCGCAGAGCGTTCGAAAGACGTAGGAGTAGGCTTCGCTGGTACTGGTGGTGAGGAAAATATCCCCGGCCGAAACGTCCACTTTGTAATCGGCGTAATAGCCAGCCACCGCGCGACGGGCGGATTCCAGCCCCCTCGGATTGGCTTCATAGCGAAGCGCAGCGGAATTGCTCAACGCGTCCAGAATTGCGGAACTATCGTAGTCGAAACCGCATTCGGTAGGATTCGAAACAATCAGATCGAGCAGCGGCTTCCCCGCCGCGCGATGCGCTACCAGCGCCTGGCTCAGCCGGTTGGGCGCCATATTCCAATTGGTGCGTTTTGCAAACATTTCTGAAGCCGCACCATTATAGGGGAACGGCCGCGTTTCTAACGGCGTCCGCCGCGGCGGGCCTCAAGCCAGTTTGTAATCGGGCCCTGCCCGAAGCCAAAACCCAATTGACGTATACTTGACGGGCCGCAAAGCTATGACCTCTCAGCCTCAAACTTCCTTCCGACCTGAAACCGTGCCGCAGCTGGATATGTCCGCGCAGTACGCCGCGATCGGCGGTGAGATTCGAACGGCCGTCGAGCGCGTGATGGCATCGCAGCAATTTGTGCTGGGCCGCGAGGGCAGTGCGCTCGAAGAAGAGCTCGCCAAGCTCTGCGGCGTCGCTCACGGCGTGGGCCTTGCTTCGGGAACGGACGCGCTGATTCTGGCATTGCGCGCGAGCGGGGTTCACGCTGGAGACGATGTGCTCCTGCCGCCGTTTACATTTGTGGCCACCGGAAGCGCCGTCAGCGCTCTCGGCGCGAACCCGGTTTTCGTAGACATCCGGCCGGACACCTACAATATCGATCCGGCCGAATTGCAGCGCCGCGTGACGCCGCGGACGCGCGCCATCGTGGTCGTCCATCTCTACGGCCTCGCAGCGGATCTGGACCCTATCTTAGCCTTTGCGAAGTCACACAAACTTCCGGTAATCGAAGACAATGCCCAGGCCATCGGCGCGTCCCACAAGGGCCGGCGGACCGGTTCGCTCGGCGACGCGGGGTGCGTCAGTTTTTACCCCACCAAAAACCTGGGCGCATACGGCGACGCGGGAATGGTAGTGACGAATTCAGCGGAGCTCGCGGCGCGCATTCGATCGCTGCGGAATCACGGTCAGGCAGGAAAATATCTGAGCAGCGAGCCGGGTTGGAACAGCCGGCTCGATGAAATCCAGGCGGCCATCCTACGCGTAAAGTTGCGACATCTTTCGAATTGGCAGCGGGCCCGCCAAGCGCATGCCGCGGAGTACCATCGGCTCCTCTCTGCCATCCCGGGTGTCATGCCGCCGCTCGCGCCCGAGGGTTTCGAACACGTCTACCACCAGTACACCATTCGCGTGGAGAAGCGTGATGCCCTCCAGCGCTATCTTGCGGACCGAAAAATCGAAAGCACGGTCTATTATCCTTACCCCTTACATCTGCAGCCACTGTACTCGCCGCTGGGTCACCAGGCAGGAGATTTCCCGCACGCGGAGCGCGCGGCGCAAGAGGTGCTTTCGCTGCCGATGTATCCTGAACTACGCAACGAGCAGATCGCGCGAGTGGTGGAAGCGGTCGCCGAATTTCTGAAGTGTTGAATTTTGGAAAATTAGAATTTCACTTGCCCAGGTAAAGAAGGGCCAGCAGGAAAATCCAAAGTCCATCCATGAAATGCCAGTAGTAGGAAACGACTTCCGCGGCCGTAGGCAGCGCAATGCTGGTACCATCGAATTTGCGAACCAAAACGTAAAGCAGCGCGCCAATTCCACCGAGGAGATGCAAGCCATGGGCGGCCGTGAAAATGTAGAAGAAACTGCTGGCAGGATTACTGGCCATGAAGACGCCCTGAGCAACGAGGTGCCGCCATGCGACGAGCTGGCCAATCAAAAAAAGAGCGCCTAGCCCTGTCGTTAGGGCCCACAGTTTGCGGAAGCCCGAGAGATCAAGCCTTGAGAGGGAGCGCCGCGCACGCTCCAGCGTGAAGCTGCTGGCCACCAGCGCGAGCGTGTTGAGCCAGAGCACGGCGGGGAGATGCACGGGAATCCAGTCGCCGCTCGTGCCTCTACGCACCAGGAAGGCGCTGGCGAGGGCCATGAAGAACATCAGAATGGAAACAATACCGAGAGTGATGCCGGTGTAGTAGCGATTCGGCGAGGGCGTCCCGGGGCGGCGGCGCTTGTCGTCGTCGCCACCGCTTGGGGGCGGGGTGGGGCCGCCTCCTCCTCCCCCGACGTCGTCAACTACGAGTTCGACGTCCGGAAATGCGGTTGTGCCCAGCATGGTGATCTTCCCTTATTCTACAGACTCGCGGGCCTTGGCACCTTGCTCCGGCGCAAGGTGCTGCGGCACGAAATCTTCGGCCACGTCCGGCACGCTGAATTCGTAAGCCCCACGATACACCACTGGGTCGCTCGGGCCAAAATCATCGCGGGGCGGCGGTGAGGGGACGCTCCATTCGAGAGTGGTGGCGCGCCAGGGGTTGCATTCTTCCGTCTGTTCGCCGCGGAACAGGCTCCATAGGAAATTGATGAGGAATAGTCCCTGAGCGAAAACCGTGAGGAGAATCGCGACGGTGATGAAGGTGCGAATTGCGGAGCCGGCTGCGGCGACGGAAGCCAACGGAGTGCCCGGCGAAACTCGTGAATGGGCGATCAGCCCAAGCCAGTGCATGGGCATGAAGACACAGTAGACGCCGGCGAAGGTAATCCAGAAGTGGAGTTTGCCAAGCGGCTCATTCAGGCGGCGGCCAAAAAGTTTGGGGAACCAGAAGAACAATGCGCCAAGAATGGCGAAGGTGGCCGCGACGCCCATGACCAGATGAAAATGGCCGGTGACAAAATCGTCGCTAACGGCAGCAGACGCGAGATCGTGGCGGGCGAGGAAAATCCCGGAGAGCCCGCCGGAGAGAAACAGTGAAATGAAGCCGAGCGCGAAAAGCATTGCGGTGTTGAGCTGGATGCGCGCGTTCCAAAGTGTGCCAAACCAACTAACCATGAGAATCGTGGCCGGCAGTCCCAGGGAAGAAGCCAGAAGCGAAAAGCCGAGGGGAGAAGAGGGGTTCAGGCCGCTGGAGAACATGTGCTCGCCCCACACGCAGAAACCGAAGAGGCCCACGCCACACAGCGCCAGAACAACGAGGCGTTCCTGCCAGACCGACTTGCGGGAAAACGTGGAAATCAGATGCGTGATGAGGCCGAAGGACGGAAGCATGGCGACGTAGACTTCGGCTTGGGCGAAAAACCAAAAGAGCCGCTGCCAAAGGAATGGAACAGAGCTGGTGACTACGTCAGCCTGCTGCATGGCAGGAAAATGAAATGCGGGGAAAAAGTGCGTGTTCCATAGGCGATCCGAGAGCAAGCAGACGCAGGCCGCCAGGAGAATGCTGAAAATCAACATTCCCAGGATGGCATTGATGAACCAGGCCCACACGGTCAAGGGGAGCCGGGGCAGCGTCATGCCTTTGACGCGCAGATCGATGGTGGTGACGCTGAAATTGAGCGCGTTGAGGAGGGACGCAGCGCAGAAGAGGGCAACGCCCACGATCCAGAGCGCGATCCCGGATTGCGGGGGAATCAAAAACGCACCTGTCAGGCCTACGAACGAGGCCATGGTGACCCAGAAGGCCAGGAGGTTTAGTGCCGGGAAGGCCATTTCGCGTGCGCCAATCTGGAGCGGCAAGAAGTAGTTTCCAAAGCCGGCCTGGGGCGCGGCAGTGAGGACAAGAAAGACCATCAGCGAACCGTGAAGGGTGGTGAGAGCGGCAAAACGATCCGGGGAGTTCCCGAGGCTGGAGAGGAACGGGAGATGCACGCTCGGCCACACCAGGTGGATACGCATGAGCAGCGACATGGCCATGCCGAGGAAAACGCTGAAGAGTGCGAGCCAAAGGTATTGGAGGCCAATGGTCTTGTGGCGAGTGCTGAAAAGACAGCGGGTCAGAAGCCCTCCCTGAGATGAATCCGGGTAACTTGCTCCGCTGTCGTAGTTGGCCATGCCAGTCTTGGAAAGAGCCTCGCCCGCCCGATAACGAACCAGGGTCGCCGAGCGCGGGATAAATAGAATACAACGGCGAGGAAAAGGCAAGGGCACGGAAGAGTGGTGAGCGACGAGTCCGCTAGGGCAATCACTACAGGTCGCTGAAGGATTCGAAGTTTCCAGGAAATTGAT
>WNGP01001419.1_pt1 | contig 21225 bp, 19 predicted proteins | sample 5407671 | NCBI WGS metagenome assembly WNGP01 (sample SAMN13153381, study PRJNA577476) | soil metagenome | isolation source: 40 cm soil or saprolite under Garry oak tree replicate 2 | place: USA:California | collected 2016-06-15
AATCGGCAACTCACCGTAGGCAGCACGTAGAGCGCGGATCGCTGCCAGGCGAGCAGCGATCTCGCCCTTGTTGTCGCTTGCGCCGCGAGCGTAAAACTTCCCGTCGCGCACGGCTGGTTCAAAGGCAGGCGAGAGCCACTGTTCGAGCGGCTCGGCAGGCTGGACATCGTAGTGGTTGTAGAGCAGGATGGTATAGGGGCTGCGGCCGGGTAGCTCTCCATAGATCGCAGGAGGCGCTCCTTCGACCAGGAGGCGCTGCGTTTGAAAGCCAGCACCGCGCAGCAATGACTCGACCAGGTCGGCCATCTCGGCCATACCCAGGTTTTGTGCCGCCACGCTTGGCTGGCGACAGAGCTGTTCGAGCACCACCTGGGCTTCGCCCGCGTTGTTTTCGAGATAAGATGTTAAAGCGCTTGTGTCGGTCATCAGCAAATTTTCCCTTCTGTCATTGTAGTTCTGGCTCGAGCTAGCCGTCACTATTCATCCATTGCTCGTATAGGTTGCTGTATTCTTCATACCACGCAGGGCCATGCGGGTATGCATCTTGAAGTTTTAAGATACTATCAAGCAGTTCTCGAAAATTGGCCGCCGACATGTTCTGCATCTTTATTCGTTCTATCAATTTAAGTACTTGCTCAATTTCTAAAGCAACAATCAGAAATGGTCACTTCCGCAGGTTGAACAGGGAGTGCAGCAGATTCTCCTAGCAGGTTAGCAAGCTCAACAAAGCGCTTTTCAAGGTTTACAATTTCTTCTTTTTGGAGAGCTTCCCTGAGACGTTGTGGATTACGAACCGTGGTATTTCCAATATTCCACGTTTTCATCCGTATGTACTACCTCTTTATCAGCGGTCATTAATACGCCACAAACAAGTATTCCTGTACCGAGTTGTTCTGATTGCCTACCTTATGAGAATGAGTGCCGAACGAGTATTTATGGCCGATGATATGCACGATGACATTGCCCTTTATCGCCTTGAGCATCTCGGTTAATTCTTCACGGGTGGGTAGCGAATTGGAAGAATAGGACACAATGATAATGCTATTCGAGAATTTTTGCAAGAGACGTTCAAATGCGCCATGTACCTGCGTGCGGGAGTCAAAGGGCGTGTAGTACTTGCGCAGCTTTTTGGTCTTGGTATGATGCAAGATTTCAACTCCCTGCCAGTAGCAGCTTAACCCTTCGACAAAATGATAGCGGCGCAGATAATCATTATCGGAGAGCGGCGTGTAGTACGGCGGGTCCAAATACACTAAATCTGCCGCCACATCCAGGCTGAAGACATCCTGGTTGAGCGCGAGGTTCTCCTGGCCGTTATCAAATACAGCCGCGTTTAAGAGTGTGATGGCTTCAAGAAATTGCTCCTGCAAAGAAAGTCTGAGATCTCTTCTGCCATCGTCGTAACGCTGACCTGTATACGTAAAGACGCCACGAGGGCGGCGTTTAATACATGCTCTATTCAGCGCGGTTAATGCCAATGACCGTTTAAAGGGGGAGGTCAATCGCTGAATATTGGCAATGGTATTATCAAGAAAAAGGTTGTCAATCTCTGAAAAATAGAGGTTCTGAAAGGTCTCCTGGATGAAGTTTTGCCGATCAGCATTGGGCCCAAGCGACATTTCCACATCATTCTCAGTGAGTGTTTCATGACCATATGATAGGAATATTTCAAAAAATCATTAGCAATAACCGCTTTTCCCTGTCCCTTAAACATATAGCTGACACACCCGCTGCCACTGAACGCGTCCAGCACAGTGGTGAACGGCAGGTGCTTTACGGCGTCCCAAATAGCAGGGAGGATTCCCTGCTTGCTTCCCATAAAGCGAGTTGGCGGGTAGTCCGGTGGTGTGATGAATAGTGTCCGCATACTACAAGTACCTCTTTTACTTCGCCCCGTTTCTGTGGGTCTTTGTTAATGTTGCGTTTTGCGGTAACCTCAACGATTTTGCACCCTTCGTAGACATCTAAGATAAAGTCACAATAAGAATTGCTTACCAGGACATGGCAGCCCTGATGCGCAAGTTCTTTAGCCATCCTCGCCAAAACGCGCTGGTCATCTATATAAAAGAACTTCGCAGTGTAGCGTTTGAAATCAGAATATTTAGAGACAGGGTGATAAGGAGGATCGACGTAGACAAAATCATCTGGCTTCGCACATTGTCGTAGGGTCTCTTGATAATCGGCACAGCGTAATTCCGCATTCCTTAACACAAAGCTTGCTGCTCTCAAACGTTCAGGATCACAAATAAGTGGGTTCTTATACCTGCCAAAGGGAACGTTAAACTGACCCTGTTTGTTGACGCGATACAGTCCGTTATAGCATGTCCGATTGAGGTAAATCATCCGCGCAGCTCTCAAAACAGGGTCTTCCGGCATCTCTGCTCGAAGAGCATAATAAAACTCCTCAGAGTACGGATAGGCGGTCAATACCGCTATGAGATCCTCTACTCTATCGCGTACCATCGTATAACAGTTGATGAGTTCTGGATTGGAGTCGGCAAGCACAGCCTTTGCAGGTTGCAACTCGAAAAAAAGTGCACCTCCACCGGCAAAAGATTCGATATAGGTATCAAAATGCGCGGGAATATAGTTGAGCAATACTGGAAGCAGTTGTGTTTTTCCACCAGCCCATTTTAAAAATGGAGATGCATTGCGTATGGTCTGCGAAATAGCCATCTTTTCCATCTTTCGAAAGGAATCTAGCACTCTTAAGCAATTGTACCTGTGAGAAAGCGACTTGGCAACAGCGTGTATACCAAATGTTCTATTTTCCCCTCTATTCTCTTAATACCTCTCTCCCAGTCAAATGCGGAAAAATATTCCCTCCGAATAAATTGGGGCTGTTTCCCTATATGGAAAACAGCCCACTTCTTACCCCAGCTTTTGCAGAAAACTGGCGACGGTGCGAATCCCTTTGAAGAACTGTGAAAGCGAGTACTTCTCGTTTGGCGCGTGCAGATTGTCGTCGGGGAGGCCAAAGCCCATCAACACTACCGGCGCGTGCAATATTTCATCAAAGAGAGCTGCGATAGGAATGGAGCCGCCCTCGCGCAGGAAAATGGGGTCTTTACCGTAAGTCTCCTTCAGAGCTGCCGCAGCGGCTCGTATGGCTGGTGTATCTACTGGAACCAGCACCCCCTCTCCACCGTGGATGTTGTGCACAACTACCTCTACTCCTACCGGCACGAGTTCTTTCACACGCCGCTCAAGGAGCGTGAATGCTTCTGCTGATCTCACATCAGGCGGCAGGCGCAGGCTAATTTTGGCTTTGCCCACGGCAGGGATGACAGTTTTAGCCCCTTCGCCTGTGAAGCCCCCGGTGATGCCATGCACCTCCAGTGTTGGACGTGCCGCGATACGCTCCATGGGTGGATATTCGGCTTCACCGGTGAACTGCGAGACCCCCATCTCCTCGAGCAGCGCCTCGTTGATGTGCAGCGGATCATCTTGCCAGAATGCTTTTTCCCCGGCTGTTGGTTGACGTATCTTATCGTAGAGCCCTGGAATGTGAATGTGGCCTCCGGCATCTTTCAGGCCAGCAATGATCAATGCGAGCGCGTGCAGCGGGTTGGGTGCAACGCCGCCATAAACGCCCGAGTGCAGGTCGTGCTTCGCGCCGCGCGCCTCAACCTCGGTATAGATGATGCCGCGCAGGCCGTTGATGAGGGCCGGGATCTCCTTAGAAGGCATACCTGTATCACAGATGAAGGCAGCGTCGCACTTCAAGCGTTCGGGGTAGGTCCTTACGTAGTGGTCGATTGACTCGCCCCCGGCCTCTTCCTCGCCTTCGATGAGCACGCGCACGTTGACCGGTAAAGCGCCGTTAACTGCCATGAGGGACTCCAGCGCCTTAAATACGAGCATAGTCTGGCCCTTGTCATCACAGGCTCCACGGCAGTACAGGTTATCCCCGCGTATAGTTGGCTCAAACGGGGGTGACTCCCACAAATCCACTGGGTCAACCGGCTGGACATCGTAGTGTCCATATATAAGGACGGTCGGCTTTCCAGGAGCTTTGAGCCACTCACCATATACAAGCGGGTGGCGCCGGGTCGGTATGACCTCGACATGCTCAAAGCCGGTGCGTCTCAACTGGTCGGCGGCGTATTCTGCTGCACGGCGGATGTCGCCAGCATGCTCCGGCAGGGTGCTGATGCTGGGGATACGCAGCCAGCCCTTCAGGTCTTCGAGAAAACGCTTCTCGTTCTCGGTTATGTAGGTTTCTAGTTGTGTTTGTGGCATAGTGTGTCCTTTCGTTGAGAAAGCTGGTATACGCGCACTATGGTAACAGGGCAGCGGGTAATTGTCTAGAGGAACGGGATCGGGAAAGCATTGACAGGTGCAGTGCATTTTTACATGGCAGCCGCAAGGATTGAGGATACCTCTCCCCCGGAGAGGGTGCCCGGCCTGGGGGATAGGTATGCCCCAGCGACCGTGTGGCCACTACTATACCACGCTGGGAGCGCCTCTGACCGTCTATAGTAGTGGCAGGGCTTGCCCCTGCCATGCCTACGTGCCCCTGCCATGCCTATGTGCCCTACCAGTTGGGGCATAATGGCCTGGTATGCCGGCCTGCCATGCCTATGTGCCCCTGCTATGCCTACGTGCCCCTGCCATGCTCGCTTGCCCCTGCCATGCTCGCCATCCCACACTCGAAGCAAAAAAAGAAATGCACCCAGCATTGACACTACGCTTGCGGAAAGTGTAATATTTACTCGTGGATCGTCATAGTATCATGCTGAACAAACACATTGCCCAGGAATAGGCAACCTTATGAGCCCTTTCAGTTTCATACAAATGAGCGACCTGGCCGCGTAGGCGAACACGCCGGGCCTACGCGGCAGAAAGTGGCACCATCAGATGCCCCTGCTCACCTTGCGTGAGCAGGGTTCTAGTATTCATCTTCGCATCTACCGAACCACTTTCTTCCCTTCGTTTTTCCCCTCGGTGTGTCGCCGGGCACTGCCTGTCCTGCGACGTTGCTACACTGGTTACTGCTACCCGTTGCACCTCCTCGCAAGAGCGTGCCCACCCCTAAGACACCCCACCTTACCTTTCGTGTCGTTTTTCACATTCAACGGGAGCAAATTTCAATGTCTAAAGTATCACCTGTACAGGACAGCTCGCCAGATTCACTCGCTGTAGACGAGGCACCCGAACGGCCAGTTCCATTATGGCGCAATCGCGACTTCCTGCTGCTCATGGGCGGCCAGGCCGTGTCCTCTGTTGGCTCACAGGTCTCGCTGCTCGCTTTTCCACTGCTCATGCTCGCGCTGACAAGATCGCCAGCCCAGGCCGGGTTGATTACTGGCCTGCGCAGCCTGCCCTTTGCGCTCTTCTGTCTACCGGCTGGAGCGCTGGTTGATCGTTGGAACCGCAAGCGTGTGATGATCCTCTGCGACACCGGTCGTGCGCTGGCCCTGGGCAGTATTCCAATCGCATTCGCACTCGGCGAGTTGACACTGGTACAACTCTACCTGGTCTCACTAATCGAAGGCACACTTTTTGCCTTCTTCAACCTGGCAGAGGCCGCCTGCCTGCCGCGTGTAGTATCGAAGGAACAACTCCCCGCTGCAACTGCGCAAGATCAGACGCTGTATGCTATGTCAGGGCTGCTCGGCCCATCGCTTAGCGGTGCACTCTATAGCATAGCAAGCACCCTGCCATTTCTGGCGGATGCCGTCTCTTACGCCGTCTCTGTCTTCTCTCTGTTCTTCATCAAGACGGAGTTTCAGGGCGAGCGAACCGCTGCGCCACGCAGGCTGTGGAGCGAGGTTTTAGAAGGCATGAACTGGCTCTGGCGCCAGCCCGTTCTACGTTTCATCACGTTGCTGACATTTGGACTCACCACACCGTGCGTTGGCTACGTGTTGATCCTGATCATCCTGGCTCAGAACATGCATGCATCGACATTCATCATCGGCCTCATCCTCGCATTTGGAGGGGCTGGTAGCATTCTGGGTTCCCTGGCGGCGATTCTCATCCAGAAGCGCTTCAGCTTCGGGCACGCTATCATCGGCGCGTCATGGATCTGGGCATTGTCGTGGTTAGGCTATGCTATTGCACCAAATCTCATCGTGCTCGGCCTCGTCAACGCAATTGGCTTTATCATCGTTCCGGTTTACACGGTGTTGCAGTATAGCTATCGACTTGCCTTGATCCCGGACGAGTTGCAAGGACGTGTTAATAGTCTTTTTCGCCTGAGTAACTTCGGAAGCCAACCAATTGGTTTGATGCTGACCGGAGTACTGTTGCAAGCGATCGGCCCCGTTCCTACGGTGCTGGCGCTTTTCGTGCCGCAGTTCGTTTTATGTATTGCTGCCTCGCTGAATCCAGATGTGCGCAATGCTCGCAGGGTTAGTGAGGTATAAGCCGTGGAGATGATCTGTAATTCCTGGTTTCCCAGGGCTATTCCGTCGGGCCTTTATGTTGTCCCTGCGGGTAGTCCAGGTACTCCTGGTACACGGTTGGTTTCAACACGCCGATGTAGGGCAGATTGCGGTAGCGCTGTGCATAGTCCAGGCCGTAGCCGACTACGAACTGGTCGGGAATGCGAAAGCCGATATAATCGAGGTCGACGGCTTTCACGCGCTCGCGTCCCTTATCCAGCAGCGTACAGATGCGCAGGCTGCGAGGTTTGCGCTGCCGCAGTACGTCGGTCAGGTAGTGGAGCGTGAGGCCGCTATCGACAATGTCCTCCACGATCAGCACGTGTTTTTGTTCGAGGGGACTTTCCAGGTCTTTGAGGATACGTACGACGCCGCTTGATTGAGTAGTATTGCCATAACTGGAGATGGCCATATAGTCTATCTCCAGCGGCAGTTTGATCGCTCGCGCCAGGTCGCCGATGAAAGGTACTGCACCCTTTAAGATGCCCAGCAACTGTAAATTTTTACCCTGGTAGTCATGGGTGATTTGCTCTCCCAATTCAGCGATCTTGGCGCGAATATCTTCCTCGGTCACTAGAATCTCGGCGATGTCGTCGTGCATATCTACCTCGCGATTGTTTGACACGGCTATACGATTTAATAATAATTTCTTCAACTTGAGTATATCATGTATGTGTTCCATCCGTAAGCGACCTTTGTGGTTGCCCTTATTCCAAAGGCGAGCAATGTCTGAAAAGCGAGCAGCATCGTTTAAGGATAGTATTTAGGACGAGTATTGCTGATATTCACTCATCAGGGCTTGTAGCCATACATAGCCCAGGAGCGGTAACACGATTACAACCAGCCTGTTGTATTGCAGCGCCTTCCTGAAGTTGCCGTGAAATACGCACGAGATGGCACGAGTCATCCCGCAGCCCGGGCATTTTACGCCGGATACGCTGCGGATCAGGCAGAGCGAACGGCGTGACTCGAACCAGGAAGTGGGAACCAGCAAAAAAATGATGGGAAGGAGCATGTAGCATGCTGCCTTCCCAAGTGACTTGAACGTCCTCATACACTTCTGACCAGCGGGAAGCCATTGCTGTCCCTATAACTGCCGGTGAGGATCATGATCAGGTCAACGAGTGTCCAAATGTAACAACCACCGACTGTCAGCAGTTGAATTACACCTATCACTGTATGCCCCGTGTAGAAGCGGTGTACTCCAATCCATCCTAAGAAAAGACACAGCAGAAGAGTGGTTAGCCAGTCTTTCTGCTGCGTCTGCACATTGCCGTATGGTGGTTGACCGTATTGCGGCTGCTGGTACTGTGGTTGGCCATACTGCTGTTGATACTGTGGCTGCCCGTACTGCTGTTGTGGTGGATATTGCGACGGGGGTTGTCCCCAGGGCTGCTGTTGCTGTTGATATGGTTCTTGCCCAGAAGGCTGCTGGGGTTGATCCGGGTTATAACTCATAAGCGTGTCCTCCACTGTTGCTATTAGTTCTTTATTTGCCTGGGGCAAGTGTAGCATACCGCAAACATACTGTCGAGAGTTAGACCTCCCCGTACACTACTTTCCCACCCAGGATCGTCGCCTGCACGCCATTCCCGGCCATCTTTTCCTGGGGCACGCTGAGAATGTCCTCGCGTAACACGACGGCATCGCCTAATTTTCCTACCGTCAATGAGCCTTTATTGTGCTCTTCAGCGCCGGCGTACGCGGCTCCCAGGGTGTAGCTCCAGAGCGCATCGGTGATGGCTAGTGCCTGGTCCGGCAGCCAGGGGGGACGTTGTGGAGTGGCTGCATCGTTGCGCCTGGTGGCGGCATACAAGATACGTAAGGGATCAAAGGTCTCTACCGGAGCATCCGAGCCAAGCGCCAGGGGAATACCCATCTGCTGCATTGTGCGGTAGGCGTAAGCGTAGCGATGGCGCTTGCCCCAGTAGCGTTCAGCAATATCGCGGTCCGCAACGGCGTGAAATGGCTGCACTGAAGCGACGACCCCGAGGCGGCGCACGCGTTCCAGGTCTCCGGGGGCGATCAGTTGTACATGCTCCAGGCGGTAACGCAGGCGTGGCGCGGCGGCAGCACTAGCAGCGTGCTCTGCCAGTAGGCGCTGTGCCTGCTCGATGCCATCGAGAGCCACGCGCGCAGCCCGGTCACCAATGGCGTGGATGGCGATACTGGTGCCCATTCCGGCGGCAGCGCTCACTGTTTCCTTCAACTCCTGCTCGGGCAGGGCGAGGATGCCGAAATTGCCAGGATTGCCTTCAAAACTCTCCAGCATGGCAGCGGTTTGTGAGCCAAGCGTGCCGTCAGCGAAGATCTTTATGCCGCCAAAGGATAGCAGGTCATCGCCAAAACCTGTGCGCAGCCCTACCGCGCGCAGTTCCGGGAGTACATGACGCGGCAAGATCATCTGCACGCGCACACCAAGGGCATGCTCATCACGCAACTGCTGGAAGAGGCGCAGCGCATTCTGCCCCTCGATGTCGTGAATGGTGGTGATGCCGCTGTGCTGCAACTCGGTCAGCGCGCGCTGCACGAGGGAGCGCGTCAACGCGGGATCAGGCTCTTCGATGACGTGATAGACGAGGCTGGTTGCTTCTTCCTCCTCTAAGATGCCCGTGGGTTCACCGGTCCCATCGCGCAGGATAGCGCCATGCGCGGGTTCCGGTGTATTTGCCGTGATACCCGCTCGTTGTAGAGCCAGTGAGTTGACCCAGAGCACGTGACCATCTTTGCTCCATAAAACGACGGGATGTGCAGGCGCTGCAGCGTCGAGTGAGGCCCGGCCAGGGAATTGCCGACCGGGCCAGGTGTTTTTGTCCCACTGCCCCCCGAGTATCCACTGTCCTCCCGGCGTCTGCTTTGCTCGCTGGCTCACCAGAGCTGCCACCTCGTCCTCGCTGGCGCAGGTTCCTGCGTCGATATGATGAGCGCGATAGGCATAGCTGAGCAAGTGTATGTGCGCGTCGATAAAGCCGGGCAGGACGGTTTTGCCGCGCAGGTCCACCAGTTCGGTATGAAGGCCACCGGTGCGGCGTACCTCGTCATCGTCGCCTACTGCTATAATGCGACCGCTGATGCTGTCGATGGCCATGGCCTGGGCTCGCGGCCGGGCTACGTCCATGGTATAGATATTGCCGTTGAGAAAGAGAATGGTGCTCATAAAATCCCTCTATCGTTTACAGGAAACGGGCGTGAAAGCTCCTGTCTTTCCAAGCGGGGGATGAAACGCCCGCCGGACGCCTCCAGAGAACTCACTTCCCGCGCCGTTTCGCTTGACATATACGCTCCTTTGTAGTATACCTGTTCTAGTACCTTGACAACTGAATCGCGTTTCGGCGGGTTCCAGGGTGAAGTACCCTGGAGAAAAGCACGAACGTGTTTGCCAAAGCAGGAAAGAGGCTGCGTAGAATCTCGCAAGAGAGCGCATACACGCCTCGCGGCCTGTTCGCTTCTTTCCTTGAACGAGAACCCTGTTTCTCCTGTACCGTGGGGCACACGGGAACAGCCGGGTAACCGGGAACGCTTCTGGACAGATGGCCTCCATGTGTTGGTAGCGATGCCAACGCGCGATCCGCCTGGATGAAGGAAGAACCCCCTGGATTGATCCAGGGGAGTGTCAGAATATGCGCGCTGTTGGCACATTCACTGCCAGGCGCGTACCATCACGTTCCAGCAGGTGCACATGCATGCTTCCGGGCTTACCTCCCTCCAGGCCAACCAGCGCTGGGAAGCCATCAGGCCGCGGGCACGACGAAGTGACAGCGGCCTTTCTCGCCGTGGTCACAGTGTTCCTGGACCGGCACCCCCACCAGTTCCGTGAGCAGGGACGCGGCCAGGCGACAGACCTCCGGATGGCCTGGGACCACGGTTGCCAGGGGACAGCTATATCCCTGGATGATGTAGGTGCCGTTATGCCGTTCGAGTTCTGCCAGGCCGCCCAGTTCATTCAGTACTTCGACGGCTCGTTCCAGCCGCGTACGCACTTCCCCTGGTGGGACAGACCACAGTGCCGCGAGACGACGACCGGTCGCCTGCATGAGCGCTTCCACCTCCTCGGCGGTCAGGCGCTCGTTCAGCGTCTCCAGGAGCTGGCGCAATACCGGGCCGTAGGCCTTCGGAAAGAGTTCCTCGGCTGCCGCTGTCAAACTGTAGACGTAGGCAGGCTTGCTGCTGCCCCGTCGACTGCCGCGCTGTTGGACCAACCCGTCACGCTCCAGAACCATAAGCTGAGCGCGGACGGCGTTGTCGGTGAGATCGAGCGCCTGGGCCAGTTCTTCCACTGTCTGGCTCGCCCGGCGCAGCAGGGTGACAATCTTGCCGCGTGTGCTCGCAAAAAAACGTGGGTTCTTCTGCACAAATGACATGTATCTCCTCCAATCTGAGTCAGCATTTTCTGTCCCTTTTCCATGATGTTGTGTCCTGAGTATAACAGATAATCTGTTCAATTGTCAAGAAAGTCAAGAGCTTATTTGACTTTCTGGCTTCCGTGTGCTATAGAAATAGGGAGGATTGATTACGTATTGCTGACCTGCTCATTGGCGATGGGCCAGTGAGCCAACCAAAAAGTATCAGGCTTCTCGCCTGCTCACAAGGAGAAGACGCTATGTCTGAAACATCTGCACCGGTTTCTGGACCCGGCATGGCTCCCGCGCCTGAACCTGAGCCTCAGCCTTTTGCGGAGCGCCTGAGCGATACGCTGCAACATATTATCCAGGTGGTAGTTGGTTCTCAGCGCAAGCCCCCACGCCGCCTCAAGACTCTGCTCAATGGGACGTGGTTAGGGCATCCCTTGCACCCGGTCATCACCGACGTGCCGGTGACTGCATGGGTCATCACTGCTGTTTTTGATGTGATCTGGCTGATCTCCCCGCCTACCTTTGCCTGGGCAGCGCGCGGCGCAGAGGTGACGGTCGTTATAGGCCTGCTAGGAGCGCTCGGTGCCATTGTGACTGGCCTGACCGACTGGAGCGATACGTATGGAGCAGAGCGGCGGGTTGGTCTCGATCATGCCCTCTTCAATGCGATTGCGACGATTCTCTACCTTGTATCCTTTATCCTACGGCTACTTGCCGGTCCAGGTGATAGCATTGCTGCTGCTATCATTGGCTTCTTGGGGCTGGCGAGTGTCACCTACGCCGCCTACCTGGGTGGTGACATGGTCTTCACCAAGGGCACCGGTGTCAACCATACCGCCTGGGAGGCAGCTGGCGAAGATTACGAGGCCGTCTTGCCACTGGAGAGCGTCGAAGAAAACAAGCTCTATCGTGTGACCACTGCCGGAGTTCCAGTAGTCTTGCTGCGTCAAGGCCTGCAGTTTTATGCTATCTCAGCGACCTGTCCCCATGCTGGCGGACCGCTGGACGAAGGGAAGCTGGATGGTGATATTGTGGAGTGTCCCTGGCATGGCTCCCGCTTTTGTATGCGCGATGGTCGCGTGCTGACTGGACCGGCAACGGTAAATGCCCCGCGTTACGATGTACGGGTGCGCAATGGTCAAATTGAGGTCAAGCGCATTGCTGCGGGCGGAGTTCTTTGACATGTGTGGAGTACGCAAATGAACACTTTACCCCCGCTGGAATCACTCTTCGAGGCGGAAGGTGGAAGCGCCCTGCCGCTGCCATCTGACCTCGCGACCCTCTATGGTCGTCTCCATTTGCCATCACATCCCGGCCGGCCTTTTGTCCTTGGCAACTTTGTCACCACACTTGATGGGGTCGTGACGTTGAATGAGCCGGGTCATGCGAGCGGGGGAGACATCAGCGGGTTCAATCGGCACGACCAGCTGGTAATGGGTCTATTGCGGGCCGTTGCCGACGCCGTGATTGTTGGGGCGGGCACCCTGCGGTCGGTCCCCCAGCACCGCTGGACGGCCCAGTACATCTATCCAGCGCTTGCTGGCGCGTACCAACAGCTGCGGACCAGCATGGACAAGCCAGCACCGCCGCTCAACGTCATCGTGACCGCACATGGAGAGGTTAACCTCGATCTGCCGGTGTTTCAGTCGGGTGAGGTGCCCGTGTTGCTCGTCACGACCACGCACGGAGCAGAGCGTATCGAGCGCATCCGCGCGGAGCGTCTCCCACCAGGCGTGCGGGTCTCGGCACTACAGAGCGCCGGTCCGCTCAGCGCCCGGGCCATCTTGCAGGCGGTCAGCCGTGTCCGCCAGAGCGACGTGATCCTGGTCGAGGGTGGGCCGCAGTTGATGAGCGACTTTTTTGCCGCGCAGGCCCTGGATGAACTGTTCCTGACGCTGGCCCCACAGATTGCCGGCCGAGATGCAGAAGTCGAGCGGCCCGGGCTCGTCATGGGCAAACGTTTTGCGCCGGAGCACCCGCTCTGGGGAACGCTCATCAGCATCAAACGAAGTGATTCCCACTTGTTTCTGCGCTATGCTTTTCCAGCGGGAGAGCAGGCAGAAATTCGCGCGAGTGAGCATCACCGAGAATAGCCATACATCTATAGAGGAGGGAGGACGATGATCAATCCACTACTCCAATTGAAAGCACAAGGACAAAGTGTCTGGCTCGATGACATTGACCGGGGGCAACTGCGCTCCGGCCTGTTTCAACAATTAATCGATGAAGATGGCATCACTGGTGCTACCGGTAATCCCACCATTTTTGAACAGTCGATAAGCAATGACACCACCTACGATGAGCAGATGCAGCAATTGTTCACCGAGGGGAAGAACGCCCAGGAGATCTACGAAGCGCTGGCGATGACTGATGTGAAGATGGTGGCTGACCTGCTCCGGCCCACCTATGATCGGACGGGCGGGCAGGACGGCTTCGTGAGTATCGAAGTATCGCCCTACCTGGCACATGATACGGCAGGCACCCTGGACGAGGTACGCCGCTTCTGGCACACGATTGATCGCCCGAACCTGATGGTCAAGATTCCCTCGACCCCAGCAGGCGTCCCTGCCATTCACCAGGCGCTCGCCGCGGGCATCAACATCAACATCACGCTCATCTTCTCGATCGCGAACTACCGCCAGGTGGTCGAGGCCTACCTCGGCGCCCTGGAAGAGCGCCTTGCTCGCGGCGAAAACATCAGCCACATCGCCTCGGTTGCCAGCTTCTTTGTGAGCCGCGTGGATGTCCTTGTTGACAAGCTGCTCGAAGACAAGATCAAGGCCATCAGCGATAGTGCTGAGCAACAGAAGCTCAAAGCCTTGCAGGGCAAGATCGCTATCGCCAACGCCCGCCTGGTCTATCAGGAGTTCAAACGGCTGTTTGGCGGGCCGCGCTTCGAGGCCCTCAAGCAGCGTGGGGCGCGTGTCCAGCGGCCACTCTGGGCGAGTACGAGCACGAAAAATCCGGCCTACCGCGATGTGCTGTATGCCGAGGAGCTGATCGGCCCCGACACCGTGGATACCATGACCCTCACCACTATCGAGCACTTCCGCGATCATGGCCGGGTCCGCCCGAGCGTCGAGGACCAGCTCCCGGAGGCGCAGGCTGAGCTTGCTGCACTCGAGAACGTTGGGATCTCCTACGAGCAGGTCACCCGCCAACTGCAGGATGAAGGCGTGCAGAAGTTCGCAGATTCCTTCAACAAGCTGTTTGCATGCATTGAAGACAAGCGCAAGGTCATCGAAGGGAGGCAGGTAGCGCGGGGGTGAAAGGAATAATGCGTCATGAGGAGGAGCTATGCATATTCTCTCACTACACCAGGTCGATCTCGTGGGGGTCGTGCTGACCGGACTCGTGGCAGGCTACGTCATGGCCATCGCAGGGCTGTGGGCGGGTGCCGTTCCGGGGCTGGTCGCCTTCGACATCGCCGATTTTGGGCGCCGCTACATGGTTTCCGATCGCCCAAGCGCCTGGCTCCTGGGTTTTGCATCACACCTCGTGAACAGTGTGCTGCTGGTGCTCCTCTGGGCCATACTCATCGTGCCTAATCTTCCCTGGCCCCGGCCACTCCTGGGAGTAGCCTGGGGCGTGTTCCTGGCAGTGGCACTGGCAGGTACCCTGATCGTCCCGCTTTCGGGCATGGGGTTTATGGGATGGAAGGCGGGAGGCTCGCGCTTCGCGCTCACCGACCTGCTGCTGCATGCCCTCTGGGGGCTACTCATTGGGCTGCTGTACACGGGGAGTTGAACTATGAACGGCGGCAGTCACGTCTCACAACCCTATCTCATCCTGTGGGGCAGCGGAATTCCTCTTTCCTGTGGCCAGGATGGACAGGTGTTTGCAGAAGAGCTGCATGGCCTCTTCGCTGGCGATACCCGTGTGCTTTCGACGTATCAGGTTAGGGTGAACGGCCATTCCTGGCACTTGCTTGGGCGTTCGCATCATGGCCATGGCAGTGCACAGTGGAAGTATCAGAATCGCCCCCTGCGTGATGTGGCCGGCGAGGTCTCGGCAGGAGCGCTGCTGCTCACGCTCAGACGGCGCGTGGACTGTGCGCTGCACGACGACCTGCACCTCCAGGCTTTCGCGCTACGAGCTGTCAGACTCCAGTTCACGCTGCAGCTCGACGCGGACTTCGCAGATATCTTCGAAGTGAAGAGCCAATCACTGCCGCCCCGCCTCGCGATCCGGCGGGTTGCCCAGGGGAACCGTGTGGCGCTCTCCTATGAGAAGGAGGGCTTTCGACGCGGGATTGAGATCCACCTGGACCCCTCAAGCGGTCAGCCTGTCTTCGTCGGGACGCGCATCGTGTTCGAGCTGCAGCTCGACCCTGGTGCTGAGTGGACGTGTTGTGTGGAAGCCCGGCCGGAGGTCGATGGCACCCTGCTCACGTTCGCGGGTGATCCCCACCAGCCCGAGCCGAACCCGGTGCCAGAGGCCCAAAGGGTGTCGATTCGCACCGACCCGCTCCTGGAGGAACCTTTCACCCAGGGCTGCGCTGACCTGCATGCTCTCGCCATCCCGCAGGCGGAGCACCCACCCTACATCGCCGCTGGCGTGCCCTGGTTCCTGACGCTCTTTGGTCGCGATTCGCTCGTTCCGGCGCTCATGGCTGGCCTGGATGGCGTATGGTCAGCCAAAGCAGCGCTCTCCGCGCTGAGTTCGCTGCAGGCGACGGAACGGGATGACTGGCGGGACGCTGAGCCGGGGAAACTGCCGCACGAGGCACGCCGGGGAGAGCTTGCCATGCGCAACGCGATCCCATTTTCCCCCGCGTACTACGGCACACATGATGCCCCTGCTCTCTACTGCCTGACCCTCTGGCATGCCTGGCGCTGGACGGGCGATGACCAGCTCCTGGCAGCGCATCTGGAGGCAGCCAAAGCGGCCATGCGCTGGTGCGACGAACATGGTGACCGCGATGGAGATGGGCTCCTGGAGTATGAGACACGCAGCCCCAAAGGCTACCGTAATCAGAGCTGGAAGGATGCCGAGGATGCCGTGGTGCATGCCGATGGCCGACAGGCGGACCTCCCGCTGGCGACTGTGGAGTTGCAGGGCTATCTCTTTGCCGCACAGGTGGCGATGGCAGAACTGCTGGCTGCACAGGGAGAACAGGCCGAGGCTGAGCGGCTGCGGCAGGCAGCACACAAACTCCGCAACATCGTAGAGGCGCGCTACTGGATAGAGGAAGAAGGCTTCTATGCCTTCGCGCTTGATGGGCAAAAGCGCCAGGTAGCCAGCATCTCCTCCAACCCTGGGCACCTGCTCTGGTGCGGCCTGCCTGCTCCAAAACGGGCGGCTGCCCTGGCGGAGCGATTGCTGAAACCAGATCTCTTCAGCGGCTGGGGACTGCGCACGCTCTCCTCCGAGAACCCGGCCTACAATCCGCTGTCTTACCAGCGCGGCTCAGTCTGGCCGCATGATACACTGCTGGCAGCGGCTGGGCTGTGGCGGTACGGTTACTACGAGGAAGCCAGCACGTTGATCCGGGCGATCTTAGAAGCCGCCCGGGCCTTCGAGGACGCGCGGTTGCCAGAACTGTTCTGTGGCCTTCCCCGTGCACATGACCTGCCGGTGCCTTACGCACAAGCGAACATCCCGCAGGCCTGGGCAGCGGCCGCGCCGATCTTGGCGGCCCAGCTGTTCCTCGGGCTCCTTCCGGATGCTCCACACGGACGGTGCTTCGTGTCACCCCGGCTGCCGGAGTGGTTGCCCCGCCTGGAGCTGCAGGGGATTGCGATTGGGCAGGGCAGCCTGGACATCACGGTGACCCGTCGCGGCACGGAAACGGTGATCGAGCAGATGGAGAGAAAGGAGATCGAGGTGATTGAGGGAACGGTGGAGGCACCGCTCTGGGGCATGCCGCCACTGGAGCACGAGAAGGAACATGGAAGCAAGTTGGGCTGATGTTTTGATTATAAAGATCAATTTTTAGAAATTATATACACACTGACCAGAATCAAGACGCCTCCTACACCGGTCATGGGTGTCAGTTGATCGTGCAGGAGTACAATTGCCAGTGTTGTGCCGAGCAGCGGCTGGATGAAGAGGGCGGAGGCGGCAGCAGAGCCGTCCACGTTTGCAAGCCCCTGGAACCAGGCGAGATAGCCAACCACGGTAGACATGATTGCCAGCCAACCTAGCGCCAGCCATGCCGTAAGCCCTAATGGGTGCCAGCCGGAGGATACTATACCCCAGCCCGCGACGGGTAGCCAGAAAATGACGCTGCCGGTGATGGCAGCGGCGGTGATGAGCAGCGGTGGATGTTTCACCAGCAGGGTTTTCCCACGTATGGTGTAGAACGCCTCGAAGATCAAGGCCAGTACCACCATCAGGTCACCGGCAATGCGTAGTGCGCCGCCCCCGGCAGGAATATTGGGAACCAGGCTTCGTTCGACGATGAGATACACGCCTACTAAGCCAAGCAGGAGAGCGATACCCGCTACTGGCTTGAAGCGTTCGCGCAGCAGCAGCCACGCGAGAGCGGCAGTAAAAATAGATTCACTGGTAATCAGCAATGCCACATCGGAGGCTGTTGTGAGCGCCAGACCACCGTATTCGAGTATCTTGTTGATGATGAACCCGACCAGCGCCAGCAGCGCCAGCTGCGGCAGATCGCGGCGCGTCAGTTTCAACTCTTTGCGCCGGGCGACGAGCAGTGGCAGCAGCACCAGGGCCGCCATGCACATGCGTAGAGCATTCATCATATTCACAGAGAGGTCTTGCAGGGCAAATTTGGCGGCGACATAACTACAGGCCCAGAGAGCATTCGCGGCTATGAGCAAGAACCAGGAAAAGGCCCGGCGCGGCTGACCCGGAGGACGTAAGGACATGGGAACACCTTATATTTCGTTTGACACCGGGTATGTGTTTAGTTACCCTGGGACAGTAATGCATCAAGCGCGCCACCTACGACAACCGTGTGCCCGCTCGGCAGTGTGGGGTCCGTTGCTGCAGCTGCAATGGCCTCGCCCATCTCCGTAGTGGTAGGAAGTTGACCGATCTTATCCCGGCGCTCTTCAGAGAGACCTGGTACTGTCCGCTCGAGCAGCCTGGCCATAACGGTGTCTTCAACCAGGTCACCAGTTACGATGATCAGGCGGATGTCACGAGCGGCTAGCTCCTCTTGCCGGGCCCGCAGAGACTGCTCGCCTGCATATTTTGTTTCGGCGACCGGGGCATAACTGGGTGGATGCGCCACCTTGCCATGCAGGTGCGCCCAGTGGCTGGTGATGTAGGCAACCACACCACCTTGCAGCATCAGCGGTAGTGCGCCATCCACGAGCGCGAGCTGCGCATCACGGTTGATGTGCATGGGATACTGGGGGTCGGCTGCGACCAGGTCGCGTTCCAGCCCTCCGGCGGCGTTGAGTATGAGGAGGTCCAGGTATCCACTCCAGTCCTTCAGCGTGGCGAAGAGCTGGTCCAGGTCTGCTTGCTGTGTGATATCGCAGCCCACGGCAAGGGCGCGCACGTTGTATTGCGCCAACTCTGCGACGACTTCGTTCGCCCGGGTCGCCTTATTGCGGTAAGTAATGACTATGTCATCACCACGTTTAGCCAGGGCGGTAGCCGCCGCAGCACCAATGCCGCGCGAGCCCCCGGTAATGAGAGCTACCGGGCGCTTGGTCGGTCCCATAGCTCAGCTCCTCTCTCTTAACAATGTTCATACCTGCTCAACTCGAAGCAGTACATCGCCCTTCTGCACGACATTGCCATTGCTTGCCACAATCGTGGTGACACGGCCAGCTACCTCGGCCTGAACCTCGTTGAAGACCTTCATCGCTTCAATCAGCGCAACCACCTGCCCGGTGTGCACAACGTCACCGACGGAGACGAAAGGAGGTTCCGCGGGTGAAGGAGCTGCATAGTAGACACCCGTTAGCGGAGCAATGATAGGGTGACTGCGATCCTCGCGCGCCAGCCTGGGCATCGTGCCAGCCAGCGGCTCCACCCTGGCTGGCACGATGCCCATCTGCGGGTTGGGCAGTTGCGTCATCACCATGTCGGGTCGCCGCCGGATGATGATCTCTGTGCCAGCTTCCACCAGTTCCAGCTCGCCAACCGTACTGCCCTCCAGCACATGGATCAGGTCTTCAATGCGCTTGATCCAGGGCGTCTCTTGCTCGTGCATGCTCATACGCTTTACTCTTCATACCGTTTGAAAATGATGCAGGCATTGTGGCCGCCAAAGCCCATCGAGTTGGTCATAGCAATGTTGACGCTAGCTTGTCGCGCTTCATTGGGCACGTAATCGAGATCGCAATCGGGGTCGGGGTGATGCAGGTTGATCGTCGGCGGTATAATGCCTGTCTGGATAGCCATGACACACACAACAGACTCGACGCCCCCTGCCGCGCCCAGTGTATGACCCGTCATTGACTTGGTGGAGCTAATAGCAAGACGATAAGCATGGTCGCCGAAACAGGCCTTGATGGCCTGTGTCTCCGTGCGGTCATTGTATGGGGTTGAAGTGCCATGCGCGTTGATGTAGTCTATCTGCTCAGGACGTAACCCCGCTTTTTGCAGGGCGCGGCGCATTGCCCGTACCAGCCCCTCGCCTTCGGGAGCAGGCTCGGTGACATGATAAGCATCCCCGGTGGAAGCATAGCCCACCATTTCGGCGAGAATCTTTGCGCCGCGAGCCTTAGCGAAATCCAGGTCTTCCAGGATCAGCATGCCTGCACCTTCACCCATCACGAAGCCGTTGCGCGTGGCATCAAAGGGACGACTCGCTCCCTGGGGATCGTCGTTGCTGCGCGAGATGGCGTGCATGTTATCGAAGGAGGCCATGGCGATGGGGGTAATGCCCTTTTCGGCTCCGCCAGCGATCATCGCCCTGGCATCGCCGCGGCGAATCGTCTCCCACGCTTCTCCGATCGTATTGGCGCTGGTGGCGCAGGCAGAAACAATCGCGAAGTTCGGCCCTTTTGCCCCGGTCACAATAGAGACGATACCGGGCGCTCCATCAACAATCATCATGTTGATGAAGAACGGGCTGATGCGATCCGGCCCTTTGAAATGGAGTACCTGGAACTGGTCATGCAGTGTCACCAGCCCTCCAATGCCACTACCAATGTATACCCCGATGTCGTCGGCATTCTCTGCGGTGATCTGCAGACCAGCATGAGCCAGCGCTTGCTTTGAACTGGCTATAGCCAGCTGCTCATATGGATCGTTGCGGCGAGCTTCCTTGCGATCCATGTAAAGCGTGGGATCGAAGTCTTTGATCTGGGCGGCGAAATGCACGCGGTACTGGCTTGTATCAAAGCTCGTGATCTCCGAAACGCCAGACTTTCCCTGGCACATGGCCTCCCATGACGATGCCAGGTCATTACCCGTCGAGGTAATCAGCCCCAATCCGGTTACAACTACACGGGACATATGGTCACCTCCTTATTATATCCCCAATGCGACAGCTTCCTCTTGTATAAAGCGGGTGTACGTTTCCCCGCGAATAAAGCCCTCGTGCCTGAGCAGGCGTTGATGAAATGGAATGGTTGTTTTCAATCCTTCGATCACGAATTCATCAAGCGCTCGTTGCATACGCACAATGGCCGCGTCGCGGGTTTCGGCCCAGACAATAAGCTTTGCTAGCAGAGAATCATAATGCGGCGGCACCTCGTAGCCGGCATAAAGGTGGCTGTCGACGCGCACGCCGGGACCGCCGGGAGGTAAATAACGCTCCACGGTCCCTGTCTGCGGGCGGAAATCGGCATCCGCGTCCTCCGCCGTGATGCGGCACTCGATGGCGTGGCCACGCACCTGGATATTCTCTTGCTGGAGCTGGAGAGGCATCCCCGCGGCGATGCGAATCTGCTCCTTGACCAGGTCGGTACTCGTAACTAGCTCTGTTACCGGGTGTTCTACCTGTAAGCGAGTATTCATCTCCATAAAATAATAACGATTCTGCTCGTCCACAAGAAATTCGAGTGTGCCAGCGTTGCAGTAGCCAATCTGCTGCACAGCGCGGATGGATTTCATGCCGATCTCCCAGCGTAAGGCCGGCGGCAGCATAGGACTGGGCGACTCTTCCAGCAGCTTCTGGTGGCGTCGCTGGCACGAGCAGTTGCGCTCACCCAGGTGAACACCGTGCCCAAAGTTGTCGACCAGCACCTGCACCTCGATATGGCGGGCATGCCCCAGGTAGCGTTCAAGATAGAGCCCATCATCATGAAAAGCCTCGCGTACCTCGTTCTGTGCTGTTGTGAAGACACGTTCGAATTCATCTGCATGGCTCACCATGCGAATACCGCGTCCCCCACCTCCGGCAGCGGCTTTGAGCATCAGGGGGAAGCCTATTTCCCCGGCGGCTTCCTGTCCTTCAGCAAGCGTGCGTAAAACCGGCGTACCTGGGAGCATTGGCAATCCAGCCTCGGCCATCGTTTCACGAGCTATGACCTTGTCGCCCATGATTGCCATGACAGAGGCAGAAGGACCGATAAAGGTGATATTGACATCGGAGCAGATTTCAGCAAAAC
>WNGP01001182.1_pt1 | contig 21223 bp, 18 predicted proteins | sample 5407671 | NCBI WGS metagenome assembly WNGP01 (sample SAMN13153381, study PRJNA577476) | soil metagenome | isolation source: 40 cm soil or saprolite under Garry oak tree replicate 2 | place: USA:California | collected 2016-06-15
AACATTTTCAGCATAGTGTTATTGTAGCACAAACTGAGCAGGAAGGCAAGCGGGGAACCGCTCCACCCCTGCCCCAAACAAGGAACGCGCCTGATATCCCATGGCTAAAGCCAGGGGCTTTACGGCGCGGTTGGGTAAAGCTGATGGCGCTGGCCGTGCAATAGTGGAATTGCCCGGTCTGCGGCATTATGACGTGATAGGCCCCGTCAATAAACTTGCAGCTGCCGATATTGTTATCTACACCCCAGTTATAGCCATTGTTATTATTCTGCAAGGGATCATTCAGCGCCAGCGTGCCACTATAGGGTGGATAGGGGTTCTGCGTTGCCCCTGCCGCAGCCGTTGCGGTCGCATTGATATTGGGAGTAGGAGTCGCGGCAGGTGTATGCCCAGTTCCAGGTGCTACGGTCGCACTTTGACCAACAGGTGGGGATGTGCTAGTGCCACCGGTGGCTGGATGGTTGAGACTGAGCAGGAACGGCAGGCTGCTCACGCCCAGGGCAACGACGAGGATGGCCAGGAATGTCATTCCTCCACTTCCCAGGAGGCTCACAAGACGATAACGGCCAAGTTGTTGTCCTTCGAGCGGCATGACTTCACCTTTTTTACAGTGACCAGGGAGGATATGCCAAATATGAATGCGAGGATACTATAGCACATGTGTTGAGCAGTTGCATATGCTACGTTATCACGTATGAATGATTGCTCGTTTCATCGTATACTGCGCGGTATCCCAGTTCAGCAAACCCGCGAATGCAGTTTTGAACGCTTCGAGGTCCTGGTGCAGCACCTGTTCATCTGGCAGCTCGGTGTCTTTCCAGATGAGCGAAATGATGATCTTCGAGGGGTCATTTTCCTCTTCAAAGATGTAGCGCTGCATAGTACCATGAAAGAGGTGTTGTTGCTGCTCTAGCATGAGGTGGAACTTCTCCATCAAAGGTTCTTGCTGGCCTGGGAGCGCCTGAACATGAATGTCCAACCCGCGCACTTTCGCGCCTGCACGATATACACGCCAGGGGGGAGGGTTGACGCGAGTGCGGCCCGTGGGCTTTGCCTTAAATTCCTCAACGGCTTTTTCCGGTATGATGTACACGCCGCTTACCATTTCGGCAACCAGGCGCTTCTCTCGAATGTACTCGTAGACGGTATAATACGAGACGCCAAGCCGTTGTGCCGCTTCGTTGGTTGTGAGAAAATTCCGTCTATTCGAGCCGCTGTTCTCTTTCGTCATTAGCGTAGTATATGAATATATGTCATTTTATGTAAAGTTCACAGTTTTATTAGTCATTATTGATAATGACATATAACATCTGCTATAATCATGCTATCGGCATATCAACACGAGACCGAAAGTACATCACGCCGGGCAAAGGAAGCATCTTTATGTCTAATAATCCATACTCCTCCCCTCAATGGGAACAACATCATATTCTGCCTCATGCATCTACATTTCATCCCCACGACGAAAACGAGGTCACTCGTTTGTTGCTGCGACATCGCCAGTTGAGCGAGTGTATGGGTGGTATCTTGCCAGCATCACTAGACCTCGCGCAGGTGAAGCGCGTGCTGGATGCCAATTGCGGCGCAGGTGGATGGGTCTACGATCTGGCATGGCGTTTTCCATCTATGCAGGTTATGGGTATCGATGGGGACTCCTTTTTTGTGGAGCAGGCGCAGGCGTTCGTGGCTGGATTGGGCAACGCGGCGGTCATAGAACAAGACATTCATCACCTGTCGGATGAGGTGCTTCCTCCCACCTCATTCGACCTGGTGCATGCGCGCTTTCTGGTGAGTGATGTTCTCCCGCAAGAGTACCCGGCGATTATACACTCCCTGACGCGCTTATGCCGCATGGGAGGCATGTTTGTATGGGAGGAGATCGAGTTTCCCATCACCAACAGCCGGGCATGTCAACAGATTTTTACGGTGGTGCAGGATGGATTGAAGGCGCTTGGGCGGGCCTTTGTCCCCGGTCATGCCCTGGGAATTACTGTCTTGATGGGCAGCTGGCTAAGGGCCTCAGGGTGCAAAATTGTAGTGGATAAGGCGTACTCAATCGAGGTATCCGCCGGAACAAAAGGACATGAGGCTTTCGCGCGGCAAATGTGGGTCTTTGGCAAGCAGATTTCGTCACTGTTGCAAGAAGCACATTTGACGACCGCCGAAGCTTTTGAAGAGTTATGTAAGCAAGCCCAGCAAGAGATAGTCAACGCTGGATTTTGCGGCATATGTTATCTGAGAACGCTGGTGGGGGTTCGACAAGAGGTGTAGGGACAAGGTGTGGAGTGGGGCGGGGAGGAGGCCTTGTGCTTGTCCTCGTCCTGTTGAGATGCTTGCCAATGAACATCTTGACAACCTGGCGAGATCATCATCCCAACAGGACGAGGACAAGCACAAGGCCCCCTCCCCTCTTCACCACAGCCCCTTGTCCCTACACACCCCATACCCCATCGCAATTTTACACCACGCTGCACACCATCCCCATCGCCATCGAGCATATCAATGACATCCCCCCATACCCCATCGCAATTTTACACCACGCTGCACACCTATATCACGTGCATGGATCAGCGACCTTGTTTACACCCCATACCCCATCGCAATTTTACACCCCGTACCCCATAGATGCGGTTACTCCCGTGGCTCCATTCGTATTGAAGGACGTGGTTTGTTCGACCACTACCGGCATGGTTGCGTATACGGCTATGCCTACGGCTTTATTTGTGCCGACATCATTGGCTAAGGTGATGGTCATGCGCGAGTTGGCAGCTAGCGTGTAGGTCTTGACGATGGGCGCGCCCTGAGATTGATAGTACACCACCTGGACCAGGGTAGAGATCAGGCCGGGATTGGCTATGGCGAGCGATTCGGTGTGCCCACTGGTGGTATCGCCATGCGCGAGGTACCAGCTTGTATACTCGTTGCTGGCGCCCATGGTGGTGGTGGTGCCCAGAATGGAGTTTACGTTATTGAAGTAGTCCTGGCGTTCAGCTACGATCGGGCCGTTAGCGATGATCACGGTCGCGTGGGAGGCCTGGTTGACAACGGCATTGACGTTGACCTCTACGCGGGTCTGTCCAGGGATACCGACGCTCTGTGTGATTACCTGTCCATTGGTCAGCAGGTAACGCACCTGGGCAGAGACCCAGCCGTGGAAGGGATTCGCCAGGATGAGGCGCTCGCTGATGCCGGAGGCAGTGTTGCCCGCACCAAAGTACCAGTGTGTTTGCGGCGCTGTCGCCCCAATGACGGAACTGCCACCGCGCATGGTGCTCGCCACGAGGTATTCGGGCCGTTCGATCAGGACGGCGGCACTGGCGATGATGGACATGCCAAATTGCTGATTGAGCGCATTCTCATTCAGCACAATCGTGCCCCGCGCCTGTGCCGCAACAGTGTAGCTGTGGCTGCGCGGGAGGCTGCCGGTGCGCCCACGAGCGCTCCACAGGTATGTTACATTGATGGTAACGGGTTTGGTTGACGGATTCAGTACCGCGAGCAGGGTATTCCAGCCGGGGGTTGTGTTGGCCTCAGCGAAGTACCAGGTACTACTCAACTGGGATGAGCCAACGCTATCACTCGCGCCAACAAATGATCCTTTCTGGGTGTACATACTGCGTTCAGCCACGAACGGTTGATTGCCCTGCACGATCATAGCAACGGCCTGGTTCGGGCCAACTTCCGCGTTGATATGCAGCACTTTTTGCGACTGCGCCGGGACATTATAGGCGCGTGTCCGCGAGGCGGCATGCTCAAAGAGGTACGTAATACTGATATTAGCAGCCGTCGCCGATGGGTTAGTTAGTGACAGGAATTCGCTTGTGCCCGTTCCCGTGTAGCCTTCGGCGAAGTAGTAGGCTTTTGGTAGATTCGGTGTAATCGTGACGGATATAGTCAGCGGCGTGGCTCCCTGTGATGAGAAGGATATTCCCTGCTGCTGGCAGTCATAGACCAGCTTATAATTTCCGGCTAAGACAGGTGTGTTGAGCGTAATGGGTATGGATACACTACCACCGGGTGGGACATCAGCCGGAAGCGTTCCCTGGCTGGCTGGAGCGACAAGAGATGGATCAAGCGGTTTGCCTGTGCTATCCAGCCAGTGATAGCCCAGCGTCACCCGCGTATCGCCTGCAGAGGGCCAGGTGATCGCGCCTTTGTTCTGCACGCCGATGTTTAGCTGTATCAATGCTCCCGGTGTGAGCATACTCGGCAATGACGAGGAGCTAAACGCTTCGGCATAGCGAGCGATAAGCACAACATCGTTTTTCACCTGCGCACCCAACTGCGAAAAGGCTTTCGATCCCTGCATCATATCCCACTGTAACGTATATGAACCTGCCTGGGAAGGCGCCGCTACCGGCACGGAGACTTTCACCGAGGCATTGACGGCTACATTTTGCGATAGGGAGACGGCATTGCCTGTCGCAACCACCTGGTTCTGCGCGTTCAGCCAGCGATAGATGACCTGTACAGCGTTTGCGCCGGATGCGCTCCAGGTAAAGTTGCTCGTATTGACCAGGGTGAGATTGACCGGAGTGGTACTCCCCGGCAGCAGTGCGGACGGTGTGCCGTCGTTAGAAATGTTAAAGGCATACGAGTTTGTTGTTGGCGGAGCTGCAAGCGTGATGGGCACAAATTCCGCGCCGTCGGAGGCAAGCTGCGGGCCATTTTCACCGGTGGCATTGCTGAGCACCACGCGGCCAGGCAGAGAAGACCGGAAGTAGTAGGTTCCCAGGCCGATCCACTGCGGGCCGGTGTTCTCCCAGCCAAATGGTCCCTGGAACGAGCCGATGTGCGTTTCGTCCACGTACACTATATGACTCACCAGCGCTCCAGGATTGCCTGGATCGGCGCTGTAAATGGTATAAGGCGCCCAACTACTACTGGCATGGTTGTCATCAACATAGACGCCAACCTCGTAGTATCCATTCGAAGGGATCTGCGGCTGCCACGTCGCTGTAGCGGTCGCGGAGCCACCGGTAGTAGCCGTCCAGTGCAGCCCTCCCTTGATATCCGTGCTGGACGAGGCGGTATTCCAGGCGCCTGTGCTGCTCCAACCCTGTCCGCCGTCGTCAACGAGCGTTGCGCCGGGATAGACGGCGCTGCCATTGGAGCTGAGGGTGGGAACGGTGTAACTTGTGCCGGGCTTATCAACCCAGAGATAGTTATCAGGTACGACGTTTGGATCAGGATAATTGCCGGTCCACCCAAATGGGTCGGTCGCGCTCCAAGACGGGTAATAATACGTAGCCATGTGCAGGTGCGGCCCGGTTGAAGAACCCGACGTGCCGCTCGTACCCACCTGCCATTGTGTGCCAACTTGCTCACCCATATAGACCGTCAACGCGCTCAAGTGTCCATAGGCCGTCACATAGCCGTTGCCGTGATCGACGGCAGCCCACAGGCCCAGCGCGCTCATGTGGTTCGTGGGATTATACCAGCCTGCGCGAACAACCGTACCTGCCGCGACACTCAGCACCGGCTCATACCACAGGTTCAGATCGTAGCCATTATGTCCGTCGTAGCAGTTCACTCCACCAATGCACGAGCCAATAGGGACATTGGTCCATTTCGCCCCATCATAGCGCACAAAGATGCCATCGTTGACATACCAGGGCTTATCATGGTCAACAAATGAGGTGGTGCGCTGCGCAACCGTTCGATCGCCATAGTAAGGACGATGCATAAAGGGTGTAGGCGTGGCATTTTGACGCTTTGTCTCTGCGCTAGTCTGTACATGCTGCGAAACAGCACGCGTGATAATGGGTAAGCCGGTCACCGAGACGGTGATAGCTACCAGGAAAGATAGCGCTATCAGGAGATTGAAAGCAGATCGCTTCATATGAGTGTTATTTTTCATAGACGAAGACCCTAACCTGACGCCCACAAGGGGCGTCACTACATATTGCCTGACCCCTCCACCCCATCCCCACCCACCGAAAATGTATCGAGAGAGAATACCATCCCATCGAAGAGTTACGAACCGATGGCGACAATGTGCGACATGGCAGGTGTCAATGGTATCACCAGAGGTTGGGTCTGTTGAGATGTTACCTGCGCTGACCAGTAACTCGGCCTACCTCCCAGGACGCGGTTGAAAGCGTTATAGGCGGTGAAGGTGAGCGTATCGCCGCTGGCTATCCATTGGGGATTGGCATTGATCTGCACGCCTGTTTGCGCGGGCGTGGCAACCATCCAGGATTGTCCACTGGTGCTATCTGCAACCGCGATGGCGCTCTGTAAGGACTGCATATCAAAGTCGGCATGGTGATTAGCGGTGTTTGTGCGCACCACATACGCGATGCGACGACCATCAGGCGACCAGCTCAGGGTAAAGCCGTGACCGCCGTCGGTATCGGCCAGGCGACGCTGCTGCATACCATCCCTGTTCATCAGCCATAATCCGGCGGGGAGAAAGGGCGTAGGACTGTCGGAGATACGTTCATAGGCGATAGTTGAGCCATCGGGCGACCAGGCGAACATCCCAGCGATCGACTGCGCTCCCCCTGGCATGCTAAACAGGTGGATCAGGTTGCTGCCATCGCTCTGCATTATCCAGGTATCACTACCCATGCCGAGTCCCACAGAAGTGGAATAGACGATGCGCGTACCATCGGGTGACGGCGAAGCATCAACCAGAAAAGCGGAAGGCATGTGGATGTCAATATTGGTAAATGCTCCCGTCGCCGCGTCCACGATCCACAGCCCTGGATGCCAGCCATTGCTGTCCTCAGGGGCGCCAGGGCCGAGCGGAAACATAGGTCGATAGAGGAAAGTGTGGCTTGCTGGGCTGCCAGGTAGCCAGTGCAGGAAGTTCCCCATGACGTTCGCGGGGAGAAGCGAGAGTTCCACGCGCTGGATATCGTATATCCATACCTGCTCTCCATGATCGCGCGCGCCATCAATAGCGAGATAGCGGCCATCGGGTGAGAGTTGCATGAAGAAGACGGCATCCGACTCCAGGAGGCCAAAGCCATCGCCAAATTGCGCCACTGTCTGCGGTGTACCCAATGGTTGTCCATTACTGCCCTTCGCCGCACGTGCCAACGCGTAACCCCCACTTTGTTTGATTGTGTAATAGAGATAGGCTCTACCATCGGTTTGTAAGATGGGTTGGTGTCCATTACGTGGGGCAGCGCTCCGGGCCATGAATCCGCCCTGTGTAATAAAAAACGCTGTGACGCCAGCCAGGATTACCAGTGTCAGCAAGAAATAGTAGCGATGCCGCATTCTATCCTCAATTCTATGAACCGTTAGGGAACAGAGCGACCCTGTACGATGATGTTCAGTCTGGGAACCAGGGCGGGGGCAAGCCCCGCCCCTACCCTGTACGATGATCTTCACCTTGATTGGTGGTGAACCTTCACTCTGTACTATCGGTATGAAGGCGGGGATAGTGAATAGATGATAGCGAATATTTAGACAAAGCGTCGCGCGATGCGCATCATGAGGGGATGATAGAGGTGTTCGTAGTTGCCTGCAAAGCGTACCACTCTTCCGCCCCAGCCACTTTTGAAACGATAGACACCGGCCATCGCTTCATGCTCGTCGTCGGTCTCTGGAATGCCCCAGAAGTCATAGGTAGACGCGCCCTGGCTCCTGGCCCAGCGGATCGCCTCCCATTGCAGCAGGTAGTTGGGCATCAGATTGCGCTGTTCATTACTCGAGGCTCCATAGAGGTAGATCGCCTGCTTCGCCATGCAGCCTACGAAGATACCGGCCAGCAATTGCCCCTCGTACTCGGCCAGAAAGAGCTGCGCCTGGTTGCGCGGTACAAAGATTTGCCACGCGCGCCAGTAATAATCAAAGGCGTGGATACCAAAGCGGTCACGTATACCCGTGGTTTGCAGTAAGGCGTACCAGGCTCGCACATCCTCAATCGTCCGGGCTGCGCGCACCTGGACGCCCTTGCGACCCGCCAGGCGTATATTGTATCGCCACTTCTCCTTCATGCCGGCAAGCAGTGCATCCTCGTCTGGAGAGAGGTCAAGCAAAATGGTGCGTATAGGCTGAATGGGACGCACAGGATGAAAGCGCAGAGCTGCCATGCACGAGCGTGCCTCGTCGCTTCCTGCACCATCAATTTCCTGCGGCAATTCAATGTGAAGCGCAATGGCTCCCTGCTTGCGCATAAGCGGGTTCAGTTGTGTGAGGAATAGCTCACAAAGGGATAGCTCAATAGAATGACGTGCCAGGGCGGGGACAAGCCCACGCCCGTACCCTGCTACGTCGCCCGTGTACCAGTTCAGCACAGGCCCCCGGGGAATATAGGCCAGGTGCCCCAGGCGTGGAGGAATGTGTGCGGGTGACCGGCGCAGGACTTGCGCCGCAGCGACCATCTCCTGTCGTTCCATATCCCAGAGCGCCAGGCGCTGTGGATGCCAGCCCACGCCAGCCTTCAATTCTCCCCATCCCCAACTCTGTAAAAAGTGCCCCCAGGGATGGGTGGTCACGAATGCATCCCACTCCTCGCGTTGTGAAGCGGCACGAAGCAGATAGTGGTGCGGCACGAAATTTACTCCTATGATACAATACTTACTGAATCAAACGAAGTAGTTGGGGTGCAGGGTACCTTGAAAGCCATCCTGCCAAGGAAGTACCCGTATCCCTGTTTCATATCCTCTTAACAAACAGGAGGCTACCCGTGAATATTGTAATACTTGGAAGCGGGCGTGTAGGCGCGACGCTGGCAGGCATGTTGGATAAAGCCGGACACAGCGTCTCGGTTATCGACTTCAGCAGCGACGCATTTCAACGCCTGAGTTCTAATTTTAGAGGCGCAACGTTTGTCGGTAATGGCGTTGACGAAGACGTACTCATTCGTGCTGGCATTAAAGAAGCCGATGTCTTTGTCGCTGTCACTAATGGTGATAACCGCAACATCATGGCGAGTCAGATTGCCAAAGAAATATTTCGCGTGAAAAAGGTTGTCTGTAGGATCTACGACCCCATCCGTGAGCAGACCTATCGCGAACTTGGGCTGGGGACATTCTGTCCAACCACCATCGGAGCGCAAATGATCTTTGACACTATCATTGACAAGAAGCAGAAATAGAGGGAGCGCTATGTATATCATCATCGGAGGTGGTGGCGATATTGGCTACTACCTCACAAAAAACCTGCTCAATCATGGACATGAAGTGCTTTTACTTGAGAAGGGAGCGTCTCGTTATCAGACGCTCAGTGAAGAACTGGGACCTGCCGTGGTACGCGGAGATGCCTGTGAAGCCAGGACAATGGAAGAGGTCGGAGCGAGCCGCGCGGATGTGATTATTGCCGTTACCGGCGACGACGAAGATAACCTGGTGATATGCCAGGTCGCCAAGAAACGCTTCAAAGTCGGGCGCACAATCGCGCGTTTGAACAACCCTAAGCATAGCGAGATATTTCAAAAACTGGGGATTGATGTCACTGTCAGCCCGACCAGGTCTATTTTGTCGCTGATCGAGGCTGAACTGCCCAGTTCCCGCTTCGTCCAGCTCATGACATTGAAAAACGCCGGCCTGGAAATTATTGAGATTCGTGTCCCGCCGGATTCTCCAATGGTCGGCAGACCCTTACGCGATACCAATTTGCCACGCAGTAGCAACATCGTCCTTATTATTCGAGACAAGCAATCTATCTTCCCTACAGCGGAGATGCCGATTTACGCCAATGATGATATCTTCGCGCTTGTTAATCGCGAAGGGGAAGAGGCTCTACACAAGGCATTCGGCATAATGGAATAGATTTCCAGGGGACCCTCGTGGTCGCCCTGGAAGCGGGGCTAGGTAGTATCCTCGCCTTCAGTATGGGTATCTCGGTCTGGCACGAGATGCAGCATATCCATATGCTCGACCTTTTTGGGGAGGTTTTGCGCGTGTATCGGAATGCTGGATGAGGATGGAGCTGCATTCGAGGGGGGCGCAGTGAACTGCGCCGTTGCAGTCGTTGGCGTTTCATTAGCTGAAGCCGCTTGTAAGGGCTGCGCATCCTCCTCAATTATTGATTGGTCAGAGTGGCGACGGGGTCGAATCCAGGGAGAACGCTTTTTCATCAGTAAGGTATCCGCGGGCTTTCCACGCAGAGAATTATAGAGGCTGGCGATCACGACCCAGAAGGCAGCCACGACAGGAGTAGCAAGCAAGGCTCCAAATGCGCCGAAGAGTTGTCCCCCCACGATCAGCGCCAGGATCGAGGCCACAGGATGCAGTCCCACCGCGTGTCCCATGATACGGGGTCCCAGGATATTGCTTTCAATCATCTGAACTATGACAAAGTAGATAGCAATCTCGTATGTGCGCGGAAAAGGGGTTGGCAAGAGCAGCGAAATGAGTATCGCGGGAATAGAGGCCAGCGCAGGACCTACCATTGGAATGGTTTCAAAGAGGAAAGCCAGTACACCTATGATGAGTGCAAATTGGTTTAATCCCAGGAAGAAGCATCCGAAACCGGCCAGTACGCCGACAATAGAAGCCAGGGACAACTGACCGCGAATATACCTGCCCACCACGCGATTAAGCGCATCCTCAAATAAGAGTACATGCGGTTTGGTACGTTCAGTGGCAAGGCCCACAAGACTGTCACGCACGCGCTTCCCATCCAGCGTCAGGTAGAAGCTCAGCACCATTACAAGCAGCACATTGACGATCACATCCGTCACAATTAGCACAATACTTACCAGGTTGCTAGCAAGAGATAGAGCTAAGGACTGAGCTTGATCTGAAATAGTCGAGATCGCCTTGCTGATTGAGGCCTGCGGAACGCCCTGCTTGAGTAGCCAATCTTGTAAGGTAGAATAGGTGTTTGGCAGTGACTGCACATAGCCGGGCAGGTTGTTGGAAAAGTAATTGATCTGCTGGATGAGCGAGAAGACCAGGGCGTAGCACAGCATGCCTACTCCCGCCAGCACTATGATGTAAACCAGCACGGCTGCCAGCACACGCGGGATATACCTGTTCAGGAAATTTACCAGGGGGGTGACCAGAAACGCGACGGCCATAGAAAGTAAGAGCAGCACGATGGCATGCACAAACATACCCATAATGGAGAAGGCAGCCCACAGTAGAATACCAATACAGATGAGTACAATCAGAATATCGCGTACCCGCGTCCAATCTATTTTTTGCATTTAGTTTGCCTCGCGCTTCTCAAACGGTGCCACCCTGGTTCAGCTTCCACGACCGCAAAGGCAGGAAGAGACACCCTGGAGTCGCAGATAGTTCTTTCCATTGTGTCAGGTTTCCGCAAAAAGAACAAGGTGTCTTCATTCTCTTGTCTTAGAAAACGTACTGCTTACCTGGTAGTGACGGATGCACCGCAACTTTTTTTTGCGAAGAAACGTCCTATAGTTAGGAACAATTTTCATAATTCCCTTCTCCCAGGCAAGCAAACGAGTTGGTCTCTATCCCGTCTGCCAACGCACTGTGTGCGGGCGGACCGTAAGGACTGGTACCTGCTTGTACATGAATATAGTACCTGTTTTCGACACGTTTTAGCAGGGTGATGAGACTCAACCACTTGGGTGATATGGTTAACTTTGTCAATTTTCTTCGTTTGTATAATATGCCTGAGAACAAATAACAAATGAAATGAAGAGGATATGCCTTTGGATATCTACGCTCTATCAACACCGACCCAAATGATCCTGGCCTGGACACTCCTTGGCATACTGCTCACCTGGTTAGGTGTCTTCGCCGCGCTGGCATTTCGCTTACGTCCGTATGAACGCATTGAGACGGATGATACACCAACTCCACCGGGATCATTCCCTATCATCTCTGTACAGGCGGTGCACCCTCAACAAACTCTGGTGCCCGTAAGCGCGCACGCGGCTGGCACATATACCTCAGTCGCCAACACGGAAACAACCAGGGACGTGGAAGCTACTTCAATGCTTTAATACCAAATGAGCCTCTCATACTCGGTCGCGTGCAGAAACGCCCCTGTCGGACTTGAAAGATGCCGCCACATCTTTTGCATGCGAACGCAAGCCAGTATAAAGACGGCAACGAGAGTACATTTCAGCTAGATAGTACTTCCGTTGCCGTCCTCAAATTTTTATTTCTTTATTTCTCAGCTTCCGCTTTGCCCTGGAGCCGGGACAAACGTCCCATTCGAATTGAGAAAGACAAAGTGCGTATCCTGCACATTGACAATCATATCTAATTTGCCATTTCCATTGACATCTTTAAATGTGAGGGTAACAGGTGTCAGGTCCTGGCCTGGGCCAATCAACATAGGCCCATTGTATATCTTCGATTTTGAGGAATCACCCCCGGGTATCTCGATCACAGTAACATGACGATTCAGGTTCATCGCAATAAAATGACTGGGAGAGGTCGGGGAATCGTTGTGACCAACGACAGCATCGGTTTGATAGGTACGCGGACGGCCATAATGCCAGTCATCCTGCGTTACCTGCCACCAGCTACTCAGCGCGCTAAAGGTGAGCCATCCAATTATCATGATGAACATGGCCAGCCCGACAAAGACTAACCAGTGAAAGCGTACTCTCCCTTTAGGGGCTAAAAGACCACTGGTGCGGTGCGGAGTCTGCTCATCCTCGCTATAGGGTGCACGCTGCCGGTTTCCCTGCACAGCTGGAATACTGGTCTGGGTCGCGGTACGCCTGGGCGGGATACTATGGCGCTCGTGGCCGTTTTTTTGAGATGCAGCGAAATGCGCATCAGCTAGCTTGCGCCCCGTTTCTGCTCGCACATCAGCATGTGCCAGGTAGCGACGCGAACTGGAAGGTAATCGACCAGGCCAGGAATCTTCGTACCCTCCCTCATTGATCATATCTTCATCTGTGATAGGCGCTGGCTGAGCAGAAGTGCGCCTGGCACGCTGCATGCGAATTTCATCCATGGGATCACCAACTTCCTTCGCCTTGAAGCGCATATTTTCCCTATTTAGAATTTTCGTTCTATAAACAGAAGTTTACACTGAGTTAGAACAAATGTCAAGCTTATTTCGAGGGAATTTGGTACAAAAGTACTAAAATCGGTGTCATTGCATTTGCAAGCAATCCTGTCTATACTTATTCCAGGAGAAACATAACGTACCAATCGTAGGGACAAGGGGCGGTGAAGAGGATGGGAGGGGGCCTTGTGCTTGTCCTGGTGGGGATCGTGATTCTGGTTCTGCATTGGTGGGTGCTCAACAGGACGAGGACAAGCACAAGGCCCCCGCATCCACCCTACACTGCCCCTTGTCCCTACACATCTGTTTGGGGAGGACGAGGACAAGCACAAGGCCCCCGCATCCACCCTACACTGCCCCTTGTCCCTACACATCCGTTTGGGGAGATGGATATTCCGTTTGGGGAGATAGATCTATAGGAGAAATTCAAAATGACGCTAGCCATAACCAACGGAACCATGTTTGACGGGCGCGGCGATGATCCACAGGATGGCATGACTTTACTCATAGAGGGGGAGCGCATTAGCGCGCTGGGACGCGGCGTTCCGATTCCCCGCGATGCCAGCGTGATCGACGCGCAGGGCAGCCACATCTTACCTGGATTGATCGATTGTCATGTCCATTTCGCGATGGAATATCCCAATGTGCTGCACCACCTGGTAACAACGCCCTCACTGCGCTTACTGGAGGCCATTCCGCGCATGCGAGCAACGCTGGAGGCAGGCGTGACGACAGTGCGCGACGCGGCGGGTGCGCCGGCGGGTCTGAAGATAGCGGTAGAACGCGGGATTGTGACGGGGCCGCGCATGCAGGTGGCAGTTTCGATGATATCTCAGACGGGTGGGCATGGCGATGGTTTTTACCCATGCTGCGTTGATCTTGGACTCTTCGGCATCCGTTTCTACGATGTGCCGGGCGGCGTGGCTGATGGGGTTGAGGAAGTACGCAAGGCCACACGTGAAATCTTGCGCGCAGGAGCGGACTGGATCAAACTGGCGACAAGCGGCGGTGTGCTTTCAACCTCTGACTCGCCCAAATCATCGCAGTTGACGGTTGAAGAGATCGCTGCCGCCGTCTATGAAGCTGAAGCGCAGGATAAACGCTGTATGGCGCATGCGCAAGGCTCGCAGGGCATTAAAAACGCGCTGCTGGCCGGAGTTGCTTCCATCGAACATGGGGTGTATCTGACCGATGAGCTTCTCGATATGATGATCGACAGGCAGGTTTATCTTGTGCCTACGCTGGTCGCGCCGCTGTCGGTAGTTGAATTTGGCAAGGAACATCCAGACATTCTTCCACCTATGATGGCGGCGAAGGCAGTCTCTGTCATAGAGGCACATCAACGGAGTTTCCGGCGGGCCGTGGAAGCGGGTGTGAAAATAGCGATGGGTACCGATTCGGGCGTCGGTCGCCACGGGGTAAATGGCCGCGAATTACAGTTGATGGTCGAAAACGGCATGACTCCCATGCAGGCTCTTGTAGCCAGTACCTCGAGCGCCGCTCAACTGCTACATCTCGATTCCCAACTGGGAACGCTCGAGGTAGGCAAACTCGCGGATGTCATCGTCGTTAAGGGTGATATGCTGGATGATATCAGTGTTATTGCGAATCCCCACAACGTGAAGCTGGTGCTTAAGGGTGGACAAGAGATGAAAAATAGGCTCATCAAGGATTAAATCTGGTTACAACGCAATCCCTACCCTCCTCGTATATATATCTATTGAGAGCATGAAGCGCGTGTTGGTCGATGAGGCTCTCAGAGTGCATAAAATAAAGTACGGCCAACGCTTGATAACGAGGAGACACAGAAAAAATGTCGGGAAACCGAGGGTGTATATTCAATTCGTTCCTGTTCCTGGTGATTGTCTTTGTGCCACTGCTGGGGCATATCATTGCTACCATCATGGTGTTTGAAGACGATCATTCGTTTGCCGGTACAGTGTTCTGGCTAGCTTTGATCTGGCTGGTTCCGTTCCTGGGTACGCTTCTATACCTGCTGTTTGGTCAGCGCCGTCGTCGTGTGATGTTTGGCCAGCCCAATTACGCAAATTACCAGTACGAGCGTCAGCCTCAGTCGAGGTGGTAAAAGACACGTTCCTGTGAAGTAAAGACACAACCGTTCGCCGAGGTACAACCTGGCGAACGGTTGTGTCTTTTTGAAAACAGTATCGTTACACTCGTAGCGCCACGATCAGATCAGGTAATAACTTCTCTGCATTGGGTGAGCCCAGGCCTGTGATGGGGTCCCAACCTTTTGCTGCCGAATAGCCTGGCACAAACTTACCATCTACAACGGTGGTGTTATTGCCCACAGTGATATTGTGAAAATCTTGCGTGGATGTGCTGGAAGCGGCCAGTTTGTAGAGCGCGGAATTGATAAAGCCGAGCGAATGACCCGCCATCTGATTAGCTATGGCCGTGATTGCAGCCCAAAGCGGGGCGCTGGCGCTGGTGCCACCTCCAAGCTCCCAGCCGCCCACATAGATGGCTAAACCGGTATGAGGATCGGCATCGGCCGCAACGTCAGGCACACCTCGCCGGTGGTTGAGCTCTTTCTGCACGTTAGACGGCAACATCTGTTGATAGGAGGGAGTTGGGAAGAATGCGCTAAAGCCGCCGCCGCTCATGCTCCATCCTGTCTCGACAAATCTATAATTTGCTGGCGATGTGCCGCTCCCTGCGCGTTTCAGCCTGGTACCACCCACACTCGTCACCCAGGGATCATCGGTAGGAAAGCTGGTTGTCGGTGTGGGCGAGAGTGTAGTGGCATTCAAATCGGTGTAATCAGTGGCGCCGTTATCGCCCGACGAAGCGAAGAAGGTAATACCTTGTTTCGTCGTCGCCTGCTTGAAGAATGAATCCCACGAATGCACTTCCTGTTGCCCCGCGCTGTCTTTTAAGGTAACCTCGGACGCGCCCCAGCTTTGCGAGATGATGCTGCCAAGATGGTTGTTGACGGCATACTGCTCCAATTTGAGGAATTCGGGCAGGCCAATTGTGCCCTCGGTCTCCGAAACGGGGCTGGTCAAGACGACGATGTTCGCGCCGGGAGCAATGGCGTGAATGATCTGCACATCCAGTTCTGTCTCGCCCGCCCAGCCAGTCATATTTTTATCGGCAAAATTAAAAGGTTTGGTACCAAGCGGGGCAAGTACTTTGATGGTAATCGGCGGTAAACCAAACGTTTGATCAAATATATCCATATCCTGCTGCAAAGTGGGACTACCAAATGAGACAATATCGACTACCGTCTGTCCCTTGCCGGTGTAGCCATGCTGCATCAACGATTCGACCCCGTAGGCTACGCGCAAAGAGTGAGGCGTCTGGCAGTTCGCATTGCTCGTAATCTCAAGCGGGCAGGTTAATGGTGAGGCATCGGCAGCTTGCGTAGATGTGTCAGCAGAGCCACTGAACCACAAGGGGGTGCAGGCGGCAAGCAGCGCGCAGAGTAGTAGAACAGGTATCGAACGTTTTGCAGTTAGCATAGTCACCTCTTGTGCTTTTCATGCAGATGATGTAAGGTAGGTCAGACAATCATAGCAATGTGATTGTTTTTTTACGCAGATCATACCTTACCGACTACCTGAGAACGCAGTTCATGCCTTTCCGACTGCCTGACACGCAGTGTAGCACATAGTGCGTTGGCAGTCGGAATAGGGACCCAGTTGGTAGTCGGAATAAGGACCCATCCTCTATGTATTTTAATGGGAGGTTGCCATATGATACAACAAAATCTGACAGCAAATTACGACTCCTCTGTACATATTTCTGATTTTTCGCTGATCGAGAAGCTGGGAGATAGCGCGCTCCTGGGTAAATGGTTTGTCTTCCTCAAAGCTGACTGGCCCCGGCGTTCAGGTATGGAACGATTGCTGGCAATCTCCGGGCTGTCTGGTGCCGCAAAGCCAGCTCTACTCTTTCGAGGCAAGGAAGAACTCTCGCTGCCCGGTGTGACTATCTCACCTCTCCCGCTGCCGGGATCTGAACTGGTTTCGCTCACCAGTGACAAGGCGTTGTATCGCGCCCATCATGACACGGTGCGCCTGCTTATCGCTGCTCCACAGCACCAGCAGCGACCTGGCGCAACATTGACGTTGCGCCTCAGTTTGAGCGGTAATGCCTACGCGGATTATCCACTGACATTGGATGAATACGGCATGTGCCTCTGGTCTCTGACGGGTTTGCCGGAGGGCGCGTACGAGGCAACATTGGACGGATTTGAAGCGGCAGCCTCCTTTGAAATCGCGGAGTACCGCCTGGCTCCGCTTCACGCGGAACTGGTCCAACAGCAATTGAGCGGGGAAACGCTGCGCTATACGCTGGCCGTAACCGCATTTGGGCAGCCGTATACTGGTTCGATTGAGGTGGAGTTGCAGGAACGAGGACAGCGTATCGGCGGACGAGAGGAGCTACACTGCAATCGCGAGGGTCAATGCAGCGGCATCGCTAAACTCAGCGGAGCAGGGCCTTACACACTGAACATCTTCGCCGGGGATCGCACCGCGAGCATAGCCTTAAAAGGTTCAGAGCAGGAGCGGCGTGAGACACTGACTATCAGCGAACTGGGCGAAGTGCGCGAGATCAGTTTGCTGCCGCTCCCGCAGTCGAATGTTTGCCGGGGTATCTACATCGCTCGTGGAGGAAGCAACAACGCTCCATTCATCGTGCAGCGCGTGGTCGGCAGCGAGGTGGAAATCACGCCGCGCGTAGAGGTTGAGCTCCTCAATGCGGTCGTGGTCGATCCGGCGCGTGGAACGAGCGAAGAACACGTTTTTGAACACCTGCCAGCCGGACAGGGTATCCGACTGCCCATTCCTGTACCTTACGGCGTCGTCCTGCTTGGCGCATTTATCGATGGCCAGGCATGGGAAGGCTGGTGCGGGGTTCTGCGCCCCAGCGAACTGCAATTGCAATGTGAGGCGCCCAAAGAAGCAAAACCTGGGTCGCGCATCACTGTGAAGCTCAAAACGGGCAAGGCGGATAGGATTGTGCCGGTGCAGTTGATCGTGAAAGACGCGCGCTTAATTGCCGCGAGTGATCCACAGGTAGAACTGGCAGCTTGCATCAAGCACAATCTAGAAGACTGGCGTAAGCAGTCAGGAACAGGCACGGTTGAGCGACAACTGGCAGATTACCGGCAGGCCTACATGCCTTTGCGTCCCCACGTCATGAGGGCGATGGCTATGCCTCTTTCCAGCATGTCAGTTCCTACCACCCCCTCTATTCCCACTGGCTCACCCACAATGGCGATGCCAATGGACGGCCAGAGTCAAGTAGCTGCTACGCCGGCAAAGACCATCACAAACCAACAGGAACAGCGTAAAACGGCAGGGCCATCGCTGGCAACGCTGGCAGACATTCGCCTGGCATTCCCTGAAATTGTCTATAACGAGATCGTGAAGGTGCAGGGAGAAACAGCCGTCGAGGTCAAGCTGGGCGATAGCATTACGCGCTACGGCATCGAAACCTTCGCGCTTTCGCCAGAGACGCGGGACTGGCAGCGCGTTGAGACAACGGTCGATGCCGTGCAACCTGTCTACGGGGAATTATCTGTCTCCCCCTTTGTCTTCCCCGGCGACCCGGTTATGGGCCGCCTGCACGTCGGGGCGGCATCCGGCGGCGCCATTGCGGAGGTGCGCCATGATAACGAAGCGCTGCCGTTGTTCTTTCAAGATGGCAGTGAAGTCGCTCCCGGACTGCCCATTCCCTCCGGGTCGGTTGTGCTTTTTCCCGTGCGTCCAGGCGTGATTACCTCATCGGTGCGTGATGCACGCAAGGGGGGCATCGATGTCAGCGAACGCTACGTCACGGAACCAGGCCGACTTCGTCACATTGCGCGCCGCCTGCGCCTGCTCACACCCGGAGATGAAGTTACGATGGGGGAACCGCGCGTGCTGGAACTGAAACCCATGCCTGGACTTGAGCGACCATTCCAAATGTTTGTAGAAGGAGCCGTCAATTACCCCTTCGGTTGTATTGAACAAACGTCGTGCAAAATTCTGGCTATGTTTACCGGGTATATCACCAACCTGGAACATGCGGAAATTGCCAGGAATTATGAGGCCGCGATTCTCGTCTGGCACAAGCGTCTTCAAAGCATGTCTCTGCCGAACGGTGGCTTCACGATGTACCCACCGGAGGAAGGCGGAGCAAACACTCCCGACACACATTACGCTCCCCAGGGCGTCAAACACCTGCTGAATTTGCCTGCTGCCGAGCGCTCAGGTATTCAGCAAAAAGCCATCCTGGATATCCTAAATGAGATTGCTTCAATGGCAAGGAAGGCGGCAGCCTTCTACAAGATTGATTTACCGCCGAAAGACATTGCCGATTGTCACGCAGCCTACCAGGTGATGATGCATAGCAATTCTCAGAGGGAACGAGACAAAGCGGCTGCCTTTGCCCGCGAGCAACTGCAGGAACACAACGGTCAAACCTATGTCGAGGTAGCCAGCGGAGCATCAGCCTATCATTTGTATGGAACAGCCGTTGCGAGACGGCAGGAAACCGCCTATGCCGCGGCTACCCTGCTGGCTGCCGGATATGCAGCTGACCTGCCGAAGGCCATCGCCGCCACTAATTACCTGACCGGCCAGTTGAACGCCGACGGGCGGCTCTACAGCACCATCGATACGGCGGCATCCCTGGCGCTGCTGCTCGGCCTGCGCGCTGCAGGGGTAGTGACCACTGCTGATGGAGGACTGGTAGAGGTCAATGGGCAGCAGATGAAACTGGCAGATGCGCTCGCTTCTAGCGAAAAAGTTGAAGCGCTTCGTTGTATTGAAGGAGTGGTGGCTGTCGAAGTGACGACAGAGGTAATTGAAGATTGGCGCACGTTCAAAAGTGTCCTGCCTGTTGAAGTGCGGTTGGAATGCAATGGGCGCGCCCAGAAGAGCTTCAAGGTCGGTGATGCGCTGGATCTGGTGATCGGTGTCCCGCGCTACGAGCCGGGCATGATTGCGCATATCTGCCTTCCCGAGGCGTTGGCGCGTATTGTTGGCGGCGGCCAGGTCAAACGTTTCAGCCTGGATTTCTGCGAAAAGAACGTGCTGCGTGTGCCTCTGGCCGCCATCAGCTCAACCGCACTCCTAGCGATGAAGGATGCGGAGTCAGAACAGACTCTGCTGCGCTGGCTGGGTATCACAGATAAACGAGCCAGTAACGCGCAGCACTGGGCAGTCATCGTACGCAACATGTTCAAAGAAGAGCAGATTGGCAACCCTGGGCGCTTAGAAGTAATCGTTGAGTAGCGCAACATCAATATGGAAATGATGGTGGCTCTATCGCCGCCATATCCTCGTCAGATTATGTTTTGTGTGAATTTGCGGTGAAGATGGATAACGCGGATGAGTACCATCTTCCTACATTTGTTCTTACAGGGTTGACTGGACAGCGCCGGGGAGACTAGACTCAGATTCAGAGCGTGTAAACGCCTGGGGTCAGGGAAAACTATTTCCTGGCGCAAGCCTAACGGATTGGGGTCATTGTATGTCGTCATTTGATCATCGTCAGCATAGTACAAGAGGATTACAAGTACCAGGGCTGGTCAAGCAGCTTTCACCTGTGGAACAGTTGCCTTTCCCCGAAAGTAGTACGGGCCCAGTTCATACGACACAGCCTTTGGAATCAGGCAGCACACCCGTTATGGTAATCCCTGTGCAAGAGCCCACCTCCTCACCTGGGATCACGGAACCTCTTACCCAGCAGGATAGTTCCCCAGACATTATGCAGACTCTCGCGTTTAACTCAACCCGCTGGGTGACACGTCTATTGCCTGAACTCCATCCTGGAACACCGCCTTCTAATGGTGCGACGAAGGCAACCCGGCAACTCACGTTAATTCGCGGGAGCGGCAAAAAATCGCCCGGCACAATCCGTCCCCCACAGGGCCGTAACTGGGTTATCAGCAGCTCGATCCTGGCAATTATGCTGCTCACCACGCTCGTTGCCGCCTTTGCCGTCGTGCCGTTAGCAACAGGCAATAGTTTCGGCTTCAACCCATTCCAAATCGGGGTCAATCACGTAACGAACAATCAAGGCAACTCGAACCCCGACTTCATTGCACAGAAGGCAGCAACGGCAACGGCCTTTGTACGCCAGGATGGATACGACCAGAACGGATCGACCAACGGCGGACCTGTTGTTACAGGCGCTGGCGGACCCAATCGGTTCGCTTATGGTCAATGCACCTTCTGGGCAAACGATAGATATCACGCTTTGACAGGTTTCTGGGTTCCCTGGCTCGGCAATGCATATCAATGGGCAGATGGCGCCAGGGCCTCCGGGTGGAACGTTTCTTCATCTCCTCACGTCCCATCGA
>WNGP01004137.1_pt1 | contig 21219 bp, 13 predicted proteins | sample 5407671 | NCBI WGS metagenome assembly WNGP01 (sample SAMN13153381, study PRJNA577476) | soil metagenome | isolation source: 40 cm soil or saprolite under Garry oak tree replicate 2 | place: USA:California | collected 2016-06-15
CTCGTGTTCGGCGGGGTGATGTATGAACAGGGGCTGACCCAGGCTCAGAAGGACGACCTTCTCAAGAGGCTCTTCGAAGACTTCCAGGAGTTCGTCGCCGTGACGCTTGACGTCAACGGGGTGGAGCGGGCGACGGTGTACGACGCCCATCAGCTTGTGGGAGCCGGCCTCGACCGGGGAGATCTCGCGACTTATCGACTGGCTCATCCGCTCCCGATGGCTCGGATTCGGGTCGGCGAGGCGTATGTGGAAAACTCGACCCTCTCGGACAAGCTGCTGAGCCTGACGCTGGCGATTCCGTATCCGGTCTCGAAGGGAACGGATTCGGTGGTGATATCGGCCGTGATCAGGCTCGACGACATGCTGCGGCTCGCCAGCCGCTCCAAGGCGTTCGAGACCTTGATCATCGACGGCCAGGGCGCCCTGCTGGCCCATACCGATCCAGGGCCCGTGGTGGCGCGAACGGTGATCCCGTGGGTCCCGAACGTGCAGGCGCTCGGCGGCCCTAAAAGCCTCGGCACCACCCAGGAATATGTCCTGAACGGCAAGGAGATGGTCGGTGGATTCGCCAGCGTGCATTTCGGAGGGGTGGTGGCCGGGGTCCAGATCCCCAAGACGGCGGCCTACCTGACCGCCCGGGAGCTCCTCAACGACCTGATCCTTGTCGCGCTCGCCCTTCTGGTTTCGGCGGCCCTCCTGGGGCTGTTCTGGGCCAACCGGATCACGAGACCCATCGAGGAATTCTCGCTGGCGGCGCGCGTCGTCGCGAAGGGGCAATTCGACGTCCACCTGGAGCCGGCCTCACGCGACGAGATCGGGGAGCTGGCAGACTCCTTCAATCAGATGACTTCGGAGCTGAAGGGCCGCGAACAGGCCCTCCAGGACGCGCAGTCCGCGCTGATCCAGTCCGAAAAGCTGGCGGCCCTGGGCCAGTTCAGCGCGGGCATCGCGCACGAGGTGAAGAATCCGCTCGCCGGCATCCTGGCCTACGCCCAGCTCGCCCTGCGCAAGCTGACCCCGACCGACGCACTCTTCGAGTCCCTCGAGACCATCGAGAAGGAGACGAGACGCTGCAAGAAGATTATGGAAAACCTGCTCAAGTTTGCCCGCCAGGAAAAGATCCAGTTCCAGATCACGGACGTGAACCGGGTCGTCGAGGACACCGCCGCCATCGCGGATCATCAGCTCGGACTTCACAAGGTTCGTCTGGAGAAGGATCTCGAGCCGAATCTTCCCGCGATCCTTGGCGACGCCAATCAGCTCGAGCAGGTCCTGATGAATCTCCTGATCAATGCGCAGCAGGCCATGGAGGGCCGGTCCGGCTCGGTCAAGATCGCCACGCGTCTGGCCCCCGGGGACCGGATCGAGATCCAGGTCCGCGACACGGGACCCGGGATCCCCGAAGAGATCCAGGCCAAGATCTTCGAACCGTTCTTCACGACGAAGCCGGTCGGGAAGGGCACCGGGCTCGGGCTTTCGGTCAGCTATGGCATCATCAAGAATCATAAGGGAGAGATCCGGTTCGAAAGCGGTGCGGGCCAGGGGACCACCTTTACGATCTCGCTTCCGACGGCGAACGCGGCGGAGGTCGTGGCCGTCGCCGGCGACAAAGGCTCTCCTTGACCGGGATGGACCTTTAGGGTTGTGTTCCAAGTAACGAAGAACTCAAGGAAGCTCGTCGATGAACAAGCCGAGTTTAAAGGGCATGCCTATCAAGCTCCCTCATATTTTAGTCCTGACCTTGGGATTCGGCCTGGGTCTGATCCTGACCCCATCCGCTGCCTTGGCGGCCATCAGCGCCACGGACCTTGCGGAGGGCGGAGCCAGTTCCGCGAATATCAAGACTGCGACGACACAATCGATCGCCCCAGGGGCGAATCAGCTCATCCTGGCATGGATCGTGAACACCAATAATCAGACGCCGGACGTGCCGACACTTTCCGGGAACGGCCTGACCTGGGTCCTGACCAGCACCGCCGTCTGGAACGCTGGTAAGCCCACTTTTCTGGACCGCATCACACTGTTCCGGGCGATGGGCGCGTCCCCTACACCGGGAACCGTTACAATCACATTTTCAAGCGGCCAGGAATCCATCGCGTGGAGCATCGTGGAATTTTCCGGCGTCGACACCTCGGGGACCAACGGTTCCGGAGCGGTCGTGCAGACCGCCACGGGGACAGATGATGCCGCGGGACCGTCCGGTCTGACCATTACGCTGCCGTCGGCCATTGGAAGCGGGAACGCGACCGCCGGCGGCTTTGGGAACGCCGGCGCTCTCGCTGCCTCGATTTCACCCGGCACCGGCTATACCGCTTTTTCAGAGGTATATCTCAGCGGTCCGCAAAGCGACCTCAGGGCGGAATGGCGGCCCGACGGCAACGCCACCGTCAATGCCACCCAAAGCGGGTCGTTCCCTATGGGCGGCATCGCCATTGAAATAAGGGCCGCGGGGGCCGGCCCCGTCCTGGCCCTGGTGAAGCAAGTCTGGGACTCGGCCGGCGTGAACTGCCTGGCCAGCATCCCGGCGGATACGACATGCAACGGGAGCGCTACTTCGGTGACTGTGCCCAGCGGGATCACCCTCATGGTGATGATCTATATTCGGAACACCAATGGTACCGCGGCGAACGATGTCCGGTTCCAGGACCTTTTGGATGACTCAGTCAGCGGGTTTACCTATACCGCAAGCACGATCAAGCAGACGCCCAATGATGGAACAGCACCGGCGGATACCGCATCGAATGCGACGATTCTAGCGGCAGCGACGACTGCGCAGACGGATGCAGTGGGAGCACCGGATGACTTTGCTTCGATCACGGATTCCAATGCGAACGGCCAGCTGGACAAGCTGACGGTCGGAGCGGTGACGGGGCAGGCGAACCAGAGCTTAAGTTTTCAGGCGAACAAGACCTTTGCGGTCGCGTTCCAAGTAGCGAAGAACTAGAGGGAGCTTGTCAACGCCTATCAAACTCCCTCATATTTTAGTCCTGACCTTGGGATTCGGCCTGGGTCTGATCCTGACCCCATCCGCTGCCTTGGCGGCCATCAGCGCCACGGAGCTCACGGCAGGCGGAGTCAGTGGAAATCCAAAGAGCGCGACGACAGCGTCGATCGCCCCCGGGGCGAACCAGCTCATCCTGGCATGGGTCGCGAGCACGGCGACTCCGACCCCGGGAATACCGACGCTTTCCGGGAACGGTCTGACCTGGGTCATCATCGCTGCCGCCGTCGGAAACCGCATCTCACTGTTCCGGACGATGGGGGCGTCCCCCACGGCGGGACCCGTTACCATCGACTTTGGATCAAACACCCAGAAATCCATCGCGTGGAGCATCGTGGAATTTTCCGGCGTCGACACGTCGGGGACCAACGGCTCCGGAGCGATCGTGCGGACCGCCACGGGGTTCGATGCCGCCGCGGGACCGTCCGGCCTGACCATTACGCTGGCGGCTCCCGTCGGGAGCGGGAACGCGACCGCCGGCGGCTTTCAGAACGACGGCGCCCCCGCTGCCTCCATTGCGCCCGGCGCCGGCTATACCGCCTTTTCCGAAATCTATCTCAGCGGTCAGCAAAGCGACCTCCGGGCGGAATGGCGGCCCGACGGCAACCAAGTGGTCAATGCCACGCAAAGCGGATCATTCCCCATGGCCGGGGCGGCCGTCGAGATAAGGGCCGCGGGGGCCGGCCCCGCCCTGGCCCTGGTGAAGCAGATCTGGGACTCGGCCGGCGCGAACTGCCTGGCCAGCACCCCGGCGGATTCCACCTGCAACGGGAGCGCTATGTCGGTGACCGTGCCCGGCGGGACCGCCCTCATGATGCTGATCTATGTTCGGAACACCAATGGTACCGCGGCGAACGATGTTCGATTCCAAGATCTCCTGGACGACTCAGCCACAGGATTTACCTACACCGCAAGCTCGATCAAGCAGGCGCCCAATGATGGGACGGCACCGGCAGATACCGCATCGAATGCGACGATTCTAGCCGCTACGACGATTGCACAGACGGATGCGATAGGAGCACCGGATGATTTTGCTTCGATCACGGATTCGAATGCCAACGGTCAGCCGGACACGCTGACGGTCGGAGCGGTGACGGGACAGGCGAACCAGAGCTTGACTTTTCAGGCGAACAAGACCTTTGCGGTTGTGTTCCAAGTAACGAAGAACTAAAGATGGCGGTAAACCATTCTCCGGGACGCTTGCTTACATCGATGCCATGGGCCGCGACGCTCGAAAGGCCGGAGGCTGCCCTGACAGGGACCGGTTGGCGGGGGCGCCGGAGGCGCGATCGGCACGCTTCGAGTCCACCTCGGGAGTTTTCCGTCCAGGGATCGAGGGATCGACCTGATACGTGCGCGACCACAGAACGGCGCATCCTTCAGCGGAGGAGGGCGGACCGTGATGACAATGAACAAGGGTACGGGTCGGCAGCCGCTGGCATTGCGTGGCGCGCCGGTACTTCTGGCGCTTCTGTCAGGCTCGTGGGTGTGGGCCCAGGTGCCGGTGGCCAGCGTCGTCCCATCGGGCCCCACGCGTGTCGAGGAGAGCGATCCTTCCGTCGTCTACACCGGGGTGTGGTTGCCGCAGCGCCGCTCTGACCTGAGCGGCGGCTCGATCGTCGAGTCACCGTATCCGATCAGCACCGCCAGCCTCACCTTCACTGGAACGGGAGTCCGCTGGATCGGCTTCAAGGCTGCCTGGGGCGGAATCGCGCAGGTCTATCTCGACGGGGCGCCGCAGGCGACGGTCGATACGTACGCTCCGACCGAACAAGCCCAGGCCGTGATGTACACGGCCACCGGCCTCGCTGCGGGCCTTCACACGATCACAATCAAGGTCACGGGCACCTGGAATCCTGCCGGCTGCTGCAGCTGGGTCGTCCTGGACGCCTTCGACGTGATGTAGACGGCCGCCGGCGAGCGCGTCTCCGGTGAGAATTCAGCCCCGGTCGCAGGCTTCGCTCCCGAGTGACAAACCTACTCCGACCTGGTCGTCGCGGTCAGCCTGCGGTACGCCGCCATGTGCTGGATGGCGTCCTTGGGTTTGCCAAGGCGTTCGCACAACAGGGAGAGGTTGTAATGGCAGTCCGCCAAGCGGCCATCCTCGCGCAGCGCCGCCCGATACGCTTCCATCGCTTCGTTCTTCCTGCCCATGTCGTCGAGAAGGACGCCCAGGTCGTAGAGCAGGACCGGGTCGTTGCCGTTCACCCGCATCGCATCGCGATAGACGCCCTCGGCTCTGTCGAAACGTCCCGTCTCGTGGAGCAGACACCCCAGATTGATGCGGGCCTTGAGGAGCCCGGGGTCCACGGCAATGGCCCGCTCGTACGCCTCGAGCGCGGCCTCCGGGTCCTGCGCCTCCAGGGCAACTCCGCGGTCGAACCAGTTGTCCGCGCTCGTCGGCGGCTCCGCACCCCGTCGCTCGAGGATGCTCAGGGATCCTTCGGCGGGGTCCCCCTCGAAGCGCAGCAGGTACTGCCCCGATTCGGCCCGCCAGCGGCGGGCTCCTTCCCTGACCACGACGCCATCGGCCTCGGCTGAGATGTTCAGTCCGGAAAGGGGCATGGAATCGGGGAGACGGCGCCGGAGCTCCTTCACGGAACGCGTGATGCGCTTGTGCGGCACTTTGGCCGCGGCGAGCGCCTGGGCGGTGCGCAGGACGATCAGATCCTGGAACGAGAACAGCCAAGCGTTGCGCGGCCCGCGCGCGGGTGACACGAACCCGGCCTCGACGAGCGAGCGGATCCTGCTGCGTGGGAGGTGAACGAGTTTCTCGACGTCGCGCGCGCTGTACTGGTGCATGGCGGGCCGGCTCCTCCCCTACTTCTTGGCGGCTTTCTCCGCGGAGCCTGTGGTCTCCTGGGCGCGCCTGGGCGGCTTGCGCGCTTCAGCCGGGGACACTCCGGCCTTCGCGGGAGCCTTCCTTTCCAGGCTTGCGCGCAAAGCCTCCATGAGATCGATGACCTGCGCGCCGCCCTCGGGCGCCTCGGCCGTCGTGATCTCCTGACCCTCGACTTTCTTCTGCACCGCCGTCTCGATACGCGCGCGCACTTCGTCGACGTACGGGCCAGGGTCGAAGGTGTCGGATGACTGCTGCTCGATGAGCTGCTGCGCGAGTTTGAGCTCGACGTCCTTGACCTCGCCCTTTGGAATGTCGATCTCCTGGATCGATCTCACCTCGCCGGCGTAGAGAAGCTGCTGCATGACCAGGCCGTCCGCCACCGGCCGGATCATCACGATGTACTGCTTGCCGCGCGCGGCCCAGCGTCCGATCGCGCAACGCTTGGACTCGCGCAGCGCACTGGCAAACAGGGCATACGGTTTGTTGCCGCCCTTGTCGGGAGCGAGGTAATAGGCCTTGTCGAAGAACACCGGGTCGATGGATGCGATCGGAACGAACTCCGAGATCTCCGCGCTGTGCGTTCCCGCCTCTTCCAGCGTCTTGAGCTCCTCGGGAGAGAACATCACGTATTGGTCTTTCGCGAATTCATAGCCCTTCACCATGTCTTCGCGCGGGACCGGCACCTCATCCTTCGCGCAAAGATACTGCTGCTTGAGCCGCGAGCCGCATCCCTTGTGCAAGAGGTTGAAAGAGATCGCGTGGCTCGCCTCGGTGGCGGAATAGAGCTTCACCGGAATCGAAACGAGCCCAAAGGAGACGGTCAGCGACGCGATGGATCGTGGTGCCATGCTTCCCTCCCGATTCCGTCAAGTCGAACGGTTGAGCAAACCCTCGAGGTCCTGCTTGCGATTCAGAGCGTCGTGCCATCGATCGCCGGTTTCCGCCAGGCGATCGGCGGCGTTGGCGATCGTGAAGTCGAGCGGGTGCGCGTTCGCGAGCTCCTCCCACGTCAGCGGCATCGAGACCGGCGCGCCGACAGCGCCTCTCGGTGAATAGGCCACGTTCAGCGTCTTGCCGCGGACGTTCATATTGTAGTCCAGGAAGATCTTGCCCGTGCGCTTGGGCACGCTCCACTCCATCGTGATGTCCTTCGGGTGCCGGCGCATGAGGTGCCGCCCGACGAGCTCGCAGATCTCGCGGGCCGCGTCGAAGCCGAGCGTCCGGCGGATCGGCACGAAGACGTGCAGCCCGGTCTTGCCCGAGGTCTTGACGATAGGCTCGAGCGACATGCTCTGAAGCAGCTCGCGCAGCCGGAACGCCACTTCCTTCCCCTTCTCGAACGCCGCCGTGTTCAGCTCGGGCTCCTCGCCGGGCGCTTCGTGACCTGAATATATGTAAGGGTCGAGGTCGAAAACAAGGTAGTCGGGGCAGTCGAGCACCGAGGCTTCCAAGGCCGCCAGCGAGGAGGCGTAGTCGGTGCCCCGGCCCTGGGCATCCGGGCCCGGCTTGGCGCGCGAATGCCAGACGTGGAACTCGAGCGTCCCCGACTGCGCCAGCCACAAAAGCGTCGCCAGGTTGTTGCAGAGGAGATAGTCGTGCTTCTCGTCCTTGTGACCGGAGAAGACGGTGATCGTCTCGACGAACTCCGGCCGCTCCTGCTCCCAGTGCTTCTGGAAGAAGCGGTGCCCCTGGATCCCCTCCGGCATGCGGATCATGGTGAGCGGGCGGTCCGCCAGATGCGGCAGGACGAAGGGCGACACCCAGGCCAGATAACGCAGCAGGTCGCGCTTGGTCAGCACCGGTTGCTGCAGCGCCGCGTCGGCGGGCCAGTAGACGCGGTCGAGATGCGTCAGGCGTATGCAGTGGGACCCGACGGCGAGCGGGAAATCCTTCCTGGCGCTTCCGAGCTGCGCCAGGATGCGCGCGATTTCGACCGTCGCGCCCGAGGCGTCGCGCGCCGCGGGAGACGCCGTGGGCGCCGTCTCCGACACCCGGGGCCGCCGCACGTCCCGCGCCTTCACGTCGCGCGCCTTCAGGTCGTCGCGCATCCTTATGTATACCGGCGCGCGCAGATGTCCGTCTTCGGTCCAGGAGTGGAACTTGACCTCGACCACAACCTTCGGCTCCACCCAGGTGGTCGGGTTCGGCAGGTCGGGCTTCTCGGCGAATGGGCAGGTGTCGCGCTCGAGCGGCTCCAGCTTCGTCTGCAGCTGCTTCAGGGTGCGCTCGTCGAAGCCCGTTCCGACGTGCGAGGCAAAGCGGAGCTTCCCCTTGTCCCAGTACCCGACGAGCAAAGCGCCCAACGCCGCGCGCGATCCCTTTCCCCGCGTGTAACCGCCGACGACGAAGTCCGCGCTTCGGGTCGGCTTGATCTTCAGCCACTGCGCCGAGCGCCGCCCCGACTCGTAGCGGCTGTCCTTGCGCTTGCCGACGACACCTTCGAAGCCGCTCGCCAGCGCCGCCTCGTGCAGGGCGACGCCGTCCTCCGACGCGTGCACCAGTTGCACTCTTGGCGTGGGCAGGAGGCATTGCGAAAGATACCGCCGCCGGTCGCGGTACGGCGACTTGCGCAGATCGACGCCGGCGAAATACGGCAGGTCGAAGCCGTAGTACACGACCGGCACGTTCTGCTCCGCCGCCTTCAGCTCCGCCGCGGTCTTCGCCTGGACGCGATTCTGCAGCGCGTTGAAGGAGGGCCTGCCGGACGGGTCGAACGCCACGATCTCGCCGTCCAGGATCATCCCGCCCGCCGCCTGCTGGCCCAGCTCTTCGGTCAGCCGCGGAAACGACGGCGCCAGATCGAGGCCGCGCCGCGAGCGCAGCCTCACCTCCTTGCCTTCGATGAAGACGAGCACCCGGTAGCCGTCGAGCTTCGGCTCCCACATCCAGTCGGGATGGTTGAACGGGGCGCTGCCTATCTCGGCGAGCATCGGCTCCAGCTTCGCCGGCATCGGCTCGACGTCGCCGGCGGGAACGAGCCGGGACGCCCGCATGCGGTGCGCGGGCACGACCTTCATCTCCTCGACCGAGGCGCCGGACAGCACCGAGCGATCCGCCGCCGTGACATCGTTCGTCGACACGAACCGGTCCTTGTGCTTGATCAGCAGCCAGTTCTTGGCGTCCTTCGTGCGCACCAGCGCGAACGAACCCTTCACCTTCTCGCCGCGCAGGAGGAAGCTCAACTTCCCTTTCGCCAGCCCGTCCCTCGTCCGCTCTTCCGCCTGCGCGCGGTCGTGGAACCAGGTCCCGCCTTCGTCCGGCGAGTAGACGCCGCAGTCCCAGACGATCACTTCGCCCGCCCCGTACTGGCCAGGGGGTATGATCCCCTCGAACGACGCATAATCGTAGGGGTGGTCCTCGACGTGGACCGCGAGGCGCTTCTCGCTCGGATTGAGCGACGGCCCCTTGGGGCAGGCCCAGGACTTCAGGACGCCGTCGCACTCGAGCCGGACGTCATAATGCAGGGCCCGGGCGGCGTGCTTCTGGATGACGAAGAGGAGCGGGCCGCTCCGCTCGGCCAGCGCCGGCGGCGGCTCGGGCGTGGCGTCGAAGGCCCGCTTGGCGGCGTACTCGTCGAGCGGCGTGGACCCGGGAGCGGAGGGGCGCTTCACGCATGCGGATGCTAACAGGAACGAGCGGTTTTTCCTACAAGGAGTGGGTGGGCCACTTCTACCCGGAGAAGACACCGGCGTCCGCCATGCTGCGCTACTACGCAGAGCGCTTCCCGACGGTCGAGATCAACAACACCTTCTACCGAATGCCGGACACAGCGCTGCTCGAGCGCTGGGCGCAGGAGGTCCCCGAGGGCTTCGCCTTCACGCTCAAGGCGCCGCAACGCATCACGCATATCAAGCGGCTTAAAGATACCGCATCCGACGTGGCCGAATTCACGCGCCGCGCGGCCGTCCTGGGAGACAGGCTCGGCATGCTGCTCTTCCAGCTGCCGCCGTCCCTGAGGAAGGACCTCCCCCGCTTGCGCGACTTTCTCGGCGCGCTGCCGCCGGAGAGGCGGGTCGCCGTGGAGTTCCGCCACGCTTCCTGGCACGACGAGGAGGTCTACGAGTCGCTCCGCGAGCGCGGCGCGGCCCTGTGCGTCATGGAGGACGACGACGAGGAGGCTTCTCCCTTCGTCGTCACCTCGGAGGACGCCTACCTGCGCCTGAGGCGGACCCAGTACACCGAAGACGATCTGCGCGCCTGGGCCGACCGTATCCGGGCGCAGCCCCTGGCCCGCGCCTGGGTCTATTTCAAGCACGAGGACGAAGCCTCGGCCCCGCGGTTCGCCCGGCTCCTCGACGAGCTGTGGCGCGCCTCGACCCCGAAGGACTCGGGGCAATGAGGCAGACAGGCAGCACTCTGCGGCTCAGCGCCACCGATCTGGCCAATCATCTCGCCTGCCACCATCTGAGCCATCTCGACCTGGCCGTGGCCCGCGGGGAGCGACGCCCGCCCGACTTTTACCGTCCCGACGTCGCGATCCTGCGCGAGCGCGGGGACGAGCACGAGAGAGCATTCCTGAGCCACCTCGAGGGGCAGGGCCTGCGCATCGCGAGACCGGGAGATGATCTCGACGAGAACGTCGGGTTCGAGCGGACGCTCTCCGCCATGCGCGAGGGGGCGGACGTGATCGTGCAGGCGACGCTCCTCGACGGGCGCTGGTTCGGCCGGGCGGACGTGTTGCGCCGCGTGCCGCGCCCGAGCCGTCTCGGCGCCTGGTCGTACGAGGTCTGGGACACGAAGCTCGCCCGCGAGACCAAGGGAGGCTCGGTGCTCCAGATCTGCCTCTACTCGGACCTGCTCGAGACCATCCAGGGGGCTCGGCCTGAGCGCATGTACATCGTGCCGCCGCGGGACGGTTTCAAGCCCGACGAATATCGCGTCGACGACTTCATGGCCTATTACCGCGTCGTGCGGCGGCGCCTCGAGGCGGCGATCGGCTCCGAGGCCTCCGTGCCCACCTATCCCGACCCGGTCCCCCACTGTGACATCTGTCGCTGGTGGCCCGTCTGCGACGGGCAGCGCCGCAGGGACGACCACCTGAGTTTCGTGGCGGGGATCAGCAGATTGCAGACCCGCGAGCTCCAGGCGCGCCAGGTGACGACCCTCGAGGCGCTGGCTTCTGAGCCGCTGCCGCTCTCATGGAAGCCGGCCCGGGGATCGGTCGAAGCCTACGCGCGCGTGCGGGAGCAGGCCCGCGTGCAGCGGGACGGGCGAAAGGCCGGTCGCGCCCTGTACGAGCTCCTGCCGCAGCAGCCCGGACTAGGACTCGAGCGACTGCCCGCGCCCTCTCCGGGCGACGTGTTCTTCGATCTCGAAGGGGATCCCTTCGTGGGTCCGTCGGGGCGCGAGTACCTGTTCGGCTGGGTCGTCGAGGACCGCCCGGGAAGCCCGGTCTATCACTCTCTCTGGGCGCTCGATCCCGTCGCGGAGCGATCGGCGTTCGAGGCGTTCGTCGATTTCGTCATGGAGCGCTGGGCGCGGCACCGCGATCTCCACATCTATCACTTCGCCCCCTACGAGCCGGCGGCGATCAAGCGTCTGATGGGCCGCTACGCGACGCGCGAGAACGAGGTCGACCGCATGCTGCGCGCCGGGCTGTTCGTCGATCTCCATGCGGTCGTCAAGCAGGCGCTGCGCGCGAGCGTCGAGGAGTACTCGATCAAGAAGCTCGAGGCGCTCTACGATTTCCAGCGGGCGGCCGATCTCGACGACGCCGGCGTGAGCCTTCGCGTCGTGCAGCGCGCCCTCGAGCTGGAAGAGCCGGATGCCATCGACGCCGATGTCCGGCAGGTCGTCGCGACCTACAACCGCGACGACTGCGTGTCCGCCCTCCGGCTGTACCGCTGGCTCGAGGACGTGCGCGCCGGCGTGGAGGCGAAGGGGACATCCCTCGCGCGGCCTCCGATCGGGGAAGGCCTGCCGAGCGAGGCGGTCGCCGAAAAGGACCGCGAGGTCCGCCAGATCATGGACGCGCTGCTCGAAGGCGTTCCATTCGAACGCCCCGGGCGCACCGACGAGCAGCAGGCGCGGTGGCTGCTGGCCTACATGCTCGAGTGGCACCGGCGCGAGGAGAAGGCGGCGTGGTGGGAGTTCTTCCGCCTCCGCGAGCTGTCCGACGAGGCCCTGCTCGACGAGAAATCGGCGCTCTCGGGCCTGCAGTACGTCGGGCGGGCCGGAGTCGTCAAGAACAAGGCGGTGCACCGATACCGCTTCCCGACCCAGGAGACCAGCATCCGCCGCGGCGACCGCCTTCGGAGCGCACACCCTGGACGTCAAGAAGCGCGGCGCCTGCGAGCACGTCCACCCGACCAGCGTCTTCTCTCACGAGAACGTGTCCTCGCGCGAGATGGCCGCTTCCCTCCTCCGCCTCGGACGCTTCATCGTCAAGAACGGCATCGACGCCCCGGGCGCTCATCGGGCGGCGCGCGATCTGCTGCTGGGACGGCCGCCGCGCATCGCCGGCCATGCCGGCGGACCCCTGCGCGGCGAGGACGAGACCGGTGTTCGCGCGGCGCGCCGGCTCGTCGCGGCGCTCGAGCACGGCACGCTCGCGATCCAGGGCCCGCCCGGGACGGGCAAGACGTTCACCGGGGCCCGGATGATCTGCGACCTCGTGCGACGCGGGAAGAAGATCGGCGTGTGCGCCACGAGCCACAAGGTGATCCGCAACCTTCTCGACAAGGTCGTCGAGGCCGCGAAAGAGGAGCAGGTCTCGCCGCGCTGCTTCCACAAGGTCTCGGAGGAGACCGAGGGGCCCGCGGGCGACGTCGCGGAGGTCACCGACAACGCCGCCGCGCTGCGCGCCCTCAGAATGGGAGCCGCCCGAGTGCTCGGAGGGACCGCGTGGCTCTGGTCGCGCGAGGAGTTCTTCGAGGCCGTGGACGTGCTGTTCGTCGACGAGGCCGGCCAGATGTCCCTCGCCAACGTCCTGGCGATCGCCCAGTGCGCGGATGCTGTGGTCCTGCTGGGCGATCCCCGCCAGCTGGACCAGCCGCTCCAGGGTACCCACCCGGAAGGGACCGAGGTCTCCGCGCTCGAGCATCTGCTCCGGGGCGACAAGACAATCGCCGAGGATCGCGGCCTGTTCCTCGAAGAGACCTGGCGGCTGCATCCCGCGATCTGTGATCTCACGTCCGAGTTGTTCTACGATCGCCGTCTGAAGCCGATCCCGGGTCTCGAGCGGCAGGCCATCCTGGGCCCGGCGCCGATCGCCGGCGCCGGCCTCTGGTTCCTGCCCGTCGTGCACGACGGAAACCAGAGCTCCAGCCCGGAGGAGGTCCTGGCCGTCGCGGCGCTCGTCGAGCGGCTGTCGGCGGGCGACGTGCGCTGGCGGAGGCTTGATGAGACCGAGCACCCTCTGCGGCTCGAGGACATTTTGATCATCGCCCCTTACAACGCGCAGGTCGCCGATTTGAGCGCCCGCCTCCCCGGCGCGCGGATCGGCACGGTCGACCGGTTCCAGGGACAGGAGGCGCCGGTGTTCGTCTATTCGATTACGACGTCGAGCCCCGCCGACGCCCCGCGCGGCATGGAGTTCCTCTACAGCCTCAACCGCTTCAACGTCGCCACGTCGCGCGCGCGCTGCGCCTGCGTGATCGTCGGAAGCCCCCGGTTGTTCGAGCCCGAGTGCAAGACTCCGAAGGAGATGCGTCTCGCGAACGCCTGCTGCCGCTACCTCGAGCTGGCGCAGGAAGTGAAGGTCGAGGAGGTCCGCCGCTAATGCCCCACGTCTTCGAGCCTGCCCCGACTGGTCGCGCCAAATGCCGCGGTTGTGGGCGGCCCATCGAGAAGGAAGAGCAGCGTTTCGGCGAGCGCATCCCCAACCCATTCGCGGAGGGCGAGACGACGCTCTGGTTCCATCCCCTGTGCGCCGCCTACAAGCGGCCGGAGGCGATGCTCGAGACCCTCGCGCAGGCGGGCGAGAGCGTGCCCGATCCCGAGGCGCTTGAGCGTGCTGCACGCGGCAACTCGGCCCACCGGCGCCTGCCCCGGATCAGCGGCGCCGAGCGCGCTCCGAGCAGCCAGGCCAAATGCCGCCATTGCCACGAGCCGATCGCCCGCGGCGACTGGCGCATCCGACTCGTGTTCTACGAGGAAGGCCGCTTCAATCCCGCAGGCTTCGTGCACCTCGCCTGCCGCGCGGACTACTTCGAGGGCGCCGACATCCTGGCTCCCCTGCTTCATTTCAGCCCGGACCTGAACGAGGAGGAACGCGCAGAGTTGGTAGACGCCTGTCACGAAAGTGGTTAACGCGCCCCGGCCCTGACAGACGGCAGTCGGGACTTGCGGTCCTCTAGGGTCCTCTCCAGTGTTGGAAACACGTTCGAGACGACGAATGACCTGTCCGCACCCAGCCCCGTGAATGGTCGCGGGATGCCGCAGTTCGATCCTTCATCGTGCAAGGTGTAGTAAGCTACGTAACTTACATGCTAAACGGGTTATCGAGATGATTAAGCGGCTTCGTCTGGTCCGGTTCAAGCGGTTTGAAGAAGAAGTGTTTGACCTCGCCGGACAGTCGGTAATTCTTGCTGGGCCGAATAACTCGGGCAAGACGACCCTTCTACAGGGCATCTCCACCTGGAACCTTGCGCTCACTCAATGGCGCATGGAAGCGCGCGGCACACCTGGGCGAACCCGGCGCATCAGCGTGGTACTGGACGAATTCACCTCACTACCTCTTCGTGAAATGAACCTCCTTTGGTTGAATAGGCACGTTGCTCGCAAGGCAAAGGAAGCCAGGACGCCAAAGGCGGCGCCAATCTACATAGAAGCGACGGTTGAATCGTCGCCAGGAGGCGAACAGGCACTCACCATCGAGCTCCTCTATGCTAACGAGAAACTGGTCTATGTGCGTCCTGTGCGATCCCCCGAGGATCCTCAACCCTTGACTGTGCTGCCCTCATTCGCCGAGGACATTCAGGTCGTCCACGTGCCACCGTTCTCAGGGATTGGAACCCAGGAGGCTCGTCACTCACCTGGTATCCAGAGCAAGCTGATCGGCGAGGGACGCGCTGGCGAGATTGTGCGCAACCTCATCCTAGACATCTGGAGCGATTCTGGGAAAGGGACAGATCATCAACCGTGGAGCGACTTGGTCAGCAATCTGCAACGTCTATTTCAGAGTGAGTTGCTACCGCCGGAGTTCTCAGATACGCAGCCCTACATACTCTGCGAGTACAGGCCCCGCATCCTCGGTAAAGGCCAGCGTGGCCCAAAACTCGATGTCGCGAACGCTGGAAGCGGGTTCCACCAGGTCCTTCTCTTGCTGGCGTTCTTTTACGCTCGTCCGTCGTCGGTCCTGCTACTCGACGAGCCTGACGCCCATCTTCATTTCATCCTCCAGCGCGAGATATTTGACCTGTTGAGAAACGTGGCCCAGGAGAGAAACTGCAAACTCATCGTGGCAACACATGCCGAAGTCCTGCTCTCCGATGCCGAGCCGGATCAGATCATCTCATTCGTGGGGTCGCGTCCACAACGATTGGTCACCCAGCACGAAAAGCGGGCACTCACCGACGCCCTCAAGATCCTCTCGAGCCTCGACCTGTTACAAGCGAACCACGTTGGTGCGGTGCTCTACGTTGAGGATGAGTCGGATTACAAATTGCTGAGGGAGTGGGCACGAATCCTGTCTCACCGTGCATCGCGCTTCCTCGATTTCCCGTACATTTGGGCATTGCAGGGGAAGGGCAATATCGGCGAAGCGAAGAGACACTTCCGTAGTTTGCGATTGGCGGTGCCAACGATCAAGAGCCTGTGCATCCTCGACCGTGACCGCCAAGCAGGCGTCGAGGACCAGGATGCTCCCCCAGGGATGGAGATCGTGCGTTGGCCGCGCTACGAGATTGAGAATTATCTTCTAAACCCCAATGTCGTGAAGCGCTTTCTTGATCGCCCGGCCGACTTGTTCAACAAGGAATCCCTCGAGGTGGACCGGAAGGCAGTGGATGACGCCTTCGCGGCCAACTTCCCGGCGCGGATCGACTGGCTTTCCGGACAACAGGTTCTGGCCGATCTAAAGGCTAGCGACTTCCTCGTTCAGGCACTTTCGCGGACTACACGGCCTCTCGCCAAGAGCGATTTGTACATGTTGGCGGCGAAGAGCCTTGATGCCGAGATTCACCAAGACGTCGTAACGATGCTGGAGCGGATTTCGAATATCCTCCCACAGCCCTTGCCGGTTGAAGCTGTCAACACCTTGCCCGACGACGCCGACGGCGTCACCGAGCCCGTGCTTCCTCCCGGCGCGGAATGATCTCCTCACCTTGGCACCTCGTAATCCACAACGCAGTTTTCGAGGCACCCCTACCGCTTGGCTGTCGCGCACACGGAAGCAATTCAAACCGCCTGCCGCACCGGTGATTCTCCTTACCGTCTCCATGGTGTCCGCCTCATAGGCTGTCCTGCCGCGACGAAGTCGTTCTGACTCCCGTACGCTCTATCAACGATTGGGACGCCACTTATACACTTGGACAGCAGCAGATGTTGATCGTTTTACGGTTTGACGTGGCAATCCGGCCCAATCCGAGCGCCTACGAGCCGGTCAAATCCGATACAAGTTTGCTGATTCTGGCCGAATCAATGCTCCCATTCGCCTCATCGCGCGTGACGATCAGGGCGCCGTCCCTCCCGTCCCCTTCCTCCAGCGGCAGGATGCCGTGGCTCTTGTACCATGCGAGCTTCTCCTCCCACCGTCGCCTGTAGCTCGGCACATGCAACATCCCGCAGTGCTCCCAGTAGAACGTCGTACCCGCCTCCATGTCCTCGATGGTGAAGTCGGGATATTTCGTGACCCCAGCGATCGTGAGAGGGCGTTCGTACGCATAGTCGAGGCCCTTGCCTGCAAGTGCATTGGCGATGATCACCTCCGATTTCGACCGCACCATTTCGCCGCGCGACGTGCGGTGAATCAGGTGCTCCTCAAAGAAGCGGCCGTCGATCTCGATCGGCGATGGCCCGACGAAGAGGTTGGTGAGACGCCGGGCTGTCTCGGAGCAGTCGTCCGTGGAGAATCGGCGCAGCTCAGTGCGCGGACCCTGGTGGAGGATGACCACGCGGTTCTTCTGGCGGGTGAGCGCGGTGTATAGCAGTTCGCGAGACAGCAGACGGCACGGATTCGGCAGCACGAGAATGACGGTGCCGAACTCGCTGCCCTGCGACTTGTGCACCGTCAGCGCGTAGGCAAGCTCCAAGACGGGGTTGCCCTCCTCGCCGAAGTCCTTACCAGTGAAGTCGTACTTGTACCCGGGCTGCGACGAGAACTCGACCTCGAGCTTCCACCGCAGGTCCGGCAGGCCTTTCCGCCGGAAGAATCCGACCGCCATTCCGATCTCCCCGTTGGCGATGTAGGCGTCGACTTTCGCCGGGTAGACCTTGCGATGTCGGTTCCACGACAGCGTCGGATTCGTATTAACCAGGTTGATGACCTTGTCGCCATAGACGATCTCCTCACTGCCCATCGGTTTCGGGAACCTGCGCTGCCAGCCTTCCTTGTGCGAGTCATCGATCCTCGCCTGCCGGAACTGTTTGTGGATCAGCCGATTCAGCTCCAGCACGCCGTGAGCGGCAGACCGCATCGGCGACAGTACTTGCCAGCCTTCCGCTGCCTCCGCTGCGCCAGCCTTATCCCCCTTGCGCGGGTTGAAGAAGCGCAGGTCGTTCCACGGTTCCGCACCGAGCGTGGCTTCGAAGCCAGCGATGTCGTCGGGCCCCTTCAGCGCCCTCGAACCATCTGGTCGTTTCAACTCCTCGACCAGGACCTCGACGAGCCGCTCCCGCACCTCGTCGGGCGCATCCCACTGGACAAAGCGCACATGGCGACCTTCGCCCGTGCGGACGACCTTGTCGAACACGTCATCGTCGCCCGCAGCGATGGGCGACCCGCTGAACCACTCGGCGAGCTGCAGGTCCTCCCGGTCCTCGCCCGCCTGCCGGCGACGGATCGTCAGCTCGGCGTAGCCCGGCCCCACGCGAGGGAACCTTTCCGTCACACCCTCGGGCGCGAGTCTTCTGACGATGTCGACGAAGGGCCGTCCCGGTCCGATCGGCGGGAGCTGCCGCGGGTCGCCGATCAGGATCAACCGGTGAACGCCCTTGAGCGCCTGGATCAACGCGCCCAGCATCTCCTCTGTGAGCATAGACGCCTCGTCGATGATGACCGTATGTGCACCAGCCTCGGCAGCCTGCTGGGAAAGGCGGTAGCGGCCCGTTGCCCCCTCGTAGCGGTGCGGGCTCAGGAACTGCGCGATGGTGTAGCCCTTGAGCTTGAGCCCCTTCGTCGACCTCTCCATGCGCACGCGCGCCTTGCCGGTGGGCGCTAGCAGCAGGATTCCTCCCGCCTCGATCTTTGGTTGCGAACAGAGTACCGAGAGCAAGGTGGTCTTGCCTGTGCCCGCCGGGCCAATCAGCACCGAGAGCCGCGCCTCGGCAAGTTCCCTGAGCGCGGCGGTCTTCTCGGTCCGTGCGCTCTCCTCGAGCTCGTCGGGCTGACCGACCGACTGGGAGGCCAGATGCACGTCGAGCAGCTTCCGCCAGTCCGCCTCGATTTCGAACCGCTTGCCGCTGACGCGCTTGTCGACCGCCGTGCGAATCGTCGCGCCCATTTCCGCGAGGCGGCCGAGCTGTTGGGCGGCCGGACCGCTCGCCATCTCGATGGGGACGATGGCGTTCTCGAAGTAGTCTCTCGCCACCTCCATCAGGTCCGCATCGACCTCGCAAGGAGGCTGCAACGCAAGGCCGCGGATCCTCAGGACAACCTGGACCTGTGGCAGGAGCGTGCTGCCTGTGGCTGCCGCATCCTCGAGCACCTTGACCGAAAACGCCCGCACACGGCGCGCGTCCGTGCCAGCATCGAGCGCCGAGGGCTCAGACAGTGGGTGCTTTGCGCGGATCACCTCGTCGGGAAAGACGCCGCGATCGACGGTCCAGACGCTGATTGGATCGACACCCAGCCGCGTGAGTTCGTAGAGAAGGTAAGGGTTAGCGAGGATCGCCTTGTCGGTCGTGTCGATGCCGGCCTTCGCGCGTTCCTCCTGCACGTACACGGCGACCGCCTGCTCGCGCGTGATCTCGAAGCGGCTCACGAGGTTCAACAGCGCGCGACGCTCGTCGGGCAGGCGCGACCACTTGCTCGCCACCGTCTTCCCGATGCCTTTGGCAAGCCGTGGCGACAGCACGCTGGCGGGGTCGGCAAACATCTTGTCGACCAGGGGCCAGGGGTCCGCATTCTCGCCAGCCTTCTGGGCCAGCGCTCGGGCGACGAAGGTGCCGAGCTCCAAGCCGAAGGCCGACAGCGCGGCCCCCAGGCCCGGGCACGGCCCGCGCGCCTTCCAAAGCTCGCCGAGTCGCGCGTCGATCCATTGCAGGCATCGGTCCCACGGCCCCGGCAGGGTGCCCTTCGCTTTGCGCAGCGACTCGGCGAACGCGAGCAGCGACTGGATCGCGCCGTCATGGGTGACGAGTTGCGACGCGTGCGAGAACTCGAGCAGCCGGTCAACTGGCGATAGCGCCGCGATCTCGGCTGGATCGAACTCCGCATCCTCAGCTGCCTTGGCGAGCGCAGCGTGATATGGGAGCAGAAAGCCGTCCTTGAAGTCGGGGCGGATGGAATGCTGGACCATCAACTCCCAGAGCAATGAGCGCAGCTTCCCCTTGAGGTCCTTCGAGGCTTGCGCGTATTCCTGTGGTTCGCTCACATGCAACACGCGGCCGACACCGATCAGGATACGGCTGCCGCCAGGATCCTCTACGAATGGCACCTGCTTCGCGTAGAAGAAGCAGAGTGACTTGTGCGCCTGGAGGTGCGCGCGAAAGCATCCCAGCAGCGCTGCTTGGTTCGCATGATCTTGGACCCAGACCTCCGCGCTCTTGAAGCCCAGGTCGGGTTCTCTTTCGTCCCGCGCCTCAAGCTCGTGCTCTTGCGCCAGTCCGGCCATGTTCTCTCGAAGCATCCAGAAGAAAGGCACGGCCGGCGCGGAGTACGCTGGATGGCGAAGCGGGGTATCTCGGAAGTGACCGTGCTGCGTCTCGGGTCCTCGGTTATATGGGTGGTTCGGCATCCGCACATACTCGAACGGCGTCATGAATGCAGCTCGCTCAACAATGCAGGCCGGCCACTTTTCGAGTGGCAGGTCGTTGATGCTGCGCCCTGCAACCGCCATTTCAGCTGCGTCATTGCGATCCGAAGCGATTCGCTTCAGCGCCAGGCAAGACCCGTTCAACCGCGGCGCCGCGCAGACACGCCCATCCCAGCCGGTGTCGTGCCACGGAACGCGAATTGAGATGTGACGAATCGGATAGTTCATCGGAGGTCCAAACTGCCGCGGCACTTCACGATTCGTCGCGGAGAACTTCCACGAGTTCAGCGATCACCTGCAGCTCGCCCTCCTTAGAGTCGTCGGAGATCGCGATTCGGCATTCAGCCGGTCCCTGGTAGGTTTGGCCACGAAAGCCGATCTCTGTGGATAAAAGTAGACACCGTCGGACGCTCGTGGTCAAGAGGCCGGTCCCGCGAGATGGCCTTGACCCTGTAGAGGTCATGATCGGTGCGGGGATGCCGTTTCGCAACCCTCTGGCTGGTGGACGCGCCGCTCGGCCCTTCAGCGGCCGCCTCGCCGGCGCTCAACCGCCCGGCTCGCGCGTCGCCGGGGAAGTCGTCGCGCATGCGCTCCAGCGCCGGTCGGGCGCGCGAGTCCATGGCCGCGTCCGGATCGCGTCCCGCCAGCTCCGCCAGCCCTTGCCGCAGGCGCCGGGCATCGAGGCGATTGATCGGAAACGGCCATGCCACAATTCTACACGGCCGCAGCGGCTCCGCCAGGGCGAGTTAAGATCTCAGGGTCCCGCCCGAAAGGGCCATCGGCAACGGAGGAATCATGAGAAAGCTCAAGCTTCAGATGCAGATCACCGTGGACGGCTTCGTCGCGGGCCCGGAGGGTCAACTGGACTGGATGACCCGGGAGATGGACGAGAAGCTCATAGCCTTCATCAACCGTCTGACCGACACGAGCGACACTATCCTGCTCGGCCGGAAGATGACCGAGGGGTTTATCAAGCACTGGGAGCAGGCGGTCGCGAACCCGTCCGGCCCCGAGTACGCCTTCGGCCGCAAGATGGTCGAGACACCCAAGATCGTCTTCAGTAAAACGCTGTCGCGCGTCGAGGGGCGGAACGTGCGTGTCGAGAGCGGCCCACTGGCCAAGGTGGTCGGCCGGCTGAAGGAGCAGGCGGGCAAGGACATCATCGTCTATGGCGGCGCGACCTTCGTCTCGTCCCTGATCGAGAACGGGCTGATCGACGAGCTGAATCTCTTCGTCAATCCCGTGGCCATCGGCAAGGGGATGCGCATCTTCGCGGTCCGCCGGCCGCTGAAGCTGACCTC
>WNGP01001184.1_pt1 | contig 21214 bp, 18 predicted proteins | sample 5407671 | NCBI WGS metagenome assembly WNGP01 (sample SAMN13153381, study PRJNA577476) | soil metagenome | isolation source: 40 cm soil or saprolite under Garry oak tree replicate 2 | place: USA:California | collected 2016-06-15
CACCGTTCCCGGGCTGAATCGCATCTGCCGGGAGTCCTACAACGATCCCGCCGAAGTCTATGACCGGCTAAAGCAGATGAGCATGTCCATCGTCACCATAACGGACCATGACTCCATCGACGGCGCGGAGGCCTTGCGGCGCCACCCGGACTTCTTCCTGAGCGAGGAGGTCACCGTTCGGATGCCCAGCGGCGCCGAGATGCACATGGGCGTCTATGGCATCACGGAACGCGACCATGACGAAATTCAGCGCCGTAGAAACGATTTTATTGCGCTACTGATGTACCTCACGGAGCGTAAGCTGTTTTTCAGCGCCAATCACGTTTTCTCCGGGTTGACGGGCCGCCGGAAAGAGGAGGATTTCCAATGGTTTGAATCCTATGTTCCGGCGTTTGAAACGCGCAACGGGCAGATGTGGCCGGCGGCCAATGGCAGTGCCGCAAGGTTGGCGGCGCGGCTAGGGAAAATCGGGATTGCCGGCAGCGACTCGCACACGATCGCCGGTGTGGGACTTACCTTCACGGAAGTGCCTGGGGCGCGGACGGTGGATGAGTTTTTCGCCGGGCTGCGGGCAGGATGCGGACGCGTACACGGCGTGCATGGGAGCTGCGGCAAGCTTACGGCAGACGTTTTCAGCATCGTCAGATCGCTTTTCCGGGACAAACCGTGGACGCTGGCACTGTCGCCGCTCGCGGTGCTGGTACCGGCTTTTACTGTGGGGCACTGGATGAACGAGATTCGTTTTTGCCGGAAATGGTCCTCGGCTATCGAGAGTGGCGAGAAACGCAAACGGATGCTGTGGGATTTGGATGCGAACTTCGAGGCCAACTGGGCAAGTTGAGGTGCGCGTGAGCAAGCCCCCCAATCCGTCGCTGCAAGCAAGGCGAAGGGCTTTGCATGCGCACGCGATTTGCATGCGAGAAATCTTTCTCGCCTATCTGTGGATCTTTCTTATTGAAAGCGCATGTTGGTTTCCGGTCGTCTGGGTGAGGTAAGGCGATGGCAGTCGCACGCAACCTCTGGGGATACATCGATCGGCGCGATCACCGGCTGATGCGGCGGATGAATCGCTGGCGTGCCCCGCGCTGGTTTCGCATTTGGATGATCGCCGCCACACGCATGGGCGATGGCTGGATCTGGTACGGCCTGGGGCTGATGTTGCTCGCCTATGGAGGCTCGCAGCGTTTTTCGGCCATCGGCGCTGCGGGGTCCGCCGCAGTTCTGGGTATTTTTGTTTTCAAAGCACTGAAGAGAATGAGCCAGCGGCCGAGGCCTTGCCAGATCGAGCCGCACTGCTGGTCGAAGGTGCTGCCGCCGGACAAGTTTTCGTTTCCGTCGGGCCACACGATGACCGCGTTTTCGATCGCGCTCGTCGTCAGCTACTTTTATCCCTCGCTCGAAGGGGCGCTTTTTTTTCTGGCGCTAAGCATTGCGGTATCCCGCATCGTGCTGGGCATGCACTTTCTGAGCGATGTGCTGGCGGGTGTGGTCATGGGTGTCGCCCTGGGCTGTGCATCGATCACAGCGTTCGCCTCGTTCGGCCTCATCTAGCGTCCGCGCGTTTAGCTGCCCGTCGACCTCCTTATCACATACTTGTTCTGCGAAGAATTTGAAACGGGCGAAACGATTCATCACATCGCGCCAGTTTGAAGGCCCAGGCCCGGTCCGAACCGCGGTATATTGGGCCAGATGGCTGAAGCCGCCCAAGCCTCTCCAAGTGTCGCGAGTCGTCATCAGCCTCATTCCTATCTGGTGTTCTTGCTTCAGGTTTCACGGCCTGGACTGTGGAGCACGACGGCTTTGTTTTATCTCATGCCACTCGGGCATACGGACATCCTCCATTCCGGCAAACTCTGGCTGGGATTGTTTTTCGTGCTTTTCCCGCTTGGATTTCTGCTCTACGGCGTCAATGACATTGTCGACGCCGAAACTGATTCTTTGAACCCGCGCAAAGGCACATTCATGTTTGGTTCGCGCGGAGCGCGCGCACAGCTCGCAACATTGAAATGGCAGATTGCCGCGGTGCAAATTCCATTTGTAGTTATGTTCTATTTTTTCATCGGTCCGCGCATTTTGTGGTGGTATGCCCTCCTTCTCCTGGCCGTCGGACTTTACAATGCGCCAGGCATCGCGTGGAAAGGCCGGCCGCCCTTCGACGCGTTGATTCAGGCGAGCTACCTGCTCGTTTTCGTGTTGAGCAGCTGGCTGAACAACGTCCCGCAACTGCCATGGCAGACTTTCCTGTTTGGGGCGTTGTTTGCCATGCACTCTCATATTTTCGGTGAGGTGATGGACATTGCGCCCGACCGGTTGAGTGGCCGGCAAACGACGGCAACCTCGATCGGGAGAGTGCGCGCCAAATTCTTGATTGCAGCTTTCTTGTGTATTGAATGCATTTTAGTGTGGATCTATTTTCGGGACTGGATCATCACGGGCTTCCTCGTCTTCGGCGCACTCTGGTTCTTGATCGATGCGACATTACTGTGGAAAGACCGCGCTTATCATCCAAGTGAAATGCGTCTCTTCTTGTGGGGTTGGAACGCCGCCGCTCTGCTGGGAATGTTTTGGAATTGGATGCACGGAACGCTAACGCATGCCGTCTCCGCCGCGAGATTTCGCACATGAGCCGGAAATGCCTGCTCGAAATCAGTGTTGAGACTCTTGAAGGTGCGATGGCGGCAGAGCGCGGCGGAGCGGACCGCATCGAGCTCTGCGGAAATCTATCCGTCGGCGGAGTTACGCCGGATGCGGAGCTCCTTCGCGCGGTGCGGGCGCAAGTTCGCATTCCTATTTTTTCCATGGTGCGGCCGCGCGCGGGGGACTTTGTCTATTCGGGCGCTGAATTTTCAGAGATGAGGCGCTCGATCGCCGACGCCAAAGAATCTGGAATGAATGGTGTGGTACTGGGCGCCTTGAGCAAAAACCATCGCGTCGACGTTGAGCGGACGCGGGAGCTCGTGGAGTCTGCGAAGCCGCTGCCGGTTACATATCACCGCGCGTTCGACGAATCCGCCGATTTACACCAAGCGCTCGAAGATGTGATTCAAAGCGGCGCGAAAAGAATCCTGACGTCCGGCGGCACAAAGAGCGCGCTGGAGGGAGCCGCGGTGCTCGCCAAACTTATCGAAGCCGCGGGGGAGCGGATCGTCATTCTCCCAGGAGCAGGAATCAGCGGCGTCAATATCGTGGAAGTTACGCGGCGAACGAGGGCGCGCGAGTTTCACTCTGGGCTGAGCGCGGCCATTCCGTATGGCAGCAAGGAGTACAAGAGGTTCGAAGAGGAAGTGCGCAAATTGGCGGAGCAAATTATGCGAATCAGTCCGGCCCACCGGATTGAAGAAAATCGATTCTAGTTAATTTGACCTGAAAACGTTATAGCACGTGGGCTGGGGCAGGTCTAGGAAAGCCTGTTGGGGGCCGTGGGCAGTTTCCGGTTGTGGGTTTACTAGGTATGTAGACTAACGGTACTCAAGGGCATACTATAATTTCGGCGTATGCGAAGAGCCCTAACACTGGCAATATCGCTGATATTCTGCTGCCGGATCACCACACCTGCCCAAAAGGCACCTCGACCCAAAGGCAAGGTTAGTGTTGCGGAAATCTTGGACAAGAATGTTGCGGCCACCGGAGGCCTTGAGGCTTGGCGTGCGCTACAGACAGTCGATGCCCACGGGAGCTTTGGCGTCCCTGCTTTCCACAGTAGTGGGGACTTTGATTTCTATTACAGTGCACCTGCAACTGATGTTTTTCAGCTTTTCATGATAAGTCATGGCCAGACGTCGGTCGGTCACAATGGAGGAACACCTTTTTCCAATCATGACGCCGGGAGAAGGCTGGGAATCAACGGGATCACCGTGAATATCTTGGAAGAAAACTGGCTTGCCTTGGTCGAATCGGGATTCGACCAGCGTTACACACGAATCGAACTGGTCGGATTGACTGGGATCGATGGCAAGTGGGCTTACGCGCTGCAGTTCACACCTAAAGTCGGAGATCCACAGCTCCGATATTACGATTGCCAGAGTTTTCTGATGGTTCGAATGGATCTGGCGCAACGGATACGCTTGCAGAAGAACGGTCCTGAATTTGCCTACAAAGTTGAGACGTACTACTCCGAATACCGGGATTCCGGAGGCATGAAGTTCCCGAGGCAAATCAGAGCGACCTCATCCGACGGAGACGTAGTGCTGAACATACATGACGTACGCACAAATCACCCCCTAAATGATTCTGTCTTTCGGCAGAGATAATCTGTTGCCGTGAGGCCCTCGATCGGTCGCGGGCCTTTTCAAAAAGCAGATTCCTCGCTTCGCTCGGAATGACACATTCACTTCTTCAACGAGTTTGCGATTCACAAAATTGGGTTCCTGCGCGAAATGGACTGAGCGATGAGGAAACGTCAGGCTTTTTGGGCCTGGCGCCGGAGGAACGTCGGCACGTCCAGATCGTCAGCCGGAACATCCTGGCCGACTTCGCGGACGTTCTGCTGAACCTGGTGGACGACGTTGGGCAAGGTCTGCTGCACTGGCGCATCCGGCATTTCACGGCCGGCCTTCCAGGTCTTCGGGAGGACGGAAGGCTTCTGGTGGATGTTTTTCTTGTTGGCATCCTTGAAGCCCGCGGCGATAACGGTGATCTTCACGGAGTCCTTCATGTTGTCATCCTGCACGGCGCCGAAGATGATGTTGGCATTTTCATGAGCGGCCTTTTGAATGACGCTCGAGGCTTCGTGGACTTCATGCAACGTGAGGCTGGAACTGCCGGAAATGTTGATGAGGATGCCCTGCGCGCCCTGGATGGAGTTGTCTTCGAGAAGCGGACTGGCGATGGCGCGGTTGGCGGCATCCACGGCGCGGTTCGTGCCGGTGGCCACAGCGGTGCCCATCACGGCGTAGCCCTGGCCATGCATGATGGCTTTCACGTCGGCAAAGTCGCGATTGATGATACCTGGGACGGTGATGATGTCCGAGATGCCCTGCACCGCCTGACGAAGGATGTCGTCTGCGATACGGAAGGCGTCGAAGAAGCTCGTGCCGCGCTCGACGGTTTCCATCAAACGCTCGTTGGGGATCACGATGACGGTGTCGACTGCGCCGATAAGCTCCTGAAGGGCCTGTTCGGCTTGCAACATGCGGCGCTTGCCTTCGAAGGCGAAGGGCTTGGTGACCACGGCGACGCTCAAGGCGCCCAATTCGCTGGCCAGAGAAGCAACCACAGGAGCCGCACCGCTGCCGGTGCCTCCGCCGAGGCCGGACGTAATAAAAATCATGTCCGAGCCTTCCAGCGCTTCGATGATTTTCTCCGTGTCTTCGAGCGCCGCCTTACGGCCGACCTCGGGATTGGCGCCCGCGCCGAGACCCTTGGTGAGTTTCGCGCCGAGTTGCAGTTTCACCGGCGCCTGCGACAGTTTCAGCGCTTGTAGATCCGTGTTAGCAGTGATGAATTCCACGCCTTCGAGCTTGGCGCGAATCATGCGGTTCACCGCATTACAGCCGCCCCCGCCCACACCGATGACTTTGATCTTCGCCGGCTGAAGCTCTTCGCTGAAGCTCATCCGGATTCCTGCCTCTCTTGTTGTCATATCTTCCCCAACCTTCCCCAGTTTCGCTTGCGGCTCTCGGGCAGGGTCACGAGGCGCCCGCGAACATGGCTTTCAATTTTGATACAAGGTTTCCCCCGCGCTGGGGCGCGGAGCGCCGCGCCTTCGCGCCGCACAGAACGAGTCCGACTACGGTTGCATATTCCGGCTGCGCCACCTGTTCCGGCAGATCAGCCAAGCCTTTTGGTTCCGCGATGCGCACCGGCAGACGGAATGACTCCTCGGCGAGTTCCAGCAACGCGTGAAGCCGCGCGCCGCCGCCCGCCAAGACAAATCCGGCGGGGATTTGGCCGTCAAGCCCGGCGCGCTGCAAATCGTCGCGGATCAGTGAAAGCAATTCCATGGCGCGTGGCTCGATGATGTCCGTCAGCATGTGCGCAAAGATGTTCCGTGGCGGACGGTCGCCCACGCTGGCAATTTCGATCGCACCGTTTCCCTTCATGAAAGCGGACGCTGCGCAGCCGTGGCGGCGCTTGATTCTTTCCGCTTCGGGTATCGGCGTGCGCAAACCGACGGCCAGATCATTCGTAAAGTGATCGCCGCCAATCGCAACCGCGCTGGTGTGACGCACCACTCCGCCGCCGAAGACAAGTAATTCCGTGGTGCCGCCGCCGATGTCCAGCAGGCAGCAGCCGAGATCGCGCTCGTCCTGCGTCAGGCAAGATTCCGCTGAAGCGAGCGGCTCCAGGACCGTATCGCTGATGAGGATGCCGGCCTTGTTCGCGGCGGTGACGAGATTCTGGGTGGCGGCAACGGAGGAAGTGACCAGATGGACGTTGACTTCCAGCCGCTGGCCGACCATGCCGATGGCGTCGCGTATGCCATTCTGCGCATCCACCATGAATTCATGGGGGAGCACGTGCAGGACCTCGCGGTCTTCTGGAAGCGAGATATTGCGGGCCGCATCCACGGCACGGCGCACGTCTGCGCGCTCGATATCACGCGGACGCTGTCCCAGAGTGATGCCGCCACGGCTGTTTACTCCGCGCACGTGGCCTCCGGCCACTCCGATCAGGGCCTCTTCCACTGGAACATTCGCCACGCTCTCGGCCTCTTCGACCGCGCGGCGGATGGAACTCACGGTGGAATCAAGATTGACGATCAGGCCCTTGCGCAAGCCCTTGGACTCGGCCGCGCCCAGCGCCAGAAACTTCACGAGTTCGCCATCGACCTCGGCGATCAGCACGGAGGTTTTCGTGCTGCCGATGTCCAGTCCAACCAAGTATTTGTCTTTCTTCGCCAAGCCACCGCTCCTGAGAGGAATCTATTTTGTTCTTGCGGCGGCCGTGCCCGCGCTGGCGTCGGGGTTCACGACCACTTGCCGCGAATACTGCAAATCGATCGACTGCACGCGGCCGGCATTTGCCTGCCACTGCGAAAAATTATCGACCAGCATTTTGTACTTGCCGGTGAACTCACTCGAACCGAAGTGAATCGTCACGGCCTGCGCATCGTTGGCGCTCGCCAGCCCGGTCATCACCACGCGCAGATCTTTCGGGTTGGAGAGGTCGACCTCACTAACGCGATCGGACGAGCCGCCGCGCACGAGATCGACATCCTTCATGAATTCCTCGTACGTCTGCATGCGCTTTTCCCGCTGGTCTCGCGGCAGGTCCTCCGAAACGCCGGTGACGACCGGAAAATGCAGATCTTCGCCCCGCGGACGGTCGAGAATGACGCCATGCGCGTCAATCAGCGCCAGTTCGCCGCCGTTCCGGGCAAAGGCGACGGGAGTGCGCTCCGTCAGCTCGATGCGAAGGCGATTCGGCAGGATGCGCTGCACGCTGGCGGATTCGACCCAGGGAATCTGTTCCAGTTGACTCCGGCGGGCGTCCAAGGGGACGCGCAAGACACTCCGGTTGCTGTCGTGAACAAACTGCTGGAGCACCGCTTCGCGGCTGACGATGCGATTGCCGTTCAATTCGATCTGATCCGGCTTGAGCAACAGCATGGTGGGCGAATACAGAAGAAACTGCACTCCGTAGACCGCCACGGTCAGGCCAGCAACGCCGGCACAACTCAAAACCAGCATCCGCCGATAGAACGGCCAGCCGCGCCCGCTGAATTTCTTGCGGCGGATTTCAACCGGCTTCTGGCGGCGCAGGTAACGCGGTTCATCGTCGGCAATCAGCTCGGGCCGGTAGGAATCGGCCTCTGCCGCCGCAGACGCGTTCCGCGGTATGGCTTTCACGCGTTCCAAACGACCACCTCGTTCTCCAGACTTACGCCGTAAGTTTTCTGCACACGTTCGCGCACATCCGAGATCAGTGTCAGCATGTCTCTGGCGGAGGCATGGCCGGCGTTCACAAAGAAATTGGCATGACGGTCGCTGACGCGGGCGTCGCCCACAGACAGGCCCTTGAGCCCCAATTCATCAATCATGCGGCCCACGGAGGCACCCGGAGGATTCTTGAAGATGCAGCCGGCGCTTTTCTGGCCGAGCGGCTGGCTGGAGCGCCGTTTTTCGTTGCAGATACGAATACCTTCGAGGATTACTTTGAACGGTTTGGAGGGTAGTTCCAGTATCACCGTGAGCATCATATCATCCGGGGCAAAAGAAGTGTGCCGGTATTCGAAAGAAATTTGGTCGCCCCGGAGAACTTCGATTTTTCGGCCAGCCGCCCGGTAGAGCTGCACTTCGCGGACATAGCTGCCAATCTGCATACCGTAGGCCCCCGCATTCATGCGTAGAGCACCTCCGACGGTGCCGGGAACACCGATAAGTCCTTCCATCCCACCGAGGTTATTCTTGGCACAAAAGGTAATCATGCGGCCCAGGTCTGCCGCGGCGTCGACATGCGCAAAGTTGCCATCGAGCACGACATCAGGTTCGGGACGGACGAGTTGCAGGACCACCCATGGCAACTCCCCATCACCGACGAGCAGGTTCGAGCCTCCACCGAGGAACTCATGCGGAATGTGGTTCGCATCGAGAAGTTTCAGGAGATCGGGAAGGCTTTTGTGATTTTTGATGCGGAGCAGGTCCGTCGTCCCGCCGATGCCCAGCGAAGTAAGGCCGGCAAGGGCGGTACCCTGCCGTAGCTCAACGCGGATCTCCGCGAGTTTGGCAACGATCCCGGGATCACGAATGCGCATGATGCCTCGGATGCTCCGTTCCCAGCAGAACCATGAACTCATTGCTCGCCCGGCTGACGTTGCCCGCGCCGATGGTAAGGACGGCATCCCCGGGACGCGCTTGTTTCAGCAAGTACTCGATGCCTTCCTGCATCGAACGAAAATACTGGACGTTCTTGTGACCGGCTTCGCCAATGGCGCTCGCAAGCGCTTCGCTCGTCACACCCGGAATGGGCGCTTCGCTGGCCGCATAGATATCGATCAGGGCGAGAATATCCGCTTGATTGAACGCGCGGCAGAATTCATCCCAAAGGTGCTGGGTGCGGGTGTAGCGATGGGGCTGAAAAAGCACGAGCAGGCGATTGAACTTGCAGCCGCGGGCCGCTTCGAGCGTGGCGCGGATCTCCACCGGGTGATGACCGTAGTCATCGATCACGGTGATGTCGTTAACTACACCCTTGATGTCAAAACGGCGGCCCACGCCAGCAAATTTGACGAGGCCTTCGCGGATCAGGTCAGCCGGAACACTTAAGTACAGCGCAACTGCTGCGGCCGCCGCGGCGTTGCGGACATTGTGCATGCCCGGCGGATGCGTCAGCCGGAACAAACCGAGATCTTCACCTCTGTAGGTCAGCCGGAATTCGCTGGCCAAACCTTCCAGCTGCACATCACCGATCACCAAATCGGCCTGGCTCGAGGTTCCATAGGTGGTGATGGGACGCTTCACGCTGGGAATGATCGCCTGCACGTTAGGCTCATCGATGCATAGAATCGCCGCGCCGTAAAACGGCACGCGATTCACAAACTGGATGAAGGCGCCCTGAATATCTTCGAGCGAGGAGTATTGATCGAGATGTTCGCGATCGATCGTAGTTACCACCGCGACTACCGGCGCGAGCATGAGGAAGCTGCGGTCGCTCTCGTCCGCTTCCACCACAAAATATTCGCCTTTCCCGAGCCGCGCGGTCGTGCCCATCTGGTTGACTTTCCCGCCAATCACAAACGTGGGGTCAAGATGCGCCGCCGCCAGCACCGAAGCAACGATCGAGGTCGTGGTCGTCTTGCCGTGCGCGCCGGCCACGGCGATTCCGTATTTCAACCGCATCAGCTCGGCCAACATTTCGGCGCGGGGAATGACCGGTATTTTCTGTTTGTGCGCTTCGACGACCTCGGGATTGTCCGCTCGCACGGCGGAAGAGGTTACGACGACGTGCGCGCCTTCGACGTTGGCGCCTTTGTGACCCTCATAGACGGTCGCGCCGAGATTCTGGAGGCGCTCGGTGATCGTGGAAGGCTTGGTGTCCGAGCCGGACACGGAATAGCCGAGAGTCAGGAGCACTTCGGCAATACCGCTCATACCGATGCCGCCGATACCGACCAAGTGAATCCGTTGAAAATTGCGGAAAGAGCCCATCATGCGCTGGCCCTCTGCCGATTTCCTTGCACGTTGGCGGCCTCTTCGATGAGATTCACGATGGCATGCGCGGCAAAAGGGCGGGCAAGCCCGCGCGCGGCGGTTGATAGTTTTTCGATCTCCTGGGGCTGGTTGAGGAGAGAGAAGATTTCGCCGGTCAGGCTTTCGGCGGTGAGTTCCGCTTCCGAAATCAGGCGGCCGGCGCCCGCGCGGGTCATTTCCTGCGCGTTGCGCAATTGGTGGCTGTCGGTCGCCCTTCCGAAAGGGATGAAGATGGCGGCCCGGCCCGCAGCAGCGATTTCCGCTGCGGTGATGGCTCCGGCCCGGCAAACAATCACATCTGCCCAGGCAAAGCGTTCCGCCATGTTCGTGAGGAAGGGGACAACCTCCGCGTTGATTTCGCGCCGCGCATAAGCGGCGCGTACAGCATTATAATCGCGTTCGCCGGTCTGGTGCACGATCGCCAGTTCATTTTTTCGGGCGGCGAGGCGGTCCATGGCATCGACAAATACCCGGTTGATCGGCAACGCTCCCTGGCTGCCGCCGGTGACGAGCAGCCGAAACGGCTTTCCCGGCCGCCGCGGTGAGATGGAGAAGAACTCCGAGCGCACGGGGCAACCCGTAACGACCGCCTTTTTTCCCCACTCCCGTGCAGAAACTTCATAGCCCGTGGCAATTCGTGTAGAAATTCTCGCCAGCACCCTGTTCGTGAAGCCCGGCTCGGCGTTCGGCTCGAAGATGACATTGGGCACGCGCCCCAGCCAGGTGGCCAGCAACATGGGTCCGGCGGCGTATCCGCCGACACCAAACGCGGCGACAGGTTTGTGCTTGCGCAACACGCGTCGCGCATCGAGCATCGCCGGAGCGAGCATCGCCAAATTCCGGAGCAGCGTCGCTCCGCCCTTGCCCTTCAATCCGGCCACCCGCAGCGTTTCCAGCGGCAGTCCGGCCTGCGGCACGAGCTTCATTTCGATTCCGCGTTGAGTTCCCACCAGCACGACTTCCCTTTCGTTTCCTCTTGAAAGCCATTCCTCGGCAATCGCCAGCGCTGGAAAAACATGTCCGCCCGTGCCGCCGCCTGCGATCAGCAATTTCACCGGCAGCGCTCTTGCTGAGCAGGGGCGCATGCTGCGCCACTACAACCGAAATTCTCCAGGCGTGACTGTGGTACCTTCACGCTTCTGTCGCCTGCTGCGAAATATTCAGAAGCACACCGGTGGCCAGCAACATGACCAGCAAACTCGATCCCCCATAGCTGATGAAAGGCAGCGGTATCCCTTTCGTCGGCACCATCCCGAGCACGACCGCAAAATTAATCAGCGCCTGGCACAAGACCATCGCGGTTATTCCCAGCGCCAGCAGCCGCCCGAATCCGTCCGGGGCACCGAACGCAGCACGCATCCCTCGCCAGCCATAAACTACAAAAAGCGCAATCACGATCATCGCTCCGATAAAACCAAGTTCCTCGCAGATGACCGCATAAATAAAATCCGTGTGCGCCTCCGGCAGATAGAAGAGCTTTTGTTTGCTCTCCATCAGGCCTACGCCCGTGAAGCCACCCGAGCCGACGGCAATGAGCGATTGAAGCAACTGAAATCCGGCGCCTTGCGGATCGGAATCCGGGTGCAGAAAAGCGGTCAATCGGGCTTGCCGGTAGGCTACCTGCGTGATGAGCAGATACACCATGGGAATCGCTCCCGCGAGCCCCACCGCGAGCCACCTCCACGAGAGACCTCCAACGAACAGAATGGCAGCGGCTACAACGAGAATATCGATGGACGTCCCAAGGTCAGGTTGCAGCAAAATCAAGGCGGCAAAAACCAGAATGGGAGCAGCCGCTGGAAAAATAGTCCGCCAGAAATCTTCCTTGCGGAATTCCATGCTGGCCTTGCTGCGGCGCTTCTGATCCAGAAACCACGCCAGATAAAGAATCGTGGCGAGTTTCGCCAGTTCCGACGGCTGGATGCCCACCGGGCCGAACTTGATCCAGCGATGCGTGGCATGGGACTTGTCGAGGAAAAACGTGCCGACGAGCAAGAGCAAGACGACCGAAACTACGGGATAGATGACAGAGGGTTCGCGCAGACGCCGATAGTCCGTCTTCATCAAAGCGAACATTCCCAAAAGGCCGATGAAGAGCCATGCGGCCTGACGGACGAGAAATATATAAGAGTGGCCGTACTGCTGTTCAGCGGTAACTGCAGAGGCGCTGAAGATCATCACGGCACCGAAGAGACACAGCGCCAGCGTCACTCCAAAGAGCCAGCGGTCATTCTCCAATCGTCTCGGCACGTTCTCTCACCCTCTTAGAGAAGTTGTACTCGCCGCTTGCCGCTCCAATTGATGCACCAGTTCTTTGAAGACGCAGCCGCGGTGTTCGTAGTTCTGAAACTGATCGAAGCTGGCGCATGCCGGGGCAAGGAGTACGACGTCGCCGGGCCTCGCCGCATGCGAGGCAATTTCCACGGCGCGCTCGATCGTCCCGGCGCGCTCCATGGCCACGCTGCCGGTGATCTGTTTTTCAATTTTTTCCGCGGCCGCGCCGATCAGCAGCGCAAGAATGGCTTTTTCACGCAACGGCCTTTGCAGCACGGTGTAGTCGCTACCTTTGTCTTTCCCGCCCAGGACGATTAGGATTCGTCCGGGAAAAGCTTCCAAGGCCTTCACCGTGGCATCGACGTTGGTGGCTTTTGAGTCGTTGTAATAGCGCACGCCTCCGATCTCCGCGACAAATTCCAGACGATGCTCGACGCCCGCGAATGACCGCACTCCTTTCGCGATAGCCATGGGTTCGGCCCCAGCGAGACGCGCCGCCGCCGCCGCCGCAAGGACGTTTTCGACGTTGTGAGCGCCCGCCAGCGGAATCTCTCGCAGATTCAATACCGCCTCTTCTTCGCCGTCATGACGAAACACAATTTCGTTTTCCCGCACGAGCGCGCCTTGCACCACGCGCTGCTTCCGGCTGAACCAGTACACACGCGGCTTAGCGGGTGCCAGGGAAGTGGTCGCCGGATCATCCGCGTTCAGCACCGCGCAGTCCGCTTCCGTCTGATTCTCGAAGATGCGCGCTTTGGCGCGGCCATACTCTTCGAGCGTGTGATGCCGGTCCAGGTGGTCGGGCGTGAGATTCAAAAACACGCTGATGTTGGGGCGAAATGTTTCAATCAGCTCCAGCTGAAAACTGCTCAACTCCGCCACCGTGATGGTGTCGTTGCTGGTCTGCTCCACTCGCGAAATCAAGGGAGTGCCGATATTCCCGGCGAGAATGGTGGAAAGACCAGCGCCTTTCAAAATGTGTTCGATCAAGGAGGTCGTCGTCGTCTTCCCGTTCGAGCCGGTGATCCCGATCAAGCGTCCCTTCAGGAAACGGTCCGCCAGCTCCACCTCGCTCCAGATGGCGACACCCTTCGCGCGCGCGGCCTGCAGCAAGGGAGCATCGGCGGGCACGCCAGGGCTCGGAACGATCAGGTCCTGTTCGAGAAATGCATTTTCCCGGTGGCCGCCCAGCTCCAGGCTTACGCCCGCTGTCCGGAGTGGCGCAATCGCTTCGCCGATTTCGTTTTCCGTCCGTGCATCCGTCGCCGTCACGTTCGCGCCCCGCGCGGCGCAAAAAAGCGCGGCGGCCAGACCCGTCCTGGCCAGTCCCACGACCAGCACGCGCTTGCCCCGCAACTCGAACGGATTTGCCATGAATCTCGCAAAATTCTTTAACCGGAGTGCTTCACTACCTCAGCTTCAACGTCGTTAGCGCAAACAGCGCAAAAACCAGCGCGGCGATCCAAAACCGCACGATCACCTTCGATTCGCTCCAACCGAGCAGTTCGAAATGATGATGAATGGGCGCCATGCGGAAGATGCGCTTGCCGCGCAGTTTGAACGAGCCCACCTGCAGAATCACGGAAAGCGCTTCGATGACGAAGATACCGCCGACGAAAAAGAGCAGGATTTCCTGCTTGATGATGACCGCGATGGTGCCCAGCGTTCCGCCCAGCGACAACGATCCAACGTCGCCCATGAAGATTTCGGCGGGATGCGCGTTGTACCAGAGAAATCCTAGCGATGCCCCGACAAGCGCACCGCAGAATACCGTTAGCTCGCCGACGCGCGGGATGTACTGGATCTCGAGATAAGTGGCCCAGCGGTAGTTGCTGCTCACGTAGGTCAAAACCGTAAGCGCGCCTGCCGCGATCACCGTGCAGCCGATCGCCAGGCCATCAAGGCCGTCCGTCAGGTTCACCGCGTTGGAAGAACCCACAATGACGATTGCCGTAGCCACAAGAAAGGGCAAAAACGCGAGCGGCCAGAGGTGCCCGGAAAAATGAGATTGACCAAGCAACGAGTGAATCACAAGATCGGGATGGAATCGCTTCAAGAAGGGAAAGACGAACTGCGTCGAATAAGCGCTGTTGGTGGCCAGCACTAGAAGAACGACGCCGACGATCAGGCTGACGAAAACCTGGAAATAAATTTTCTTCTTCGCCGTGAGACCCAAATTCCGCTGCTTCGATACTTTCGCATAGTCGTCGATGAAGCCAATGACGGCAAAACCGAACAACGCGAATAACGAGAGCAGGATAAATGGATTGGTCAGATCCGCCCAAAGGAGAACCGGCACAGCCGTGGAGATTACGATGAGCACGCCGCCCATGGTTGGCGTGCCCGCCTTCTTTTTGTGTTCCTGGGGACCCTCCTCGCGAATGAACTGGCCGATTTGCAATTCGCGGAGGCGCCGAATGAGCCAGGGACCGAAAACCAGCGCCAGAAACATGGCCGTGAGACTCGCGTACACGGTTCGCACGGTGATGTAACGAAAAACATTCAGCGGGCTGAAGTAGTGCTGCAGCGTGTGGTAAAGGAGGTAGTAAAGCATCTCAGTGCTGGACTTCCTGACCTATAATTTCGCCGGGCGCCGCGTGCCGCGCGATCAGTGATTCCACAATCTGCTCCATCTTCACGCCCCGCGAGCCCTTCACCAGCAGCACATCGCCGGACACGATGAAACCCGCCAGAAATTCGGCGGCCTCCTGCGGCGCAGCGAAAAATTTCGCGCGTGCTCGCGGGAGCCCAGCAGCCACGGCGCCTTCCACGATCTGTGCCGCATCACCGGCCACGCCGATGATCCAATCGATCTTCCCGGTCTTTGCGGCAAATTGCCCGGCCTCGCGATGCAGTTCGGGTGAAGCCGTGCCGAGCTCGCGCATCTCGCCGGCGGCTAGGATGCGCCGGCGGAAATTCGGCGTCGCCGCCAGCAATTCCGTCATGGCCTGAAGCGCCGCGGGACTCGAGTTGTAGCTGTCGTTGATGAGCGCCGCTCCATTCGAAAATTGCAACAGTTCCCCGCGCATCGCCGGCGCGCGCAGCGAGAGAAACACGCTCTGTGCTTCCGCCGCGCCGATGTCCCACACGCTCGCCGCCGCCAGCGCCGCCAGCGCGTTGGCAATCGCGTGACGCCCGGGAACGTTCAGCTCCAGCCGCACGCGGCCCTCGGGACTTACATAGTCAAACGCCGATCCCAGCGCTCCGCGGTCTTCGATCTCCTGCGCCGTGAAAAAGGCCGGCTTTTCGATGCCATACGTCAACACGCGCCCGGGGGCGCAAGCGCCGAACGCGGCGACGCGCGGATCGTCCGCGTTGAGCACTGCAGTCGACTCGTGTCCGTTCAACCCCTCGATCAGTTCGCGCTTCGCGAGCGCAATCTCATCCACCGACGCAAAAAATTCCAGGTGCGCCGCCGAAACACGCGTCACAACTCCGACGTCCGGCTTGGCAATCGACGCCAGCCGCGCAAGTTCGCCGCGGCGCGACATTCCCATTTCCAGCACCGCCGCCTGATGCGTTTCCTCCAGGCGAAGCAGCGTCAGTGGTAGCCCGTACTCGTTGTTAAAGTTTCCTTCCGATTTCAGGACCCGCAGCTTCGCGCCCAGCAGTGCCGCCAGGATCTCCTTCGTGGTGGTCTTGCCGACAGAACCCGTGACGCCGGCAATTTTCCCGCCCCAGGATTTGCGCACTGCGCGCGCCAGTTGCTTGAGCGCATCGAAGGTGTCGGCCACCGCCATGCAGCGGTCTCTGACTGCGACCGCGTATCGCGAACGCTCCGCCAGCGCCACCACGGCCGCAATTGCTCCGCTTTCCAGGGCGCTAGCCACATGGTCGTGTCCATTGTGACGCGGTCCGTGGATGGCGATGAACAGTTCTCCGGCACGAATCGCGCGAGAATCAATCGACACGCCGGCCACCCAGGCCAGGGCGTTGAGTCCCGTCCCCGGCCGAGTACCCAGAGCGTCAGCCACTTGCGCAATCGTCCACCGCATAAGTTCCTCAAAGGATTCGTCTTATTCCAGCACCGAACGGCTCGTTGTGTTCTCAACGTTTTGAGGGCTCCTCCTTTCAAGAGGTCAGCAATTGGCCCGCCCCGATCATCTCGAGACCCGAGCGCCCTCGTCACACCTACGAACCAAGCGCGCTAGGTGCCAAACCCTGAGCCGCCATTCACCTGCTCGTTTCGCGGCCCTGCAAAGCCACGTTCGCCTAAGGCGCGACGTGCGATTTCGCGATCGTCAAATTCGAACGTCCGGTCCGCGAGAATCTGATAGTTCTCGTGACCCTTTCCGGCCAGCAGCACGATGTCTCCGCTGCGGGCTTCCTCCATGGCCATCCCGATGGCCTTTTCCCGATCCGGCTCGATCAGATATTTTCCGGCGGTTTTCTGCAGCCCCACGATGATGTCGCTGATGATTTTCAGCGGGTCCTCGCTGCGCGGATTGTCGCTGGAAAGAATGGTCAGGTCGCTCAACCGGCCGGTGACTTCCCCCATAACGGGCCGCTTGGTCCGGTCCTTTTCGCCGCCGCAGCCGAACAGCGTGATGATCCGGGCTTTGGAGTTCAGCTCCCGCGCCGTTCGAATCAGATTTTCCAGTGCATCGTCGGTGTGCGCATAATCCACGATCACCAGGAAGGGCTGCCCGAGATCGATTCGTTGGAAGCGCCCCGAAACGCTTTCGAGATTCCGGATGCCGTTTTCAATCGCATCATTCGAAAGACCCAGCGCCTGTGACGCTCCAATCGCGGCAAGAAGGTTGTAAACATTGATCCTTCCGACCAGCCGCGATACCACGTGTACCTTTCCGTTCGGGGTGTGCGCCGTAAACGTCAAACCATCGAAAGTCAGCTGAAATTTCTTTGTGGTGATGTCTGCGTCCGATTCCAGCCCATAGGTCACCGTTTTCTTCGCCAGGCCCGCCAGCCGCTTGCCGAATTCGTCGTCCGCATTCAGCACCGCGACTTCCGGCGTACCCGCTCCCGTGCCTTCGAAGAGCCGCTTTTTCGCCGTGAAATAGTCCTCGAACGTTTTGTGAAAATCCATGTGTTCGCGCGTCAGGTTGGTGAAGACCGCGGCTTGAAAATGGCATCCCCAGAGCCGGTCCATCGCCAGCGCATGCGAGCTGGCTTCGAGCACCGCGTACGTTCCGCCGGCATCGCGAATCTCCGCAAAAAATCCCTGGAGGTCCACTGATTCCGGCGTCGTATTTGGCGCTGGATAGTCCCCGAGCGGCGTGTGATAGGCGATCGTTCCGAACAAGCCGGTCTTGGCACCGCAGGCCTTCACGATCGCATCCACGACCGAAGTAATGGTCGTCTTTCCGTTCGTGCCGGTCACCGCAACCAGTTGCAGCGCGTTCGCGGGATGCCCCAGGAAATTCGCGGCCGTGATCGCTAGCGCCTTGCGCGCTTCTCGAACCTGAATCCGCACCACACCCGCCGGAATCGTGCCGGGAGTTTGCTCTTCGCCCGCAATGGCCACCGCGCCTCGCTTGAGGGCGTCCTGAATGAATTTGTTTCCGTCGGCCTTGGCCCCGTGCAAGGCAAAAAAGAGCGCGCCCGGCCGCACCTTCCGCGAATCACAGGCCACCTGGTGAATTTCCAGGCTACTCGCGTCCGCAGGCAGAGCCGTCTCCACACCTTCGAACACTTCGCTCAGCTTTCTTCCGCTGTCCGCTGAGCTTTCCCGGGCAGAGTGCTTTCGTTGGCTGTCAACCTGGTTCGTGGCGGCGTCCTGTACCTGATCTTCCTGGGCCAATTCAATTTTCATCCTAATGCCTTATCCTGTGGCGCGGCTGTGCGATCTTCGGTGCCGGTGTTCCGAACTGCACTGTGATCTTCGCTCCCCGCCGGACTTTCGTTCCCGCGGCCGGCGTCTGATTCGTAGCAAGATTGCTGCCAACTAAAATGGGGTCCAACCCCAATCGAAGGCAAATCTCCGTTACCTCGCGCATCGTCTTTCCGGAGAGGTCCGGCACTTGAATGTCGCCCCCTTCATCCACCGCTACCGTCGCGGGCGGCGTCTCGCTCTTGCCCCCTTTCGGATTGCTTGCGGCGGACCCCCTGGGAGGTTGGTCGGGTTGTCCCGAGAAATCCGTCGGCGTGAAATCTTCGAGCGTAGCGCTGTCTGACATCTCGCGATTCTTGTACGCGGCCTTTACCAGCCGCGGGCCAATGGGCACATCGCGCGGCACGTCCAAATGCGGCAGTACCTGCTCGGCGATGCGCTTGAAAACCGGCGCGGCCACCGGCCCTCCGTCGTGCTGTCCCACCGGCGAATCCAGCGACACCAGAATCGTCACCGCCGGGTCGTTGATTGGGGCAAAACCGGTGAAGGAAGCAATCAGCTGCGTCGCCGAATATCGGCCCGTCGCCGGATCGATTTTCTGCGCGGTGCCGGTTTTCCCCGCGGCGGTCCAGCCGTCGAGGTGCGCGAGCTTTCCTGTCCCGTTCAGTACAACACCTTCCATGAGCCTCCGCAACGTCGCCGCCGTTTCCGGCCGGATCACTCTCCTCGGCTCTGCGGGAGCCAGCGGGCCTTCCGCTGGCATCACTTTATCCCCGCGCCTCAACTCCGCAATGACATGCGGCTTGTAAAGCATTCCTCCGTTGGCAATCGCGGAGACGGCGCTGATGAGTTGCACCGGCGTGACCCCGACTTCCTGCCCCATCGAGATTGATCCGATCGAGACCGCCGACCAGCTCTCCAGACGCCGCAAAAGACCCTTGCTCTCCCCCGGCATATCCACACCAGTCGGCTGCCCAAAACCAAATGCCCGGATATAGTCGTAAAATTTCGGCGCTCCCAGGCGCAGCGCAATCTTGATCGCGCCTACGTCGCTCGATTGCGCCAGAATGTCCGCGACATTCAGCAAGCCGAACGGCTTATGATCGCGGATGCGGTGCCCCGCCACGTATACCGCCCCGTTCTCGCAATCGAAAACTTCCTCCGGCCGCGTAATCCCCTGATCGAATGCCGCCGCCAGCGTAATGAGCTTGAAAGTTGATCCGGGCTCGTATAGTGCGCTCACCGCACGATTCATCCGCGCTTCCGCAGGCGACTCGTTCGCGGCGTTGGGATTGAACTTCGGCCAGTTCGCCAGTGCGAGGATCTCGCCGGTATTCGGATTCATGACCATCACGGTGCCGGCCATGGCATGCGTCTTGGCAATCGCTGCCGCCAGCTCGCGCTCGGCGATGTACTGGATTTTCTCGTCGAGCGTGAGAACCACGTTCGCGCCGCGTTCCCGTTGCGCTTCTCCGCCATCGAACCAGCGCTGGCGCGCGTCCGCCATCACAATGATTTTTTCGCTCTTGCCCCGGATCTGGCCATCCAATTCGTATTCGATCCCGCCCAAGCCCTTTTCATCGAGATCGACGAAGCCTAAGACATGCGACGCCAGGTCGCGCTTCGGATAGATGCGCTGATTTTCTTTTTGGAAGTAGACGCCCTTCAGATTCAGGGCCTCCACGGCTTCCTTCTTGTCAGGCGGCAGCTTGCGCGCAATCCACACAAACGAGTGCGAGGATTCGAATCGCGCTTCAAGCACTTCCGCTGGAATTCCCAGGACACCGGAGAGCAACCGCGCCGCCAGTTGCTCGTCGCCAAGTTCGGAGGGCACCGCAAATGCAGAATCCACCGGGATGCTCATCGCCAGCGGGTGCATGTTGCGATCGTAGATTGCCCCGCGCTTGGGCGTGATTTCGATTACGCGCTGCTGCTGCCGGTGCGCCCGGGCCATGTATCCGGTGTGTAGGAAAAGTTGCAGGTATCCCAGCCGCCCAAGTACGGCCGTCATCCACACAAGCGTGAGGCATCGAACCATCAACAGACGGTTGACCGTCTGGCGGTCACCATGCCATTGGGCCGCTCGGCGGTCACCATTCGAATCGACCGACTTGCGGTCACGCACGGAATTTACCGTTATGCGGCCACCTGTTGCGGCGTGAGCACGGTTTTCTGGCATGGTGAAATCAAATCGATAAGCGCTCCGCCGGGAAATTCATTTGCTTGACTGCAGACTGCTTGTCGAACCATGCGCATCAGAAGACTAAGGCGCGCGATTCCGTCGCACGTAACGTACCGCGGCCACTTCCGCGCCGTCCGGGGCTTCATACTCCTGCACCTGCGTCGGCAGTGGCTCAGTCAAGCCCAGCTGGCGTCGCGCAATCACGTCAATGCGCATCGGATTGCGCAGTCCCGCGATTTCCAATTTCAAGGACGAGTTCAGCGAAGCCGCCTCGGCTTGCCTGGCCTTCACGTCCTCAAGCTGAAAACTCAAGTCGATGCAGCGGAAGTGTTGGTAGATGTACAGCATGAAAAACGCCGCGATCACCCCGCCCAGGGCCGCCGTGCGGTACAGTTTGCGCATCTTCACCGGTTCGACATGGCGCACGATGCGCGAATTGTCGATGCGCTTGACGGTATGAAACTCAGTCGTTGCCCGAGCTTTTTTCTTGCGTGCCATAACGATACCTTGCCGGTCTCTAAGCAGCCGGCGTTCTTTCCGCACACCGCAGCTTCGCGCTTCGCGAACGCGGGTTGCCCGTCAACTCTTGCTCACTGGGCTGGATCACGTGTTTGGTCAGCACGCGGAGCGTTCCTGCTCGCTCTCCCTCTTGAAACGCGTGCTTCACCAGGCGGTCTTCCCGCGAGTGGTAACTCAATACCACCCAGCGGCCTCCTGAATTCATTGTGGCGGGGGTCCGAGAAAGAAACTGCCCGAGTTCCTCCATCTCTCGATTCACCGCTATCCGCAGCGCCAGAAACGTTTTTGTTGCGGGATGCAGTCTCTGCCTTCCCCATT
>WNGP01001188.1_pt1 | contig 21200 bp, 24 predicted proteins | sample 5407671 | NCBI WGS metagenome assembly WNGP01 (sample SAMN13153381, study PRJNA577476) | soil metagenome | isolation source: 40 cm soil or saprolite under Garry oak tree replicate 2 | place: USA:California | collected 2016-06-15
CAGTTTGTTGCCGTTGCCCGGTAATTCGATCGATGGTCCGGCCGTCGACGAAAGATGGATGTTGAAGAGCAACACCGAACCGTCTTCGCCACTGACCGCCGCTAATTTACGCGCCTCGGCAACAAGATCTCCATCCGTTGCCTCGCCGTCGGTGATGTTAATGACGATCGGCGGAAATCCGTTCGGATGCTCCTGACACCACGCCTGGGTAATCTTGGTCGCCTCCTGGAGCGCGGCGCACATCGGAGTGCCCCCTTTCGAATATGGATCGAACCAGACTGGAAACTTGACGGTCTGGTCCATCACTCCGCCGGCGCCATCATCCGATTTCTTTGTTCTCTCTTCGATGCGCAACGGCTTATTGGCCAATTCACTGATCGGTACCAAAGAGCGCCCGCTCAGTTCACCGCCGAGCGCTGGTTTACAGCTCGCTTCGCTGTAGCCCAGCACACCGACATGAAAGTAGTCGTAAATGGAGTCGGATTTAGCGCAACGGATGCTCAGATTGTGAATGAGCTTGTTGAGGATCGTCGCCAACTCCTCGGCCTTCCGTCTGCCAGCCTCTCCGCCGCCAAAAGGGTCTTCCATCGACTCCGACTGGTCCACCAAAAACAAGAAACAACCCGGGTTCTTACGACTGATTTCGGCCTGGTATGCCATGGTTTGCCTCTACTTTGTTTGGCATCACGAGAACTACGACTCTCACATGCCAGAGGTCACAGGTTGGAGTCCTGTCGCGACCATCCCCAGAATGCAGCAACGCCCGTCCCTTTTGCGACATCGCAGGGACGAATTGAACACGGCACGCTCACTGCTTGATAGCACCCACAGGGCGAGCGCGTCGTGATCCCGATCACCGCGTAAAACGTGCGGGGCTGCGATTGCCTAACCCAGGAGGAGACGGAGGTAAGGCCCGGTTCCCTGAGGCAAAACCCTACCCACCCCGCTTGCTGTCGAGGGGGTGTGCTCCCTAAATCAGGCATCGATGCCCAGGCTCTCCAAGCTCCGGCCTGCCGCGTGGGCGGCGGCGGCGGCCCGCTGGCTGGCGCGCTCTCCGCTCGACAACCGCTGGCTCATCGGCCGTCTGGTCGAGCTGGGCGGAAATCGCGTGACCGTCGATGGCCTGACATTCTCCCTGGACAACCCGCTCATCAGGACACGCGACAAGTGCACCGTGTGCGCGGGGCGCCATGAGGCGCCGGAGCGAGCCCTGGTGCGCGCGCACCTGTCCCCCGGGCTACCGGCGATCGAGCTCGGCGCGGGCATCGGGATTGTGTCGTGCAGCATCAACAAGAAGCTGAAACAACCCAGGAACCACGTCGTCGTCGAAGCCAATCCCGACCTGATCGTTACCCTGGAGACAAACCGCCGGCTCAACGGCTGCGAGTACCAGATTCGCAACGCCGCGCTGGCGTACGGTCGCGAGGAGACCGTATTGCACATCGACTCTTGGGCGACGAGCAGACTCGGTGGGAGGGGGGGCGGGACACGGGGCGCCGTGGTCGCGACGACGACGCTGGCGCAGCTGCTGCGGGAAACGAGGTTTGCGCACGTGAGTCTGGTCGTGGACGTCGAAGGCGCCGAGGCCGATCTCGTGGAACAGGAGGGGGCCGTGCTCGGCGAGCGGGTACGGACCCTTATCGTCGAGACCCACCCGTCCATCATTGGCGTGGACCGCACCGCTCGCATGATCGCCGCGATCCAGTCGGTCGGGTTCGCCGAGGTGGCCCGTTCGCAGCAGGTGCTGGCGTTCGAGAACCTCGCTCATCGCGCTTCGTTGTGATCGCGCTGCCGGGAGCGTCGGTACCAATAGTAGCCCGCGATGGCAAGCAGCATGACCGCTATCGTCGCGACGAGCGAGCGGTAATCGCCGCGCGACACCCCCGCGCCGATCAACACGCTCGCCAGCAGGGCGGGTGAGCGCGCCAGGCCCGACAGCACCACGAACTCGCGCAGGGGCATGCCGGAGAACCCCGCTACGTAGCACAACACGTCCTTCGGCAAGCCCGGCAGCAGGAACAACAGGAACATCGCAGACCGGCTCCTGGCACTGTTGAGCGAGCGGTCCAGCCTGGTCACCCGGTCGCGACCGACCAGGCGCTCCAAGGTGGGCCGCCCGACGATCCGGGCGAAGCTGAAGTTGAAGGCCGAGCCGAGCGTCACGCCGATGACGGAGTACGCGAATCCGCGCCAGGCGCCGAATACGTAGCCCGCGGCAAACGAGGTGATCTCGCCGGGTATGGCGGCGATAACCACTTGGAGAAACTGGACTCCGATGCAGAGCAGCGCCCCGCCGGCGCCCGAGCTCCCCCGCAGCGTCGCGATCAGGCGGTCCTTGCTCGACAGGCGCTGCAGCACGCCCGCGTGCCACAACCACACGCCGCCGAGCACGAGCAAGGCCACGAGGCCGACCGGAACGACCCAGCGGCGCCAGCCCGCAATGCCGCGTGGCGTCACGGCAAGGCGCCGCGTAGCTTCCGCCGCATGCCGCACCCCGATTTCCCCAATCTCACCGTGCTGGATCATCCCTTGATTCAGCACAAGCTCACCATTCTGCGCGACCGGCGCACCAGCACCCGGGACTTCAAGCAGCTCGTGAGCGAGATCGCCATGCTCATGGCGTACGAAGTGACCAACGATCTTCCCCTCGAGCCCGTGGAGATCGAGACGCCCCTGGAGCGCATGCGCGGCGCGCAGGTGGCGGGGAAGAAGCTCACGCTGGTGCCCATTCTCCGCGCGGGACTCGGCATGGTGGAGGGGATCTCCCAGCTCATTCCCTCGGCCCGGGTGGGGCACATCGGCCTGTACCGCGACCACGACAGCCTGCGCCCGGTGGACTACTACTTCAAGATCCCCGCCGGCGAGCACGACCGCGCCTTTTTCGTGCTCGACCCGATGCTCGCGACCGGAGGCTCAGCCGCCGCCGCCGTCACCGCCCTGAAGCACGCCGGCGCCGGGCGGATCCGGTTCCTCTGCCTCGTCGCGGCGCCGGAGGGCGTGCGTCGCATGCTCGAGGCCCACCCCGATGTCCCGGTGTACGCCGCGGCCCTCGACCGCCGGCTCAACGAGAAGGGTTACATCCTGCCCGGCCTGGGCGATGCGGGCGACCGCCTGTTCGGCACCGGCCGCGGGTGACATTTATCGTCACATCATGCAGACTTGACGAAAATCGTCAGTTTGCTATCATATGACGTAATATGACACACGCGTATGTCGCCCTCATCGGCGATGCCATCGCCTCGCGCGACCTCCCCGCACCGCGCCGCGCCCGCCTGCAGCGCGCCCTCCGCACCGCGCTCCCCGCGTTCAACCGCCGCTGGCGCACCACCCTCGCCGCGCGGTTCGCCCTCACCCTGGGCGACGAGTTCCAGTGCCTGCTCACCGGTCCCGCGGCCCTGTGGGAGATCACCCACACCATTCGCTCCGAGCTCGCCGAAGTGGACTGGGCCTTCGCGTGCGGGAGGGGTGCCGTCACCACACCGCTCTCGCCGGGCATCACCGCCCCAGAAGTGGACGGCCCGTGCTTCCACGCCGCCCGCGCCGCCATGGACCGCGCCAAACAGCGACACCTGTTGCTGAGCTTCCAGGGGTTCGGTGAAGCGGATCCCGTCCTCAACGCCCTCGCGAGCTACTACTCGGCCTTGTACTGGAGCTGGACGCCGCGGCAGCGCGCCACGGCCAAGCTGCTGCGGTCGGGGGGACCCGCACTCGCCGCCCGCCGGCTCCGGGTGGACCGCAGCGCCATCTCCCACCTGGGCCGCCGGATGGCCTGGCCTCTCGTGGCGAAGGGCGATACTATCTTCGCACACCTTCTCGGCGGCCCCGGCAGCGGGGCCGAGGGGCTCGTGCGATGAATCCACTGACGCTCGTCCCGTTGCTTGTCTACACCGTCGCCGCCACGCTGTGGCCAGCGCAGATCGATGGTCACCGGCGCGGGCGGGAGCTGCTGCTCGTGGAGGCCGTGATCGTCGCGGCCACCATCGCGGCGGGGATCATGGTGAGCAACCTGGTCGTGCCGCGGCCCACCGGTCTGTGGTGGGGTCGCGCCGGGCTCCTCGCCACCGCCTACTTCTACGTGTGCGGCCGCGGGATCACCCTGGTGCGGGCGGTGCTCGAGCTGCCACCCCTCCAGATGCGCCGCGACGAGGATCGCACGGCCGGCGCCATCGAAATCGCGCGGGGCCGCACCATCGGGGTCCTGGAGCGGGCCCTCACCGTCACGCTGGTGCTGCTGGGCCAGTACGGAGCCCTGGGCCTCATCGTCGCGGCGAAGTCCCTGGCGCGTTTCAAGGCCCTCGAGGACCGCGAGTTCGCCGAGTACTTCCTCATCGGCACTCTGGCCTCGCTGCTGCTCGGCCTCCTCGGTGGTGTGGCAGTCCGGCTGACCCTGAACGGCTTCTAGCAACAGCCCCCCTTGGGGGCACGCAACCCTTCCAGCCCCCGCTGTGTCATAGGCTTAACCGCCCGCCCCCCCGCTCCCCTCGAGCCGCGGAGTTGCGTGGACGAACGCGAACTGATTGCCCGGGTCCGCTCGGGGGACGGCGCGGCTGAACGCCAGCTGTACGACACGCACGTGGAGCGAGTGTACCGGCTGACGTACCGCCTCGCCGGGGACGACGACCTCGCCCGCGAGTTCACCCAGGAGACTTTCATCCGCGCGTTCGAGCGGCTGGGCGGGTTCCGTGGCGAGGCGGCGCTGTCAACCTGGCTGCACTCGATCGCGACGTCGGTGGCGCTCAACGGGCTGCGCAAGGTGAGACGCTTCCGGGCGCGGGAAACGGACCTCGGCGACGCGGCCGGCGTGGCGGGAAGCGCGGCGCGGGCCGAGCCGGACCTGAAGCGGCGGCTGGCCGACGCCATCGACGGACTTGCCGAGGGATATCGGACCGTGTTCGTGCTGCACGACGTGGAGGGCTACACGCACGAGGAGATCGGCGCGGTGCTGCACATCGAAGCCGGTACCTCCAAGGCGCAACTGTCGCGCGCCCGCGCGAAGCTGCGCGCCGCCCTCGCCGACTTTGCCCGGGACGGGAGCGCCTGATGCCGGAAGACTGGCTGGACGAGCGCATTCGCCGGGCGGCGGCCGAGTACCATCGGCCCCCCGCCCCTCCGCGTGACGCCATGTGGCAGGCGATCGCGGCCGCGCGGCAGCGACGGCGGGCGCGGCGGCCGGTCGCGTGGGCCGCGTGGACCGTCGGGATCGCGGCCACCCTCGTGCTCGGGATCGGCATCGGGCGCTGGACCGATCGTCGCCCTGGCCCTGCCACACCCGCGGTCACCGCGCCGGGCCTCGCGTATCGGGTGGCGGCGGCCCAGTACCTGACGCGCACGGAGGCCCTCTTGACCGGGTTCCAGGTAGAGAGCCGCAGCAGCGTCGCTCGAGGCGACGAGCAGTTTGCCGTCCAGGCCGCCGACCTCCTCGCCACAACGCGCCTCATGCTGGACTCACCCGCCGCCCAGGACATCCGGCTCAAGGGCCTGCTCGAGGACCTGGAGCTCGTGCTCGCACAGATCGCCCAACTGCCGCACGGCGGCGACCGGGAAGACGTGCGGCTTATCAACCAGGGCTTGGACCAACACAGCGTGCTGCTGCGGCTGCGCACGACCCTTCCCGCCGTGCCCGGGCCGCTCCGCACACAAGGAGCACTGTGATGCAGCTGATCGATCTCGTCGTGGCAGCCGTCGTCGGACTCCAGCAGGGCGTAATCCCCGCCCAAGCGGCACTCAGCGGCCTTGAAGTCATGCCCAGCCTCGCCGCGCTCGATGCTCTGGGTCAGGATCCAACCGACAGTCTCTGGTACGCGGCAGGCCGCGCCATGAACCAAGGCGACTACGCCGGCGCTGCGAAGCTCTACGACGAGATCACCCGGCGCTACGCCAACACGACCCGCGCGGCCGATGCGCACTACTGGGCGGCGTTCGCGCTCTACAAGACGGCCGACGCGACCCAGCTCAGGCTGGCGCGCACGATGCTCGAAACGCAGCGCAACCGGTATCCCCGCGCCCGTACGCGGCGCGAAGCGGAGGCGCTTCTCGCTCGCATCCAGGCGGCGCTCGCCCAGCAGGGAGACGAAGCGGCGGCTCGCTGGCTGGCCGAGCGGGCGCCAAGACTCGCGGATACCGCAAGCGGAGCCCGGCAGGGCGGGTGCGCGCCGGACGATGACGCGGACGACCTCCGCATGGCCGCCTTGAACGGCCTGCTCCAGATGGACGCCGCCAACGCCGTGCCGATCCTCCGTAAAGTGTTGGCGCGCCGCGATCCGTGCGCCGCGGCGCTGCGCCGCAAGGCGCTCTTCCTGGTCTCCCAAAAGCGCACCGCGGAAACCGAAGAGATCCTGCTCGACGCGGCGCGCAACGATCCCGACCCCGAGGTCCGGCGGCAGGGAGTCTTCTGGCTGTCGCAGGTGCCGACTGAGCGCGCCGTGACGATGCTGGATTCGATCCTGCGCACCACGCAGGATCAGGAGCTCCAGGCGAAGGCGGTGTTCGCGCTGGCGCAGCACGGGAGCCCCCACGCCGGGGAGCTCCTGCGGGCGTACGCCGAGCGGGCCGACGCGCCGACGGAAGTGCGTGCCAAGGCCATCTTCTGGCTGGGCCAAAGGCACTCGGCCGACAATGCCGCCTACCTGCGCGCGCTGTATGGCCGCCTGACGGACCAGGATCTCAAGGAGAAGGTCATCTTCTCCCTCTCCCAGGTCGGAGGCGCAGACAACGCTAAGTGGCTAATGGACCTTGCGGTCAACGAGCGGGAGGCGCCCGAGCTGCGGAAGCAGGCGCTGTTCAGGGCCGGCCAGGGTGGGGCGGCGATCGGGGACCTGGTGGGGTTGTACGACCGGATACAGAACGAGGAGATGAAGCAGCAGCTCATCTTCGTGTTCGCCCAGCGGTCCGAGCCGGCAGCGGTGGACAAGCTGATCGCCATCGCCAAGGCGGAGCCGAACCACGAGCTGCGGAAGAGAGCCATCTTCTGGCTCGGTCAGTCCCACGATCCGCGCGCGGCTCAGGTGCTCCTGGAGATCATCGGCCAATGACGCTCCGGGGGGGCGCCCTGCTGGTCGCCATCGCGGCGCCACTGGCCGCCCAATCCATCGATCGGCGCGTCGCAGCGGCGCCCGACGGCGTCGTGCGGCTCTCATACGCCGCGCGCCCCGGCGTGTGCGGCGAGGGGCGCGATGCGACCGGCGTACGCGAGTGCAACTGCGAGCCGGGCCCCGTGCGCCTCTCACTCCAAGTACGGGCGGGGCGGGTAACCGACGTCCGAGTGCGCGTGGGGGGCTCGTGGCCCGTCGCCACGGGGGCCACGACCGATCTCGGGAGCGTGCCGGCGCCCGAGGCCGCGCGGTTCCTGCTCGCGCTCGCCGCGCGAGACTCGGGTCAAGCCGGTGAGCATGGCGTTTTTCCCGCCACCCTCGCCGACAGCATCGCGGTATGGCCCACGCTGCTGCAGCTGGCTCGCGACGCGCGCGTCGTGCGTCGCACGCGCCGGCAGGCGGTGTTCTGGCTCGGACAGGCTGCGGGAGCGGAGGCCGCGCGTGGCCTCGATTCTCTGGCGAGTGACGAGCACCAGGATCGCGACGTCCGGGGCGCGGCGGTGTTCGCCCTGTCGCAGCGGCCGCGCGATGAGGGTGTGCCGATCCTCGTGCGGATCGCACGCAACAATCGCGATCCCGGGCTGCGACGCAAAGCGATCTTCTGGTTGGGACAGTCCGACGACCCGCGCGCGCTCGCGCTGTTCGAGGAGCTTCTGACCCGGCCCTGACCGGCCCTATATTCCCGCATGCCTTTCTGGACGGTGCGACGGCGCCTTGTCGCCGCTACCGTCGTCGCGGTATTGCTCCTCGTCGGCTGGGCGGCTGTGGTCGTCACTGTGGCTGTGACGGCGGCGCGCGATGAGGCCACGACCGCCGACGCGATCGCGGTGCTCGGCGCCGCGCAGTACAACGGCCGCCCCTCACCCGTGTTCCGGGCCCGTCTCGATCATGCCGCGACGCTCTACCAGCGCGGGTTGGCGCCCGTGATTCTCGTGACGGGCGGCACCGGGTCCCGCGACACGCTGAGCGAGGCCGAGGTGGGCCGCCGGTACCTCGTCAAGCTCGGGCTGCCGGGCGAAGGCGCGGTTGCGCTCCCAGCGGGGTCGAGTACGTACTCGTCCGTCGCCGGTGTGGCGCGCTGGTTCGCGACCAAGAACACCAAGCGCGTGTTGCTGGTCAGCGACGGCTTCCACATGCTGCGGCTCAAGATCATCGCCACCCGGTTGGGCCTCGCGGCGTTCACGTCGCCCACGCCCAGCTCACCCATCCGGTCCAACGCACGCCTCAACGCCGGCTACCTGCTCGCGGAGGGGTTCAAGGTCCCGGTCACCTGGCTGTTCCAACGCTAGCGAGGCGCGCATGCAACTCGCCACACGCCGGATCTACTCGGGGAAGGTCATTCGTCTCGACGTGGACACAGTACGATTTCCCGACGGAACCACCGGAGAGCTCGAGCTCATCCGCCACCCGGGCGCCGCGGCCGTCGTCCCGTTCACCAGCGACCCCGCCGGGAGCGACCCCGCGATTCTCATGATTCGGCAGTTCCGCTACGCGGCCGGTGGCGTGGTGTGGGAGGTTCCGGCCGGCACCCTGGCGCCCGGGGAGGCGCCGGAGGCCTGCGCGCGCCGCGAGTTGCTCGAGGAGGCGGGCGTCACCGCGCAGCGCGTCGAGCGACTCACGTCCATTTGGACCACGCCAGGCTTCACCGACGAGATAATCCATCTCTTCTGGGCTCAGGGTCTGACGCCAGGCGCGGCGGCGCGGGAGCCGGACGAGTTCATCGAGGTCGTCCCGCGACCGCTCTCCACTGTCCTGGCCGCGATCCGGGACGGTGAAATCCGTGACGCGAAGACCGTGGCCGCTATCCTTTATATGGCGGGGTTCGTCTTCGGCCACTAGGCGGTGCCGGGCGGACACGGTGTCGCCTGGAGGAGACAGGGGAGAGCGCCCGCCCAACAGGATCCAGCCCTATTCTCGGCGGCTGCGACGGGTACGGTTCCTGCCGTATCTATACCACAGGAGGAATGGCCACCCCGGACCAGGTAGTTTCCCTCTGCAACGCGGGAGGCGGCATGCGAGCAGCCCTCAAGCGGAATCCGCAAGCGACGGAGAGCCCCCGCGCGCTGGAGCGCCTGGCCCTCCACGAGCTCGACGATGGACAGCTGGTCCTCCAGCACCTGGCTGGCAACCCCCAGTCGTTCGGGGCCCTGGTCGATCGGTATCAGACGCGGCTGCTGAACTTCATCAACCGGACGATCGGGGACCGGGAGCGGGCGGAGGACCTGGTGCAAGAGGTGTTCATCCGGGTGTTCCGGCACCTGCACCGGTTCGACCAGACGAAGAAGTTCTCGACCTGGATCTACACGATCGCCTCTAACCTCGCGAAGAATGAGCTGCGCAACCGGAGCCGGAATCCGCTGGTCCTGTTCCAGACGATCAAGAAGCACTGGGAGGCCGACCATCGGCCCCTCCAGTTCGAAGACGCCACGGCGCGTCCCGACGACCTGTACCGCAAGCGCTATCTCAAGGAAGCCGTGGAGCAGTGCGTCGGACAGCTCCCCGCGCACCACCGGGCGGTATTCGTGCTGCGCGAATTGGAAGGGAAGAGCTACGCCGAGATCGCCGATATCACCGGTTGCAACCTGGGTACGGTGAAGAGCCGGCTCAATCGAGCCCGCAATAGCTTTGCCCTGATGATCTCACCGCTCCTCGAGTAGCCCCGCCACGTCGGGGGGGAGGGGGGGGAACCCCCCACCTCCCCCACGGTATCACCTAGCCGTCCTCAGCAACACCTAATATGACCTGCCCCGAGTTCCTCGAGCGCTACACGGACTTCCGCGATGGGCTGATCACGGCCCCGCGGGAGGTGCGTCGCTTCACGCGTCACCTGGCGCAGTGCACGTCGTGCCGGCGTCACGACGGGGCCGTCCGCCGAGGGGTGCTGGCGCTGCAGACCGCGGACACCGTGACCCCCTCAGCCGATTTTCGATACCGCCTGGAGCGCCGCTTGCGGCGTGAAGGTCTCGTCGCCGGTCCAGTGCTCCCCGCCCGGGCGGGGGTCGCGGCAGCCCTGTTCATCGCCGTGGCGATCGCGCTGATCGCTTTCGAAGGTGCACGCCACCATGATATCGCCCGGGCACCGAGCTTGCCGCCCGTGCCCTTCCCCAAGCCAGTCGCACAAGCCGGCGTGCCGTTTGTCTCCTTCCAGGACCCACGCACGAGCGTGGTCTTCGGGAACCCCAACCTCTACGGTACTGCCCAGGTCCAGCCGGTCGCGGCTGGACGCTGAGCGCCCTTTCCGCTCTTTCTTCGAGCCGGGGGGGGCGGTAACTTCCGCCGCGTATGGGGGCCCTCACCTTCGACGCGCTACTCCGGAGCCTCAAGCGCGGCGCGCCCGACCCCGTCTACTATCTCTACGGCGACGAGGACGTCCTGAAGGACGAAGCGATTCGGGCGGTCCTGGACCGGGCGGTCGAACCCGGCGCTCGCGACTTCAACGTCGATCAGCGTAGCGCGCCGGACCTCGATCCCGAGACGTTCCACGCACTGGTGAACACACCGCCGCTGCTCGCCACTACGCGAGCCGTGGTGCTGCGTGCCGTTGACCAGGTGAAGAAGACGACCGCCCTGTACCGCGAAATCATCGGCTACCTCGCCGCTCCCAATCCCACCACGGTCCTCATGCTCGTGCAGGGAGCGGGGGAGAAACCGGACGCCGGTCTGACGCGGGAGACGACCGCCGTCGCCGTCGAGCCGCTGCCCCCCGAACGCGTGGCCCGCTGGTTGGCGCACCGCGCCGCCGCGCTCGGCCTCACGATCGAGCCCGAGGCCACGACTCTGCTGCTCCAGGCTGTAGGGCACGACCTCGGGCCCCTGGCACGCGAGCTCGAGAAGCTCGCTGGCGCCGCCGTGGCAGCCGTGGTCACGCGTCAGGACGTGGCAGCGCTCGTGGGCGTGCGCCGCGGAGAGGCTTTACCCGACCTCGTGGCGGCCGCCTTGGGCCACGATCCACTCGCCGCCGCGAAGCTCGTCGAGCCAGTGCTTCAGCAGGCCGGCATGTCGGGAGTCCGGATCGTCACGGCCCTCGGCACGGCTCTGGTGGGAACGGCTCTGGCGCGCGCCGAGCTGGACCGCGGGGTGCCGCCTACGCAGCTTCCGGACGTCGTGTTCCGGCATATCGTCGCCGCCCGGCCGTTCGGCCTCGGCAACTGGAAAGACGAGGCGGCGCGCTGGGCACGGTGGGCCACGTCCTGGCGCGGCGACGCCTTACGAGCCGCCTTGCGTCGGGCGCTCCAGGCCGACCAAGCCCTGAAATCGTCTACGGTGAGTGACGACCGGGCTATCGTGACCGAGCTGGTGCTGACGCTCGCGGCACCTGTCCGGGAGGCTGCGTGAAAGCCGGACGGAAGGTCGTCCTCGCGGTCTTACTGTCCCTCTGTCCGACCGTCCGACTGTCCGGCCAAGCTGACACCGTCCGTGCCGCCGCGCTCCGGGTCGCGCAGACCCGGCCGGACTCCGCGCGGGCGATGGTGCGCCGCCTGCTCGCGACCATGTCGCCGCACGATTCGTTGTATGCGGGCGCCCTGCTGGCAGCGGGACGCGTAGCTGCGGACGCTCCCACCGTGCAAATGTACCTGCAGCGTGTCGTGATCGAGTACGGGCGCTCCGCGTGGGCTGACTCGGCGCTGCTCCTCTTGACCCAACTGTACTTCGCGCAAGGCGACCCGGCGGCCACCATCCAGGCCGCCGAGCGGATGCGGCGCGATTACCCGGACTCTCCCCTCAAGGCGCGGTCAGATTTTTGGGGCGGGCGCGCCTATTTCGACCTGAAGGACGACATCCACGCGTGCACGCTCGTCCAGGACGCGCTGAACGGGGCCGGGTCCGATGTCGAGTTCAAGAACCAAGTGGCGTTCTACACAGCGCGCTGTGCTGGAGGGAGGGCCCCCGCCGCCGGCGCCGGCTCGGTGCCGGCGGAGAGCACGCCCCCGGCGACAACGCCCCCGGCGGCGACCGCCTACGCGGTCCAGGTGCTCGCGGTGAAGAGCGCGCCTCAGGTGGATGAGACATTGAGCCGCCTCCGCGTGATGGGATTCGACGCGCGGGTGGTCCGGGACACGAGCGGCCTCTTCAAGATCCGTGTGGGGCACTACGCCACCCGCGAGCAAGCCCAGCAAGCGCAACGGCGCTTGAAGACGCGCCTGGGTGGGCAGCCGTTCGTGGTGGAAGAGCCGTGACCACGACGCGGCCTGAAGCGGGGACTCCGCTCATGCAGCAGTACCGGGAGATCAAGGCCCGGTATCCGGACACGATCGTTTTCTTCCGGATGGGCGACTTCTACGAGATGTTCGAAGACGATGCCCGGCTGGCTGCGCGCGAGCTGGGCCTCATGCTGACCTCCCGCAACAACGGCGGTGCCGCGGAGGTGCCGCTCGCCGGCGTCCCCGTCAAAGCGGCAGCCGAGTATCTGCGACGCCTCGTGACCAGCGGCCACCGGGTGGCCATTTGCGAGCAGGTCGAGGACCCCAAGCTCGCCAAGGGGATCGTGCGCCGGGAGGTGGTCGAGACCGTGACGCCGGGGACGGTGCTCGCCGACGACTGGCTCGAGCGCAACCGCAACAACTTTCTCGTGGCGGTGGATCCCCGCGGCGCCGACGCCGGCATCGCCGCGCTCGATCTGATTACCGGTGAGCTGGTGCTGGAGACGGTCGCTGCGGTGGACCTGCCCCACACGCTCGCCCGTTATGAGCCTGCCGAGGTCGTTCTCCCCACCGGAGGTTCGTTCGCGCCACCCGAAGCGGCGACGCGCACGGAGCGGGACGGGTGGGAGTTCGACGCCGGCTTGGCGGGCGAGGATCTCGCCCGCACGTTCGGGCTGGCGTCGCTCGACGGCCTGGGGGTGTCGGAGGGCGACCTGCCGGCTATCGGCGCGGCGGGGGCGCTGCTGCGCTATGCCCGCGAGCTGAAGCCGGGGGGCCTGCCGCACCTTTCCCGCCCCAGGATTCTCAGGCGGGGCGACGTGCTCCCGCTGGACGAGATGACCCGTCGCAACCTCGAGCTGGTGGAGCCGCTGCGCGCCGGGGCGGCGGGGGGAACCGTCCTCGACGTGCTCGATCGCACGCTCACCCCCATGGGGGCCCGCCTGCTGCGCCGCTGCTTGCTGGCGCCACTCGTGAACGCGGCGGCGATCAACGCACGGCTCGACTGTGTGGCCACCCTGGCGCAGGACGCGCGCGGCCGCGAGGCCGTGCGGGAAGCGCTGGACGGGGTGCGGGACCTGGAGCGGCTCGCCGGACGCGCCGCGCTCGGCCGGGCGACACCCCGCGAGCTGGGCGGCTTGCGCGACTCGCTGCTGCGTCTGCCCGACGCCCGCGCCGCGCTCGACGGGATCGAGGGGCGCAAACAGGCGGCGGCGCTGGAGCGGGCGGCGGACCGGTTCGATCTCCTTGCGGACCTGGCCGGCGAGCTGGCGCGGGCGCTGCTGGACCGGCCGCCGGCGCAGCTCAGCGATGGGGACGCCGTCCGTCCGGAGTACGACGCCGAGCTCGACGAGCTGCGGCAGGCGCGCGACGACGGGAAACGGTACATCGCGTCGCTCCAGACGCGCGAGCGCGAGCGGACCGGCATCGCGTCCCTCAAGGTCGGCTTCAACAAGGTGTTCGGGTACTACCTCGAGGTGACGCGACCGCACCTCGCGCGGGTGCCGACGGAGTACGAGCGCCGGCAGACGGTGTCCGGCGCGGAGCGCTTCGTCACGCCGGAGCTCAAGGAGCAGGAGGCGAAGGTCCTGGGCGCCGAGGAGCGCATCGCAGCCCGGGAGGGAACGGTCATCGACGGGCTGCGCGAGCGGGTAGCGGCTTGTAGCGGGCGCATCCGCACCACAAGCGAGCTGCTCGCGGAGCTCGATGTGTGGAGCGCCCTCGCGGACCTCGCGCACCGGGAGGGCTACACTCGTCCAACGGTCGACGACGGGTTCGTGATCGAGCTCGAGGGGAGCCGCCATCCCGTGGTGGAACGCATGATGCCGCGCGAGACCTTCATCCCGAACGATGTCCGGCTGGACGAGAGCGGGCGGGTGATCGTGCTCACGGGCCCCAACATGGCCGGCAAGTCCACTCTGCTGCGGCAGGTCGGCTTGTGTGTGCTGCTCGCCCAGATGGGGGCGTTCGTGCCGGCGCGGCGGGCGCGCATCGGCGTGGTGGACCGGCTGTTCACCCGCGTCGGCGCCTCGGACAACCTGGTGCGCGGCCAATCCACCTTCATGGTGGAGATGAGCGAGACGAGCGCCATTCTACATGGCGCGAGCGCTCGGAGCCTCGTGCTGCTGGACGAGATCGGACGCGGCACGTCAACCTACGACGGCGTCGCGATCGCGTGGGCGGTCACTGAATTCCTGCACAATACGATCGGCTGCAAGACCGTGTTCGCGACCCACTACCACGAGCTGACGCAGCTTACCGAGGAGCTGGCGCACGCGCGTAACTTCAACGTGGCCGTGCGCGAAGTGGGGGACGACGTCGTGTTTCTGCACCGGCTCGAACCGGGGGGCGCGGACCGCTCCTACGGGATCCACGTAGGGCGGCTCGCGGGGCTGCCGGCACCGGTGGTGGCACGGGCGGTCGAGGTGCTGCGGCGGCTCGAGGCGGGCCACCACGTCGCGCTCGAGCCCGCCCCGGGCCCCCCGCCGCCCGATGCGGAGCAGCTCGCCCTGTTTTCTCCCGCCGCGCATCCGTTGCTCGCGGAGCTGCGAGGCCTCGACCTCGACTCCCTGTCGCCGCTCGAGGCGCTCAACCAGCTCGCGGCATGGAAGCGACACCTGGGGGAAGCGGGACGGGGAACGGGGGAAGGGGGGCCCAAGTGAGCCCGCGGCGGCTCCGGGCAACGTTGTCCCTCGTCCTCACCGCACTCGCCTGCGGCCGGCAGGCCCCACCCGCCGAGCAGCATGCGGGCGATCCGCCGCCCCCGCCCGACCAGGAGCCGCCTGTAGCGCTCAACTCGGACTCGCCGATCCAGTATCCGCCCCGGCTGTACGACCAGAGGGTGGAGGGGGATGTGGTGCTGCGGCTGTTCGTCGATTCGACCGGCCGGCTCGTCCCGGAGTCGTCGCGGGTCGCGGAGTCGAGTGGCTATCCCGCCCTCGATTCGGCGGCGCTGGCCGGCGCGAAGCGGCTGCGGTTCGCCCCGGCGCGGCGGCGCGGGGTCCCGGTGGCCACGGCGTTTCTTCAGCCGGTCGAGTTCCGCCACCCCGAGGGTGCAGCGCTGCAGGGAAGCTCCGATGCCAACCCACACTAAGGCGTACGAGAACGTCCTCGAGACGATCGGGTGGACGCCACTCATCCGTCTGAACAAGGTCACGCAGGGAGTCCGGACGCCGGTGTTCGCCAAGGCGGAGTTCTTCAACCCGGGCGGCTCGGTGAAGGACCGCATCGGCGTCGCGATGATCGAGGCCGCGGAGCTGGAGGGGCGCCTCAAACCGGGCGGCCTCATCGTGGAGGCGACGTCGGGCAACACGGGCGTGGGGCTGGCCCTCGCGGCCGCAGTGAAGGGGTACCGGTGCATCTTCACGATGCCGGACAAGATGTCGCAGGAGAAGGCGCGGTTGCTGCGAGCGCTCGGCGCCGAAGTGATCATCACGCCCACCGCCGTCCCCCCCGATCATCCGGACAACTACATCGTGAAGGGACGGGCCATCGCGGCGGCCCATGCCAACGCGATCTTCGCCGACCAGCACTACAACCAGGTGAACCCGGAGGCGCATTATCGCACCACGGGGCCCGAGATCTGGCAACAGACCGAGGGTGCGATCACGCACTTCGTGTGCGCGCCGGGGACGGGCGGCACGGTGAGCGGTGCGGGGCGGTACCTCAAGGAGCAGAACCCGAAGATCCGCGTGGTCGCCGGCGACCCGGTGGGCTCGATCTACTCGGACTACGCCAAGAGCCATCGCAAGAGCGAGGGTCATCCGTACAAGGTCGAAGGGATCGGCGGCGACAAGATCCCCACCGCGCTTCACTGGGACGTGATCGACGAGTGGATCACCGTCAGCGATAAGGACGCGATGCTGATCGTGCGGCGCCTCGCCCGCGAAGAGGGCCTGTTCACGGGCGGCTCGACGGGCGTGAACATCGTCAGCGCGCTGGAGGTGGCGCGCCGCGTGAACGACCCCCACGCGCTCATCGTCACGATCTTGTGTGACACGGGAGAGCGGTACCTCTCGAAGGTCTACAACGACGAGTGGCTGCGGGAGAACCAGATCCTCGAGCCCGAGCGGACGACGGTCGGGCGCCTGGTGGGAGCCAAGGAGAACGGGGCGCCGGCGCTCATCCACGTGGCCCCGGAGGCCACGGTCCGCCAGGCCCTGAACCTGATGAGCACATACAACGTATCCCAGCTGCCGGTGCTGGATGCCGCGGACGGCGTGGGTGCCGTTTCGGAACAGGCGCTCATGGCACGAGCACTCGAGCAGCCGGCGACCCTCGACCAGCCGGTGGGAGAGCTGATGGACGCACCGTTCCCAGTCGTGGACGCGGACCTCCCCGTGGACCGGCTGACGACACTCCTGACCCGGGAGACGCCCGCGGTGCTGGTCCGGCGCGACGGCAAGATCGCCGGGATCGTCACCCGTTACGACGTCCTGCACCAGCTGGCGGGCATTCGCTGATGCGCATCACCGTGCTGGCCGGGGGGGCGACCCCGGAGCGCAGCGTGGCGTGCGCGGGGGCCGCGCAGATCGTGGCGGCGTTGCGAAGCCGAGGCCACACCGTCGTGGTCGTGGACACGACGCAGGGGCCGCTGTCCGTACCCGAGGAGGGTCGCCTGCTCGGGGGCGGCGACGTGGGCAGCGCGCCAGCGGAGGTCGGCGATCTGGTCGAGCGTGAGCGCGCGATGCTCTCGACCGGGCTCGCCGGCCTGCCGGCGGTGCGCGACGCAGACGTCCTGTTCCTCTCGGTCCATGGCGGCAGCGGCGAAGGCGGCACGCTCCAAGCCGTCCTCGAGGTGATTGGAGTGCCGTACACGGGCAGCGGGCCGCTCGGGAGCGCGCTCGCCATGGACAAGGATCTGTCCAAGCGGCTGTTTCGCGCCGCCGGCGTGCCCGTGCCCGCCTGGTTCATGACGCCCGTGGCGCCCGAAGACGTGACCACGGCGCTGGGGTGGCCCGTGATCGTGAAACCGAGCAAGGGCGGGTCCACGGTGGGGCTGACCCTCGTGAAGAACGCGAAGGGGCTCGACCAGGCTGTGGCACTCGCCGATCGGTACGACGACGAAGTCATGGTGGAGCAGTTCATCCCGGGGCGGGAGATGACGGTGGGGGTGCTCGGGGACGTGCCACTCCCGGTCGGGGAGATCATTCCGAAGCACGAGCTGTTCGACTACGAGTGCAAGTACACGCCGGGGATGTCGGAAGAGATTTTCCCCGCGCGCCTGGACGCGCGGCTCGCGCGCCAGCTCCAGGAGTTGGCGCTGGCGGCGCATCGCGCTTTGAAACTCGGCGGGTACTCGCGCGTCGACTTCCGTTTGAGCCCGGAGAACGACATCTTTTGTCTGGAGGCGAACACGCTCCCGGGGATGACGCCGACGAGCCTCCTGCCGCAGGCCGCCCGGGCCGCGGGGATCGAGTTCCCGGACCTGTGCGAGCGCATCTGCCGGCTCGCGCGGAACCCGGGGGGCCGAGGGAGCCGCGCGACGCGCGGGGTATAACCGCTGATGGATTCACAACGCATGTTCGGCATGACCACCTGGGTCCGGCGGCTGCTCGTCGCCAACCTGCTGGTCTTCTTGTGCCAGAAGACCGTGTTGGTCGACCCGCGGTTCCAGGCGGTGTTCGGGTTCCAACCGCTGTACGCGCTCGAGCGCCCGTGGACGTTCGTGACGTACATGTTTCTGCACGCCAACCTCCTGCATCTGGCGTTCAACCTGCTCGCGCTGTTCATGTTCGGGCCCCCGGTCGAGGAGCGCATGGGCGGGCGGCCGTTCCTCACGTACTACCTGTTGTGCGGGCTGGGCGGGGCGGCGCTGTCGCTCGCGCTGGTGCAGGTGCGGCACGTGGACCTCGTGCTCGGCGCCTCCGCGGCGGTGTACGGCGTGATGCTCGCCTTCGCGTGGGCGTGGCCCAACCAGCCGATTTACGTGTTTCCGTTCCCGGCGCCGATCGCCGCCAAGTGGCTGGTGACGTTCGCCGTTGCCATCTCACTCGTGCTTGGGCTATGGCCCGGCTCGGACGGCGTGGCGCACTTGGCCCACCTGGGCGGCCTCGCGACCGGATTCGTCTACCTCAAGGCGGCCGACTGGCGCCTGGCGCAGGCAGAGCGTCGCGTGCGGCGGCGGGCGGAGCCGAGCGTGCTGGTGCCGTCCGCACGCGTGGCGCGGGGCGGGGACGCGACCCCCAAGCGCCGGCGCCCCTCGGGTGAGCGCCACGCGGTATCGGCCGAGCTGGACCGCGTGCTCGACAAGATTTCCGCGCGCGGCATCGACAGCCTCACGCCGGCGGAGCGGAAGCTGCTGGCGGACATGAGCCGCAGGATGCGCGACAAGCCCTGACAGGCGGCGCGCCAAATGTCAAGTCGGACCGCGCGGCGCCGCTCGACGCCGCGTGCTTGTTTCCGCGACGACCGGTTCCCAAATTGCGGACGGTCACCGCGCCATGCTCGTCAATCTCGTGCCGGAATTCCTCGCGGCCTGCGCCGCGCCCGATCCCGTCGCGGCCTATCACGCTCTGTTCGAGCGCCACCGACCGATCCTCGCGAGCTACTGGCACAACTACGTGCTCGATCCGGAGTCGCCCCACGCCGAGCAGGTGATCGCGGGGGCGCTCCGGGCGGACCGCGCCGACCTGCACCGCCTGCTCGACGACGTTGACGTGGTGACGATGGCAGACGACGCGTTGCAACGCGCGCTCGACCGCCTCGAGGCCGACTGTCCCGTGGACCTGTATCTCATGGTGGGGGTGGGCGCCGCGAACGCGGGCGAGCTGGTGGTCGGCGGCCGCGGGATCGCGTTCGTGTGCCTGGAGCACTTCACCGGGCGCGCCAACGCGCAGACGCACGGCCTGGGGCTCGCGCCGCATCTCCTGTCGCTCTGGATCGCCCACGAAACAGCGCACGCGATCCGCTACACGTCGCCGACCAGCCGGGCGGATCTCAAGCGCCTGGTAGCGGATGCGCGCGGCAGCTACGACTCCTGGGACACGGGCAGCCGGGCGACGCTGCGCGAGCTGCTGGTGAACGAAGGGGCGGCGGTGGCCGCCGCGCAGGTGGCGGCGCCGGGGTTCGAACCGTGGGAGTATTTCGGCTACACGCGGCGTCAATACCGGCGCTGCCGCGAGCTCGACGCGTTCCTGCGGCGCGTTGCCGGACCCGAGCTGGACCAGCGCGGGCTCGGCCTGCGCCTCCGGTTCCTCTCGGGGGGCATGCGGCCGGGCGCGCGGCTCGCGGGCGGCAAGGTGTTGCCCGAGCGCTCCGGATACTACTTGGGGTGGCGGCTGGTGGAGCCGTATCTCGCCACCGCCGGCGTCGCCTCCGCGGTCCGGGCCGGGGCCCGCGACTTTCACGAGGCGGACGAGCGGACGCTCGGGATGCAGACGGCGTGAGCCCGAAGCCGCGCGGCGAGCGACGGAGTAACCGCCCCCTGCGCGAAGTACTGGACGACCTCCTGAGCCACACGCGCGACGTCGCGCGGCGCGCCAAGGCGATGACGGCAGTCGAGCTGGACTACGCGCAACAGCGCCTCGAATGGCTCGCGGATGAAGTGTGGCGCGCGGCCACGGGAGGCGAGCCGCCGCCCTGACGGGCGGCGTCGGTATATTCCCCCCGATGCCGCATCACGAATTCAAGGTCGCCGTCACGAACGACAGCATCGTGTTCGCGTCCGCGCACTTCATCATTTTCCCGGGCCACCGGTGCGAGCGGCTCCACGGGCACAACTACCGCACCCGCGTCATGGTCGAAGGGGGGCTCGACCCCCACGCGCACTACGTCTTCGACTTCGCGGAGCTGAAGCAGCTCATGAAGCGGCTCACGGACGACCTCGATCACAAGGTACTGCTGCCGCTCGAGCACCCGAACCTCCAGGTCCGGGAGCAGGGAGAGACGGTCACGGTCGCCTACGACGGCGCGCCGCGCTACGTGTTTCCGAAGGGCGACTGCGCACTGCTGCCGATCCCCAACACCACCGTGGAGATGCTGGCGCAGTACCTCGCGCGCCGCGCCCGGGCCGAGTTCGCGCGCGCCGCGAACGGAGCGGCCGAGCTGCGGGCGATCGAAGTCGAGATCGAGGAGAACTTCGGCCAGTCCGCCTCCTATCGCGAGTCGCTGTCGTGACCGCCGGCCCGCGCGCCCCGGGCCTGGAGCTCTCGCTCGCCGGCGCCGCGGTCGTCGTCACCGGCGCATCGAGCGGGATCGGCCGGGCGATCGCGGTGGCGTGCGCGCGGGCGGGAGCGGATGTGGCGGTCACGTACCACGGAAACCGCGCCGGCGCCGACGCGACGCGCGATGCGATCCGTGGACTCGGCCGCCGCGCTGAAGTGCTGCGCGCGGACGTGGCCCAGGCCGGGGACGTGGCCGCCCTTGCCCAAGGCGCGCGGGCCGCATTCGGACGCGTGGACGTGTGGGTCAACAATGCCGGCGCCGATATCCTGACGGGCGCGGGGGCCCGCCTGTCGTGGACCGAGAAGCTCGATCGGCTGCTGGCAGTCGACCTGCGCGGCACGGTGCTCGCCTCCTGGGCGGCGGTCGAGCTGATGCAGGGTCAGAAGACGGGTGGCACCATCCTCAACATGGCCTGGGACCACGTGCTGGGTGGCGGGACCAAGGGGGAGTACACCGAGGTCTTCTGTGCCGGGAAGGGCGGCGTGTACAGCTTCAGTCGCGCGCTGGCGCGCACCGTCGCGCCGCACATCCGGGTGAACGTGCTGGGGCCGGGCTGGGTGGAGACCGCTTACGGAACGGAGCTCGACCCCGCGATCAAGGCGCGGATCACGGACTCAATCCCACTCAAGCGCTGGGCGACGCCCGACGAAATCGCCGCGGCCGCCGTGTTCCTCGCGTCGGACGCGGCGAGCTACATCACGGGCCAGATGCTGATGATCAACGGCGGCGCGGTGATCTAGCGGCCGCCAGGGGAGAGACACGATGCCGAAGCCGAAGGAGCGCACCTACACAGAAGCCGAGATCA
>WNGP01002853.1_pt1 | contig 21193 bp, 10 predicted proteins | sample 5407671 | NCBI WGS metagenome assembly WNGP01 (sample SAMN13153381, study PRJNA577476) | soil metagenome | isolation source: 40 cm soil or saprolite under Garry oak tree replicate 2 | place: USA:California | collected 2016-06-15
TCGTCCGATTTGCTGGTTGGCTCAATGCGCAAGCTGATGCCGCTCGACATTGTATGGTTGAACGGACCGAACCCCGCAATTTTGGCGGCGACGTTCGGATTTTGCCTGCTCGGCACGCTCGTGTTTGCGCTTGGGCCGGCCTTGAAAATTTCGCGTAGCGCGGTGGTGGCCGATCTGAAGGAACACGCAGGCGAAGACGTGGTGCGCCGGCGCTGGAAATTCTTACCGCGCCACCCTCTTGTCGTCGTGCAAATCGCCTTCTCGCTCGCGCTCATTACCGCTGCGGCTTTGTTCATTCGTGGTGCAGGCAAAGCCGCGTCGGTCGATACCGGATTAAGACCCGGCGCAAGCTACATTGTCGAAGTCGATGCGAGCCTCGCTGGTTACAAACCAAAACGCGCGCAGGACCTTTATCGCATCTTGAATGAGAGACTGGCGGCGCTGCCAGGTGTGGAGCACGCGAGCATTTCTTCAATAGTGCCATTCGGGATGTTTGAGTTAAGCAGAAAGGTCCAACGCGCCGGCCTCCGTCTCGCTCCCGATGCTAAGCCGGCGACCGCCGCTGAAGGCCTTGCCTTCGAGGTGCCATGGAACAGCGTGGGCGCAGATTATTTTTCCACCGTTGGATTGCCAGTCATTCGGGGTCGCGCGTTTACCGAAGCGGAGGCGACCCAGCCTGGTCCGAAGGTGGCGATTATTGACGAAGTTCTGGCAAAGAAGCTCTGGCCGGATGGTGATGCGCTTGGACAACGCATTCAATATGCGGGCGGAAATGCGCCGTCGGTCCAGGGCGGAGGTGCCCGCGCCGGACGGAGCGCGGATATGAGTGAAGAGGAGAAGCAGGGAGAGATGATCGAAGTAGTCGGCATCGTGCCGGCTACGCGCCACGCGCTCTTCGAAAGGGAGCCGGCCGGCGGAATTTACTTGCCGTTCGCGCGTGGATTCCAAAGTGACATTTCCTTTTTTGTTCGGTTTCGTTCGCTCGCGTCCGGAACTGAAGCCACCACGGCCAATTTGCTACGACGCACCGTACGCGATGTCGATCCGTCAATCCCGATCCTTTCGTTGCGGACGTTCGCGCAGCATCTCGATTCGAACCTGGACCTGTGGCTTGTTCGCGCAGGCGCGGCGTTGTTCTCCATCTTTGGGGCACTTGCGCTCGGTCTCGCCGTCGTTGGTCTTTACGGAGTCAAGGCCTACTCCGTCGCTCGACGCACCCGCGAGATCGGAATCCGGATGGCGCTCGGCGCTCAGGCCGGAGGGGTGTTGCGAATGATCATGCGTGAGGGTTCCATCATGCTGTTCAGTGGAGTCGCCATTGGCCTGCTGCTTGCGATCGCGACGGCAAAAATTCTGAGCGGACTTCTCTACGGAGTTCATGCGCTTGATCCGATCGCATTCACCGTCGCTCCACTAGTACTCACTATCGCAGCACTTATTGCCACATGGTTGCCCGCGAGACGCGCCACGCGGGTCGATCCAGTCCAGGCATTACGAACCGAGTAAGCGTATGATCAAACTTAAAAATCTCGAACGCTCCTATTCCTTGGCGAAGGAAAAGTTTTTTTACGTCTTGCGCGACATCAACCTGGAGGTTGAGCGACTTCGTTTTTCGATCTCACACTAATGCACATTAACAAGGAGGTTCGTATGATTCGCAAATTCCTTTTCAATATATTGATCGCTCTCGCACTGGCGTGCTTTTCTTACGCCCAAGACGACAACAGCGCCGCAACTGCATTCGGAAAGCTGAAGTCACTCACGGGCGATTGGGAAGGCACCTTTGAGTGGACCGGAGCTCGCAAAGGCACTGGTTCGATGAATGCCGCCTACTACCTGAGTGGAAACGGATCTGCACTGGTGGAAAATCTGATTATGGAAGGCGCTCCAGTTATGACGAGCGTATATCATCTCGATGGCGCCGCTTTGCGAATGACACATTATTGCGGGGCTCAAAACCAACCGCGCCTCAAGGCGGAGCGAATTGATGTCGCCCATGGCGCCATCGACTTTGGATTCGTCGATATCACCAATTTGCGATCGGCCGACGCACCGCACGTGCACGGACTGGAACTTCGCTTGACTGACTCAAACCACATTACCGTGTCGTTCCTTTTCCAAAGCGACGGCAAGGAGAGTCACGAGAAGATCGTTCTCAAGCGCGTTGATAAAAAATCATCCGAGAAGGGGAAAGACGGCAGCGGGCCTTCCGCTTCATACTGTTTCCCTACGTAAGATCGAGGCAGCAAACGGACTATTATGATCAAGCTTAAAAATCTCGAACGCTCCTATCCCTTGGCGAAGGAAAAGTTTTTTTATGTCCTGCGCGACATCAACCTGGAGGTCGAGGAGGGCGACTTCATCTCGGTGATGGGGCCTTCGGGCGCGGGCAAATCGACATTGTTGCACATCCTCGGCATGCACGATCACGGGTGGCAGGGTGAATATTTTTTGGGTGAAACCGCGGTGCATCATTTAAAGCCGAAGGAACGCGCCACATTGCGGAACGAGCAGATTGGATTCGTGTTCCAACAGTATCACTTGCTCGATGACCTCACGGTTTACGAGAACCTCGATATCCCGTTGTCGTACCGTCACTACAAAAAGCACGAACGCGCCGCGATGGTCGCGGACATGCTCGACCGTTTCCAAATCGTTGGCAAAAAAGATTTGTACCCGAGTCAGCTTTCCGGCGGTCAACAGCAGTTGGTCGGCGTTGCGCGAGCGATCATCGCCGAGCCAAAACTTCTGCTGGCTGACGAACCGACCGGAAACCTGCATTCCAGCCAGGGCGAAGAGATCATGGAACTCTTCTGTAAGCTGAACGAGCAAGGCATGACGATCGTGCAGGTCACGCACTCAGAGAAAAACGCGTCCTACGGCAAACGCGTCATTCAACTGCGCGACGGCTGGATTATGAAAGAAGAACAATGATCGCGGATTTGAAATTCGCGCTGCGCCAACTCGGCAAATCTCCGGCCTTCACGATCACGGCGGTCGCCACCGTGGCAATCTGCCTAGGAGCGAACCTCGCGATTTTCGCCGTGATCAATTCCATTCTCCTCCGTCCGCTGCCGTTTCCGCAATCCGATCAGCTCGTCACGATCTACAACACCTATCCGAAAGCCGGAATCGAGAATGATGGTTCGTCGATCACCAATTACTACGAGCGTCGTGGCAACATCTCCGCCTTCTCGAGCCTTTCCATGTATATGGAGAGAGCCGAAACCGTCGGTGATCCGGGCTCCATGCAACAGGAGGAAATCGTGCGCATCTCGCCGGAATTCTTCACGACTCTTGGCGTAAGCCTCGCGATCGGTCGCAACTTCACCGAGGAAGAAACGGCCGCGCAGAAGAACGTCATTATCTTAACGGACGCCTTCTGGCGCCAGCGTTTCAATTCCGATCCAAACATTCTGGGCCGTGATACCCGCATAAACGGTATCCCAAGAAAGATCGTTGGCGTTCTGCCTCCTGTTTTTCGTTTTCTCTCGTCCGAGGCGCGCGTTTTTCTTCCGATAAAATCCGATATGGAAGAGCGTGGACCGAAAGCGCGCCACTCTGGCGGCGGCGTCACGCACATGATCGCGCGATTGAGGCCGGGCGCGACGATCGCGGAAGCGCAAGCCCAGATCGATGCGCACAACGCCGCCGTCGAGGAAGATAATCCTGAAGCGAAAATGATGGCGGAAGCCGGCTTCCGATCACTCGTTAGGCCATTGCACGCTGAACACGTGCGGTCCATTCGTCCAACCCTCTGGCTGATGCAGGCCGGAGTATTTTTTCTTCTGCTCATCGGTGCGGTTAATTTAGTAAATCTTCTTCTCATTCGTGCGAGCGGACGCGCGAAAGAGATGGCGATTCGCCGATCGATGGGCGCGAGCCGATGGCACGTCGTGAAACAGGTGACGATCGAGACGGTGTTGCTCACGTCGATCGGTGGCGTGCTCGGATTGATCATCGGAGCGTGGGGAATTCGGCTACTCGAAGTTCTCGGGGCAGATCGCTTGCCGCTCGGCGCCCACATCGCGTTCGATGAATGGCTGGCGCTGATCGATGTCGCGGGCGCGGTAGTTCTCGGAATCGGGATCGCGGTCCCGATCGCCTGGTTCAACCTGAGCACTCATCTGGCGCATGCGCTCCAATCGGAGTCACGCACCGGCACGATTAGCCGCGCCGCGCAACGGCTTCGCCACGGCTTTATAGTCGCGCAGATCACCCTTGCTTTTATTTTGCTCGCGGGTGCGGCGCTCCTTGGACTGAGCCTGAAAAACGTCCTGGCCGTTCCGTCCGGTTTTCGCGCCGAGCATGTTCTCACCGGCGAGTGCACCATCTCGTGGGACGTTATTCCGAATCGCGTCGTCATCATCGATCGCTTGCTGGAATCCATCCGGCAGCAACCGGGAATCGTCTCCGCCGGAACAATCACCAGGATCCCGTTGAGCGGCGATAGCGGCAAAACCGCAATCACGCCGAAGGACTACGTGCCGTCGCCCGGTCAATCACAGCAGGGTCATTACTCTTATGGCGTTCACGGCGATTACTTTTCGGTCCTCGGCATTCCACTGCGCGAAGGACGCTTCCTCACCTCGGCGGACTCGCATCGTCCTGAACGCGTCTGTGTCGTGGACGAAGATTTTGCGCGTCGGTATTGGCCGAATGGCGGCGCGCTCGGTCAGCGTATCGCTGTCGGCGACGAAACAGATGACGCAAAGCTCTTCACGATTGTCGGCGTCGTCGGCGCTGTAAAACAGGCAGAGCTTACCGAACCGCAAGGACAAGGCGCGGTTTACCTGCCGCTCGTATATCGAGAGAACAATAGTGTCTTCGTCGTCACGCGAACGAGCCAGCGCCCGGAAGCATTTGCTGAGACGCTGCGGAAACTTGTGCGCGCAGCCAATCCTGACCTTGCGATCGATAACCTCCGCTCAATGGATACGCGCATCGCGGACAGTCTGATCGCGCGTCGCTCACCCGCGTTGCTCGCGGGAATTTTCGCCAGCGTCGCGCTGTTACTGGCGGCGATTGGAACCTACGGCGTGTTGAGTTACGCGGTCACGCAACGCACGCGTGAGATCGGCATTCGCATGGCACTTGGCGCGCAACGCGAGCAGATCCGAGCGCAATTCCTCTCGTTAGGCCTGCGCCTTCTCGCTGCCGGAACCGTCCTCGGTTTGATCGGCGCGTCGCTGGCAGGAAAAGCGATGCAGAGCGTTCTCTTCGACGTGCCAACGCTGAACGTCGCCATTCTTCTCAGTACTGCGCTCGTCATGACTGCGGTGTCATCGCCCGCCTGCCTCATTCCGGCGCGTCGCGCCACCCGCGTCGATCCCGTGGAGGCGCTGCGCTACGAGTGACTGGTGTCGATTGTTAAGGAAGAACAATGATCGCGGATTTAAAATTTGCGCTGCGCCAACTCGGCAAATCTCCGGGATTTACTTTCGTCGTGGTGCTGACGCTTGCGCTCGGGATTGGTGCCAACACCGCCGTGTTCAGCGTACTCAACGCGGTGTTATTGCGGCCGCTGCCATTCCATCAACCGCAAAATCTCGTCGCGATCGGCGAATACGATACCCGTGAAAAAGCCGATCCTGGCACAGATATCAATTCGATCTCGTACCTGGATTACGTTGACTGGCGTAACCGGAACAAGGTTTTCGAGCGGATCGCGCTTTATACCAACCAAGGCGTGAGCACGCTCACAGATGGCAACGGAGCGCTGCATGTTCAAGCCGAATCAGTGTCGTCTGATCTGTTTCCGTTGCTCGGGGTCCAACCGGTTCTTGGCCGTACGTTTTTGCCTAACGAAGATAATCCAGGAAATCATGTGGTCATTTTGAGCCATGCGTTGTGGCAACGCCGCTTTGGAGCGGACCGCAACGTTGTCGGCAAAACTCTTACGCTCGACGGTCAGCAGTTCGAGGTAATCGGGGTGATGCCCCCACGGTTTACTTTTCCGATTGCTGCGGTTTCGGCGGAACTTTGGGTCTCGATGTCGACCTTGCGCGAATCGAAGGATGGCTCGCCGCCGATGACGGAGCAGCGGGACAACGATTTTTTCGAGTGCATCGCGCGATTGAAACCGAACGTCTCGATCCAACAGGCGCAGGCGAATATCGACGGCATCACCGCAGGCTGGCGTCAACAATATCCGGACTCAAAGCTGCACACCGGCGCGAAAGTCATTCCAGAGATCAGCGCCATGATTGGTAGCATGCATTCCGCGTTACTGATGTTGTGTGCGATGGCTGGTTGCGTGCTGCTTGTCGCTTGCGTCAACGTCGCGAATCTGTTGCTGGCGCGTTCGCTTTCGCGCAATCGGGAAATAAGCATCCGCGCCGCGCTCGGTGCCGGCCGCTGGCGTATTATTAAACAATTACTTGCCGAAAGTACTTTGCTCGGCGCTCTGGGCGGTCTTGCCGGATTGGTGGTTGCGATCTGGGGCATTGATTCGCTGAAAGCATTTCTGCCGAGCATTCCGCGCATTGACGAAATTTCTCCGGACCCTCTGGTTCTTGTCGTTACGGGCATCGCCAGTCTTGGAGTTGGAATCATTTCCGGTCTGTTTCCAGCGTGGCGCGCATCGCGTTCGAATCTTGCCGTGTCGCTCAATGAAGCTCCACGCGGTGCGAGCGAAGGCGCGAGCGCGCATCGCACCCGTGCTGCGCTGGTCGTAGTCGAAATCGTCCTCGCGCTGGCCTTGCTCGCGAGCGCTGCGTTGCTGGTCGAAAGTTTTATTCGTCTGCAAAGAGTTCCTGGCGGGTTCGATGTGACGAATGTCATGACTGCACGCGGCTGCCTGGTGGATTCCGCTCAGCGGCAGTGATATCAGTTTTACTTTCAACTTCGTTGCCCATCCAGTCGCACAAGGTCAGCAGCCAGTCGCGCAATTTAATGCTGTCACCGCTGATTATTTCAAGGCCATGCGGGTTCCTTTGCGCAAAGGTCGCTGGTTCACCGAACGGGACGACAAAAATGCACCCGCAGTCGCAATTGTGAACGAGACTTTTGCGAAGCAGTTTTTCCCTGGCGAAGATCCGATCGGCAAGCGGATCGTTCCAGACGGCTCGGTCGAGCCTGGCAAACCTCCGGTTCGCGAAATCATCGGCGTGGTGGGCGATATGCACCTGGTCAGTCTTAATGTTCCGCCGAAGCCGCAGATTTATGTTCCATATCCGCAGTTTGCCATTCAGTCGCTGTCGATCTTTATGCGGACGCAGGTTGACCAGGCTTCGGTGACTACGGCTCTTCGTCGTTCCGTGGCCGAAATCGACAAGGAGGTGCCAGTTTATCGGCCGCGCTTGCTTGCCGATTACCGGTCCCAGTCGATCGCACAGCCGCGTTTGAACGCGATGCTGGTCAGTTTGTTCGCGCTCATTGCACTACTTCTTGCAGCGGCAGGAATTTTTGGAGTCATGAGCTACTCGGTCACCCAGCGGACGCAGGAGATCGGAATTCGCCTCGCACTCGGCGCGCAACGTTACGACGTGCTGCGTCTCATTATTGGCCAGGGGATGCGCTTTGTTGGCATCGGCGTGCTGATCGGATTAATTGGCGTGTTCGCCTCCTCTCGTCTCTTGCAAAGTCTCCTTTTCGGCGTCGGCGCGACTGATCTTGGGACGATGTTCATCGCGACTATGACCCTGGCAATAGTTGCATTTTGCGCCTGCTATATTCCTGCGTGTCGCGCCATGCGGGTCGATCCGATGCAGGCACTGCGCTCCGAGTGACGGCCCGCTAAAAGAAATGAACGAACCTGAAGTTTGCTCTGGACCAGCTGCGCAAATTCCCGGGACCAGCTTATTCGTGAGGGAGAGTTGCCATCTTTGACTCAAGTTGTTGGCGACTAGCAGTAAGTTCGGGAATCACGGTTCTACCAAGTTTATCCTGCTCTTCTTCCGCAAGTCTGATCCAGGACAATGCCTCTTTAGATTGGCCAAGCCCCTGTTCCGCAACTGCGAGATTGTAATGACAGGCGATTAAGGCCTCCTGCTGGCCTTCAGAATATGGCAACGCGGAAGCTTCATCGACCCCCGCGAGGAATTCCTTTTTTGCAGACTCCATATCACCTTTATCGAGGAAACAGACGCCACGGCTGAGAAACAGGTCCGGCATGATGTGCGCTCCCTTTCTTGTGGCGGCTTCGTCAAAATTTTCTGACGCTTTGCTCAGCAAATGTTCTCTAAACTCGTTCTCAACCGGTCCGCTATGCTGGTTGTCTGCCAATTCGGCGAGCAACTGGGGAAGGCGGGGATCATCGTTCCAAACAGCGGAAGCATAATGTTTAGCTTCTTCTGGTGGAAGCGGAGCATTTCGACGATGGATACCAAAGCTCGCCGCCTTCTCGCGGTATTCCCATCCGAGCTCGTAGTACAAATGGACGTCATCTGATTTCCGAATTGCCGCGAACCAAACCGACCGCGGATCTCGCCATTCGGATAAGTAATCAACCGTTTTCGTCAGCCATATAAAACTAACTGTCGCAACCAGCGTTGTTGCAGCGGCGACCTTCCACCTGGGCAAATGATCTGTTGCTTTGATCAATAGCCAGGCAATGAGGAGAACCGCGCCTACTGATGGCAAAAAAAGGTAGCGATCAGCTACTGGATAACTGAATGGCAGAACCTGTGTTGGAAAGTAAGTAAATAAGATCCAGTAGATCGAAACAGTCGCTATAGGATAGCGCTTGCGTAGGAGCCACGGAAATAGGAACAAGGCAACGAGGATGCCTAATCCAACGAATTGAGGTAAACTATCTCCCGCTTCGGGAGGCACCCGATAAATAACATAACTTCCCAGGCCGGTAAGCAACCACAAAGTCTGGACGAAGGCCTTTGCATGCGTGGCCAGGTCAGGCTGCAATCCGGTGCTCGGTTGTGCCCGCTGGACTCCTACGGCTATCAAAGCCGCCAGAAGTAGAAATGGAATCTTGTCAATGATTGATCGCCGTAACGGCCGCTTTTCAAGCACCAGGTCGAGAACTACTAACACCGCAGGAAAAGCAGCAACGGATAGTTTTCCCAGCAATGCGAAGAGAAACAGCAGAAGTGAAACGATGTACCAACCCATTGCCCCGCGCTGCCTGTATTTTAGGTATGCGAGGACACAGGTCAGGACGAATGCAGCAGCCACCAAATCCTTCCGGCTTGAAATCCAGGCAACGGCTTCCACGTGCGCTGGATGAACAACAAACAACAAGGCAGCGACAATGGCAGTTGTTCGTTGCTGTGTTAGTGCAAGTGCAACGAGATATACAAAGCCGGCAACAACACCGGCCCAGAGGTTGTTTGATAGATGGAAGGCGTATGCGTTCAAGCCGCCAACCGCATAATCAAGCGCGTAGGATAACAAATGAAGAGGGGAATAGTTGAGGTAGTAAGGATTCGATAAAATCTGCGCGAGATGTTTCCACGTTAGTCCCTGTATCCACGGATTGCTGACGACATACTGCTGGTCGTCGATTCTGAAAAAGCCCAGACTAAGGTCGCCCGCATAAAGCACGGCGGTAGCCACGATACACAGAAGGACAATGCCACTATTAAGTTGCCATGAGTCGGGCACGACAGGGACGCAGGGAGGGTCGGTTTTTCTCTTGCCGGATTTACGTTGCTGTTTCTCTCCGGTGGAACGCCGCGAAGCCGCGGTTGCGGCCGGCGCGGATCGGATCTTGTGTTTTTTGATTGAAGACACGACCGAAAATTGTATTCGTCATGAACTTTAATCGGCTTTGGCAATTCCGGACACGAAAATTGCCTGATTGCGTCCACAATAATTTTTTTCGAGAACAACTTGCATTGCCATCTGGTTTGAACATTGGTGCCGGTGTGCTGTCTCCTATTCGTCGCCAAAACTAGTATATGCATCTGCGTCTTCTAATCGCGTTCATCTTCGCCGGCTTCGTTGTTTCAGACGCTTTCACGCAAGATAAAAGTCAACCCACGGTCGATGAACTGGTGGCTAAGAATATCGAGGCGAAGGGTGGTACGAGCGCCCTGCACGGTCTGACGACCCTGCGGCTTAGTGGCAAAATGCTGGTGCAGGGAGGGCAGATTCAATTAGCCTATCTACAAATTAAGAGGCGGCCGGAGGACGTGCGCACTGAAGCGTCTCTCCAGGGAATGACTCAGATCGAGGCGTATGACGGCAAGGAAGGATGGAGGGTCTCGCCATTCTTTGGACGCAGAGATCCCGAACGAATGTCGGCCGATGATGCCAAAGCGCTCGTGGAAGACGCGGAGATGGACGGGCCATTGGTTGATTGGCAGGCGAAAGGAAACGCGGTCGAATATCTTGGGACAGAGGACGTCGACGGGACGCCAGCCCACAAGTTGAAAGTGACCCGGAAAAACGGGGACGTAAGTTTTGTCTATCTGGACCCTGATCATTTTCTAGAGATTCGTGTCCTGACACAACGCACCAGACACGGCGCATACGAAGAAGTAGAGACCGACCTGGGCGATTACGAAAAAGTCGGGGGCGTGTTCGTTCCAACTTCAATCGAGTTCGGGCGCAAGGGAGCGCCTGACAAGCAACGGATCATAATCGATAAGGTCGAAGCCAACGTGCCCATAGATGACACGATATTTCATTTCCCCGGCACCATCCCTCTTCCGCAACCACAGCGGTGATTAATAGATGAGGACGTTAAATGACCCAAAGCCACGCGAGGATACGTCCTTTGCGCACGATACTTTTGGAGTGCGACGTGTCCTCGCGTCGCTTTCATTCCTGCTTCTCTGCATAATTTCTTGTGGGGCGGAGGAAGCGCCATTCAATTCGGCAACCATCTCTGGCCTCGGCGCGCGTAACATAGGCTCTGCAACAATGAGCGGACGTATTTCGGCCATCGCGGGCACACGCGAGCCATCGGGCAAAATCACACTGTTTGTCGGCGCAGCGAGTGGCGGCGTCTGGAAATCTGATGACAGCGGGACGCGATACCGACCCGTGTTTGACGAACAGCCTGTGCAATCGATCGGTGCAATCGCGCTCGACCCAAAAAACTCGAAAAACGTCTGGGTTGGAACTGGTGAATCGTGGACCCGCAACAGCGTTTCGATTGGCGACGGAATCTACAAATCAACCGATGGCGGCGAAACATGGACGCATTCCGGCTTGGAAAAATCCGAGCGCATCGCGAAAATCGCAGTGAGCCCAAAGAACAGCGACACAGTTTTTGCCGCGGTGCCCGGCGCGCTCTGGAGCGATTCGACCGATCGCGGTCTCTACAAAACCACTGACGGCGGCAAAACGTGGAACCAAATTCTCAAAGGACCGAATCTTTCGACTGGTTGCACCGACGTCGCGATCGATCCCGCAAATCCGGACATCATGTTCGCAGCAACGTGGGACTTCCGGCGTAAAGGCTGGGAGTACCGCTCGGGTGGCGAAAGTCCTACAGCGCCGTCGGCAAGCGGATTATTTCGTTCCACGGATGGCGGCAATACCTGGACGGAAGTTACTGCGGAAGCCAATAGGGGTTTCCCAAAGAAACCATATGGGCGTCTTGCAGTGGCCATCGCACCTTCGGATGCCAAACGCGTTTATGCGTTTGTCGAATCACCCGAAAGCGCGCTCTTTGTCTCCGACGATGGTGGCGCGACTTGGGAGAAGCGCGACAAAAGCCAATGGATGGTGTGGCGACCGTTCTATTTCGCGAACTTGATTGTCGATCCCAAAAATCCCAACCGAATATTTAAGACTGATGGCTCGCTGATTGTCAGCGACGACGCGGGCAAAAGTTTCGCAGTGGTTGGCGGATTCGGAGGAATGCATGGAGACGTCCACGGTGTTTGGATCGATCCAACCAACACACAAATCGTGTTCTCCGGCGATGATGGCGGTATGTGGTATTCCTACAACGGCGGCTCCAAATGGTGGAAAGCTGAAAATCTGCCAGTCTCCCAATTTTATCACGTCAGCGTCGATGATAAGGATCCGTACCGGGTTTACGGCGGTCTGCAGGACAACAGCTCTTTCGTGGGCGAATCGCAATACCCCGGCGGTATTACCAATGCCCAGTGGGAAAACATATACAACGGCGATGGTTTCTGGATGTTTCCGGATCCGGCCGATCCCGATTACATCTATGCCGAATATCAAGGTGGTGAGATCGGAAGGGTAAATCGCCACACGCACGAAGCCCGCAACATCAAGCCACGGCCGGATTACAAGGAAAAACTCAGGTTCAATTGGAATACGCCAATCGCACTCTCGCCTAACGAAAAGGGGACCATTTATATCGGCGCTCAGTTTCTCTTTCGTTCACGCGATCACGGCCAAACCTGGGAACGAATTTCGCCCGACCTGACAACCAACGATCCGGAAAAGCAGAAACAGGAGCAATCGGGCGGGGTGACGGTGGACAATTCCTCCGCGGAAATGCACACCACGATTTACTCGATCAGCGAATCGCCCAAGGACAAATCTCTGATCTGGGTCGGCACGGATGACGGCAACCTTCAACTCACCCGTGATGGCGGCAAGACGTGGACCAATGTCGTCGGCAATGTTCCTGGTTTGCCAAGAAATTCATGGGTCAGCTGGGTGCAGGCAAGCAACTTCAACGCTGGCACCGCTTACGCAGCCTTTGATCGACATACCTTTGGCGACATGGCGCCGTATCTGTTCAAAACAACTGATTACGGTAAGACCTGGACGCCACTTGTAAGCGCTCAGGATGTCAAAGGCGTTCGTGGATACGCTCATGTGATCAAGGAGGATTTGGTCAAGCCGGATCTGCTCTTTCTCGGGACAGAGTTTGGGCTTTGGGTCTCGATCGATGGTGGGAAAAACTGGGCACAATTCAAGGGCAACCATTTTCCAGCGGTTGCCGTTCGGGATCTGGCAATTCAACCGCGCGATAACGATCTGGTTCTTGCAACGCACGGCCGCGGGATCTGGATCATTGACGATATCACTCCGTTGCGCGCGTTGACGCCGGATCTGTTGAAACAAGATGTCGCGTTCGTCTCAGCGCGTCCCGTGCAACAGCGCATTGAAGGCTCAGGTGGATGGGCCAATGGCGACGCAGTTTTTATTGGTGATAATCCGCCTGATGCTGCCGTGATCAATTATTACCAGCGCGAGCGCCATCTGTTTGGAAAATTGAAGCTGGAAGTTCTGGATTCCTCGGGGCGCGTTGTCGATGAATTGCCAGCAAGCAAACGGCCGGGCCTGAATCGTGTAACCTGGACGATGCGCGTGAAGCCACCGCGCGTGCCGCCGGCCGCGCAGATTGCCTTTGCGGGAGTACGAGGCCCGCGGCTAGTGCCGGGCGTGTACACAGTGCGCCTCACCAAGGCCGGCAAAGTTTCGGAAACCAAGTTGACGGTTGGTCTCGATCACCGGGCCAAATTCAGCGCGGCAGATCGCAAAGCGCAATTCGATGCTGCAATGGAGATCCATTCGCTCTTTGACGAAGAAAGTGCGCTAATGGACCGGATTGTGGCCTTGCGCAAAGCATTGGCTCAGAGTCCCGCTATGGCGGGATTACCCGAAGGCGATTCGCTTCGCAAGAACATCTCCGATTTCGATGGTAAAGTTGATGCTGTCCGCAAAAAAATTGTCGCCACAACTGAGGGAGGGGCAATCACCGGTGAGGAGCGATTGCGGGAGCACACCGACCAACTTTATGGGGCGATTCTCAGCTACGAAGGAAAGCCTGGCGGCTACCAGACTGCATATATCGATGCGCTCAAGCGGGAGTTGAATGATGTGACAAAAGAGTTCGACCAATTGCTCGCCCAAGATCTGCCCATCCTAAACGAATCTCTCAAAGCCAAAGGCCAGCAGCCAATCGAGGCACCACCAGCTAAGGTCGCCAACGAGAAGGCATCTGGTCTCGGCGGTAAAGTGTCGAATTGAAAGTCCCACCGGCGGTTACCTGCTGGGCGGCCGGAGATTAGTGACCGATTACGTGTAGCGAAGGCTCATTGACCAAAACGCCCGGCGTCGTACGGCGCCCTGTCCGGTCGATTTCATGACGATCAATGAATCGAATCGGCGAGACTGTCGTAGTGCCGATCGGCTGCAGTTTAATACGTTGCGGGATAAGCGAACCGGTGATGAAAATCGCCCGCTCTTCAACTTTTTGCTTCCGTTCGGAGGTTTGGTTAGTCGTGGGACCGGCGAGCGCTGTTCCGGCAAGTATGCTGGCCGCGACGAGAATTGCAACGCCTGAAGATATCCGTGTCTTCACAAACAAAAAATACCCCCCGGAAGTGCGGTGTGCAAATTATTGAAGCGATGACGATGATCCTTCGCTCACAAAAGCAAGAGAGGCAATGGTTGTTGGCCATTGCCTCTCAGACCCAACCAAAACTTCAGAGTCAGAATCGCTTCGTTAGGCGCGCGTAAACGAACCGGCCGGTCGCATCGTAAGTGAAGCCGGGATAACCGACAGCGTTTCCACCTTCCCCCCATGCCTTCGGTGGATCCTGACCGAAGATGTTATTGCATCCAATGGTGATGATCGTGCCTCGCAGCAGATGGTCCAAGACGCTACGACCGTAGTTACTGGTCTGCGCCGAGGCCGTTTCTAGAGGCGCACCGTCCTTGCCACGGACGACCTCTTTTTCGCCCTTCGAATAGCCGGGTACCGGTTGCTCCTCAACCGGAAGAAGAGCGGTGAAGTCATAGGAAAGCTGACCGTTGAAGAACCAGGTCTGGTGAACCCAGTGCGGGTGAAGGTTTGGCGTAAATTCGTGGAATCCGTCGGTGTAGAGCACGATGCCATAGAGATCAAAGCCCTTCCATGTCCACTCGAGGCTGGAATTACCTTTCCATTTATACCAACCCTCATTCGAGGTGCCCGGATCGGTGGTTCTGCCGGCCAAATTGCCGTTGTCTGGCCCGAACTCTCGGAAGATGAACCCCTGGAAGATGAATTCATCCAGGTAGGTTGCTTGAGTCTGCGAAGTGAAGGTCCCCCAGGGCGTTGGCTTCTGGTAGTAAAGGCCGAAGTCAAACCCGCGAGCCTCTTGATTGCCGATGTTCTGATTTCGAATCAAGATACGTGTGATGTTTCCACCAATGTCACGCTCCACCTTTTCGCCGGGCAACAATGTGCCTGTTAGTTCACGTTGCAGTACTTGGTCGGCCAATGGCGCAGTGACAACGCCGGTGCGCTCGATATCCCAAAAATCAACCGAGAGGTTCAAACCGGGCACATATTTCGGCGAGTAAACAAAGCCGCCGCTGAACGAGCGGGAATCTTCAGGTTGGAGGTTGGGATTGCTGGTTATCAGGGTATTCGTCTCAGGCTCGAAGACGCCGCCTTTCATCGGATCGTGAGAAGGCTCCAGGGTTGATAACGGAGACCCAAACAGTTCCTCAAGTGATGGCTCGCGAAAACCCTCGCCCCAGGTTGCCCGGAGAGTCAGCTGCTCGTCAAACGGTTGCCAGCGCATGCCTACCTTCGGCACCAAGACATTGGTATTGTTGTTCAGGAACTCTTCAAATCGCGCCCCAGCCACAAACTCCAGGGAATAAAAGCCCGGAATCATTGCCTTGGTCTCGGTCTGGACCTGCGGATTTTTGCCGTCGCCTTTGTAATAGGTACTCGTCACGGGGCTGAAGATAGGAATTCTGGTCTCTGCGTAAAACGCATAGGTCTTTCTTCCACCATTAGCGCTTGGAACTGGTGAATTACCGACAATGTCACCCTCGACGTTCAGCATATCCGGCTCTTCCTTCAGCGATTCGCGGCGGAACTGACCACCAAAGGCCAAGCCAACGCCGCCGGCTGGCAAGTTGAACAGCGCCGTCGTATACATCGTGGCATCCAACGTCCACAGCTTTGAGGTGTCTTCGTCCTTGGGATGGACTCTGGCAAACTCTACCGTGGCCTCGTTAGACGCGATTGGAGCGCGAAAATCACCGAAAGGATTAAACGGGACGGTCGTGCCGATAAATTGCGGAGACGTCGGATCAAAGATCGGATCGGCCTGGTTCAAGATCCGGTTGAATCGCGAGGCGGACACTTGCTGTCCGGTAACCGTATTCTTGAGTTGGCTGTAACGGAACCCGGCGTCGTACCCCCAGCTTCCGTTGAAGAGCTTGTCCCCCTTGATGCCGATGGTGCTCAGCCACGCGTCGGTTTCGTTATCAAACAAACGGTTTCCAAACTCAGCCAGACGCGCGCGGGTGCCGCCCGAGATAATTTGCTCGAAGGGATTAAAAGGATTGAACGCGTCAGCCGGGACACCGGTCTCCGCGTGGGTGGGTGTGTTGGGTGGCTCCGAGCCTGGCGCAATTGGCGAATGCGGCGGAATGGCCAATGTGGTCTGACCCAAGGTCTGGAATGAACCAGTTGCTGGAGCTGCCAGTTCGTTGTGCGTTTTCACGTTCTGATAAAAGCCGTCCGCATAGACGACCATCTGATCGCCAAAGATCTTGTGGTCACCACTCAACCACAACCCATAGCGCTCTGATTCCGGGAAGGAGAGGGAGAACTGATTGAAATTGAACCCGGGACGCAGACCGCCGGCCGCCCTGACACGGTTATTGGCATCGTAGAGATACCTGTTCGCCGGGGACAGCCCGTTTGTAAAATCTGGTGCACTTGCAAATTCAGTCCCACCAGGATTTAAATTCTTGCCACCAGCGGCCCCCGCCACATCGCTGCTGAGCTGAAGATTATACGGGCTGTTATTCGAGCTCAGGAACGGCGGAACGGCCGAGAAACCGCGATCGCGGTTGGCGATGGAGTTGCGATGATAGTAATTCAAGACGCCAGTGATGTTGGTATCTCCCTTGCCTACACCGAAGATGCCGTATGTGTCGAATAGACCCGAGTCTTTATCGAGCGTGTTGCCGTATTCGACTCTTGCTTCCGCGCCATCGTAATTGTGACGCATCTTAAGGTTCACGACGCCGGCCACCGCATCCGCACCATACGTGGTGGATGCGCCGTCTTTCAGAATTTCGATGCTCTGAATAGCGGCTTCAGGAATCGAATTCAAATCGACAAACATCACATTGACCAGGCCGGGGTTGTTGCCCGTCGGATAGGGAGCGACTCGGCGTCCGTCGAGAAGGATGAGAGTGGCCCTGGCATCGAAACCGTGGAGCGCAACTGTCGCCGCACCCACAGCGGTGTTGGAGCCGTTTTCGTTATTCGAAATCGGAACGACGTTCGCGTTCACGACCGGCTGGCTGAGGAGAAATTGCTCGGTGGTAATATAACCTGATTTGTTCATGTTCTCGCGGTTGTAGATGTCAACCGGGTTCGGTCCCACTTCTTCTGCCGTAGGAATGTTCGAACCCGTTACGATGACGCGCTCGGCTTCCGCAGCGGCCGGCGGCGTCGGGGCAGCACCAATGTCCGTCGACAGCGGCTGGACGTTCTGCGCAAATGCGTTCGACGCGATAATGAGAGGGATTCCAACGCAGGCTGTGAGAGTCATGCGCAGGAATCCGAACTTGCAAAGTCCGATTCTGATCATGGGGTTTCTCCTTTTGTTAGGTTGGATCTTACGCAAGGTACAGGCTGTGCCGCACGCAAGATCTGGGTTGATTCCTATGGAGCCAGAAGGGAATTCGCAATGTCAAGCACAAAATTTCGTGCTCCGACATTCTCCCTCGCATCTTCACGGAGGTTGCCGCATTTGTGGTCGCTTGCTTCGCACAACCCTGCCGAAATCAAAGCAATTGTATCAGATGCGGTGTCGCCCCTGACACGGGCATCGCCATTTCAACAGATTCTTAGTAAGCCTCGGTAAGTGCGCCGGGTCTAGGTGTCACGTACTCCTGATTCGTACGAGCGCAGTGATGTCTCCGACGACGAGCATCAAGCGGTGAAGGGCGCATCCCGTGCCCCGCTTACGCGTCGTCGGGCGGATACAGAGACCTTTCGGTGTCAGGTCGATCGCTCTCATCGGGCTGTTTATCCTGGCAGTCTTCTACGCCGTCTACTTCATGCGCTATTCTGCTGCCGATCGAATGGGCGGTCTCGTTATCTCTTCACCATCACAGCGATTAAAGCTTGCCTTGCATTGGCCGTCAGACCTGGGTTGGGACTGCTCGGTCCGCGCATCGCGGTTCATAACACTCATGGAGAGATGCGGCCCGTTGCCAGCGCGGTGCGCCCTTTCGGCGAAGTCAGTCCTGCCGGAACTTATTTTATTTGGTCGCCGGGTTCCTGTAGATAGTCATGGGGCTGGCGGTGGTCGGAATTGAGCTGACCCTGTCACAAGGCACAGGAATGCCGGATGTCGTAGTGAACGTGTAGCACATTTTCTTCGCGGTCTTCATGAGCCGCTGTGGCTGTGCCGGATGCACTACGTTTTTGCTCGGATCAGCGGCAAATGCCGATGCGCAAAATGCGAACGTGAGCACGACACTCGCGCATCGAACCGACGAACTGCACAGGCGACTAAACCTGTTTTCTATTCTCATGCCATCATCGTGATTCCGTTTCGAATTTTGGGCAAGCTTATTTAGAGGCTATTCAAGACAAAGAAACGACACTTTCAGCAATGCCAGTCCGCATGCGTGCGTCGAATCTGCCGGCCTCGCGAAGCGTCGAATCGACGAGGAGATCGCAGCGCGTCGGGTGTTAACGTGGACCTGGCCACTGGCCTCCGTCTGGTACACCAACGCCGCTTGGATTTTTCGTTTGCTGACAAGTTTTCGCATCATGCTACTTTGCATGCCATCGTGGGGGTATAGCTCAGTTGGTAGAGCGTCTCGTTCGCAATGAGAAGGCCAGGGGTTCGAATCCCCTTACCTCCACCAGTTTTAAACGCTTGAGCCGCTTGGCCGTGCTAAATAACGTCCCTGCGCCCGCGTCGATAATACGAGCGAGGCGAAAGAACGATTGCAGGGGACGCTTTCGCGTTTAAGGTGCGCTCTCCAATTCTAAATATGTTCCAGACGTTCCTTGCTCAGGCGCAAAGCGCGGCACCTCAACAGATGCCGGGCGGCGGCATTGGTTCATTTTTCGTGCCGCTGATTTTCATTTTCATCATCATGTACTTTGTGATGATCCGGCCGCAGAAGAAGCGGCAGCAACAGCAACAGCAGTTAATTTCGAATTTGAAAACCGGGGACCGCGTTGTGACCAACGCCGGAATCCACGGTTTAATTTCGAATGTGAAGGAGAACACCGTGCTGGTGAAAGTAGCCGACAACGTGAAGATCGAGATGGAGAAGTCGGCCATCGCGACGGTGCTGAAAGAAAGTTAATTTATTAAACCGCTAAATCGTTAAATCGGAATGACCCCTGGGATTACATTTGTCGTCGGACTAACCATGCTCGTCCTTTTCGGGTGGTATTTTGCCACCGATCAAGGGTTGCGGAAACGGCTGCTCGCTACCGGGCTGATGCTGGTGCTCGTCGTCTTTAGCATCGCCACGATCTGGCCGCCCCAGAAGAAGATCGCGCTCGGTCTCGACATCCAGGGCGGCACATCCTTCCTCATCCGACTGAAGGGCGGCGACAAAGAAGTGACCAAAGGCATGCTCGACCAGGCAGTCGAGGTGATTCGGAAGCGTATTGATGTTTTTGGAGTCAGCGAACCGATAATCAGTCCGGTCGGGAGCGATCGGATTCTGGTCCAGATACCAGGTCTGGATACCGCCAAGATTCAGGAAGCACGCGATCAACTGTCGCGGGTAGCCAAGCTCGAGTTCCGCATGGTTTATCCGGACAACGGCGAGCGATTACGCGAAATCGACCAGGGAAAGCAGGTAATTCCGCCAGAGTTCAGGATCGAAAGCTATAAACAACAACACCAGGCTGAGGGAGAAAAACCGGTCGAAGAACGGTTGCTGGTAAAAAAGAAAGCCGACTTGGCCGGCGATCGAGTTTCGAACGCGGGCGCCTCTTATGAGCGAGACGGTTGGGTAGTTCATTTGCGGTTCGATAGCGAGGGCGCCAAGCAGTTCGGCAATATTACCGCCGCAAACATTCATCATCGCTTCGCGATTGTGCTTGATGGGATCATCCAATCTGCGCCTGTGATTCAGGACGCCATTTATGGCGGTGACGCCCAAATCACCGGAAGATTTACCGAAGAAGAAGCGCGGGGTCTGGCAAGCGTGTTGCAGAACCCGCTGCAAACGCCTGTGAGCATCGAGGAAGAGCGCAGCATCTCGCCTACACTGGGAGCAGACTCCATTCGGGCCAGCATTCTCGCTGGTTTGGTAGGCCTGATCATCACGCTCGTGTGCGTGGGCATTTACTACAAAATTCCCGGCCTCGTCGCAAATCTCGCCCTGATCATCAATCTCATTTTGCTCGTTGGCGCGCTATCGATGTTTCATTTCGTTCTTACGTTGCCAGGCATTGCCGGTATTATTTTGACGATTGGACTTTCCGTGGACGCGAACGTCCTCATTTACGAGCGGTTGCGCGAAGAGATGGCTCTCGGAAAATCGCTCAAGATAGCGCTCAACACCGCTTATGAGAAAGCGTTCAGTTCGATCTTTGACGCAAACGTCACGACGCTGATCACTGCGATTATTCTGTTCTGGCAGGCGCGAGGACCTGTAAGGGGCTTTGCGGTTTCGCTCACGTTCGGTATTTTCGCATCGCTTTTTACAGCGCTCATCGTCGGCCGCAACGCGCTCGGCTGGCTGGTCGATACAGGCCGGCTCAAACGCATCTCGATGCTGCACTTGATTTCAGCGCAAAATATCAATTTCCTCGGCAAAGGCTTTATCGCGTGTATGTGCTCGCTTGCGCTGCTGATCGCCGGCGCCGGGGCCTTTTACCTCCGGGGCGAACGAAATTTCGGCGTGGATTTTCGCGGTGGCGATATGATCACACTGAGCGCGCCTGGCAAGATTGATATCAGGCAGGTTCGCCACGCGCTACAGCCACTCGGATTTGCCGATGCGTCAATCCAGGAGTCCACGCAAGCGGGCAAGGGCTACATCACCATCCGCACGCCGTTGAACACCAGCGACAAGGTAGAAAAGCAAATCATGCAGACGCTTCCAAACGCTGGTTTTAAGGTGGAAGGCTCGGAACGCGTTGGTGCGCTCGTAGGCGGTGAGCTGGCAAAAAGCTCGTTGATCGCGCTCGGTTTGGGCATTCTTGGAATTTTGATTTTCGTGACGTTTCGCTTCGAACTTTCGTTCGCTGTGGGGGCGATTGTCGCGCTCTTGCACGACGTGCTCATGACTGTCGGCGTGTTCGCGCTGCTCGGGCGCGAGCTCACGCTCACAATGGTCGGCGCCGTGCTGA
>WNGP01004247.1_pt1 | contig 21191 bp, 17 predicted proteins | sample 5407671 | NCBI WGS metagenome assembly WNGP01 (sample SAMN13153381, study PRJNA577476) | soil metagenome | isolation source: 40 cm soil or saprolite under Garry oak tree replicate 2 | place: USA:California | collected 2016-06-15
GGGCGAGTGCATCACAATGGAGCCTATGAAATCATCAGTATGGAGCGCAGTTTCCACGGGCGCACCCTGGCAACAACTGCTGCCACTGGGCAGGCCTCCTACCAGGCAACCTGGGTACCTATCCCAGATGGTTTCAAGCAGGTGCCATATAACGACCTGGGGGCACTGAAGGCAGCTACGAGCGAGAAAACGATAGGTGTGTTGCTTGAGGCTGTGCAGGGAGAGGGCGGCATCTGGCCTGGCGATAAGGAATTTATTCAGGGTGTGCGCCAGTGGTGTGATGAGCAGAACCTCGTGATGATCTGCGATGAAGTGCAGGCAGGCATGGGCCGCACGGGAAAATTTTTCGGCTGGGAACACTATGACGTGGTACCCGATATTGTGACCATGGCGAAAGGTCTGGCCGGAGGTGTACCAATTGGTGCGATGCTGACCGGGCCACGTACTGACCTGTTTGTTCCTGGCGATCACGGTACAACCTTTGGTGGCAATCCTATTGCCAGCGCGGCCGGTATCGCCACGATTCAAACTATTGTTGATGAGGATCTGTTAGAGAATGCCGCTAGGATGGGCGCATACTGGCGCACGAAGCTGGAGGCTTTCTGCGAGAAGTACCATTTTATCGATAGCCCACGCGGTCTAGGCTTGATGCAGGCAGTCAACGTCAAGCATGAACTGGCGCCAACGATTGTACAACAGGCGCTTGAGCACGGTTTGCTGCTCAATAATCTTGGGCCTGGTACACTGCGCATGATTCCACCTCTGATTCTGAAAACAGAGGATATTGACGAGGCGACCGAGTTATTGGATCGTGCGTTGACAGACGTGGCAAATATGCCCGTTGCCCAGGCATAAAAAAGGGTACAAACCTCATGCGGGGAAACTCAGTACATAGCCCACAACTTCATAACCCCTGCCTAAATTTCCCTTTTCAGGCAAGTCGGTGAGCCATTCCCAGTGGGCTTCCTCTTTTATCGTGAAGTTGTCGCGTACCATAGCGGGTAGTATGGGTGGAGCAAGTGGCATGCTGCGGCGATGCTGAGCATCGTGATCGGTGCCGTAGACGTCGAAAACAAAGCCACGTATGTCACTGAGCAAGACAATGCTGCCACCTACGTCTACTAAATTCTGTAGCAGGTGGAGATGGGCCTGGATGATACGTATGCGAAACGCCTGAGCAGCTTCCTGGTAATGGCGATGACGTTCCTGTTCCCCAAGGAGTTGGGGAGCGATGCGCTGCACGCGGTCAAGAATGTCCAGCAGAGGATAGCTGAAGAGTTGTGAAAGAACCAGCGAACTGATCACAATGCCAAATTCGCCCGTGCCCAGACCCTCTAGCTCTGGTGGGTCAGGAACTCTACACTGCTCTAAACAACTGGCGGCAGCGTCAAAGACAGCCCGGGCTCCCCTGGGCGTAATCGTTGACCACGGCTGCTTTCCAAGAAGATCGTTTAGATTCGCACTTACTCCGCCGCTGATATCACATGCGAGAAGACGTACACGCTTACGGAGGGTCAGTGAAGATAATTCGTCTCGACCCGGCTTCATGGATGCAAGATCAAAGTCGGCCAATACAACCTCGTCGGAGGCACGAGCAAGCTCGGCCAGGGGCACTTCCGTACAGGCTCCCGCACCCAATACCAGTATACCAGGCGATGCTCCCGGCTGGCGGCCGCGCAGTGCATGCTGTATGAGCGTTGAGCATTGTTCCAGGTGTTGTGGACTATGTTGGCGCAGCCACTCGCGTCGCTGCGCCCCTTGCGTTTGTACGTTGCTGTAAGACAGGGTGTCGATACGCACTGCTTTTTCTTACCTGCCGGTAAACCTGGCAGGTCGCTTCTGCAAGAACGCAGCAACCCCCTCGCGATGATCTGCTGTCTCAAAAGCAATATCCTGCAGTTCACCTTCGAGACGCAGAGACGACAGCAGATCGCTTTCAAGTGATTTATTCATCAGTTCTTTGATGAGTCCATAGGTGTGTGTTGGTCCATGCGCCAGTCTCTGGGCAAAGGTTTTCGTTGCGCTTTCGAACTCCGTCAGGGGAACGCATTTATTGACGAGGCCAATACGTTCGGCTTCTGGCCCGCTCACTTCATCAGCCAGCATTGCCAGTTCCAGGGCCTTCCCAAAACCCACCAGGCGCGGTAGGAAATATCCACCGCCGCCATCAGGCACAAGGGCAATCCTGGCAAAGGCTTCAATAAAGCGTGCATCGTCAGCGGCAATGCGCATATCACATGCCAGGGCCAGATTACAGGATATTCCGGCTGCTACGCCGTGCACTGCTGCGATAACTGGCTTGGGCATGTGGCGAATGGCATTGATGAGGCGATGATATTTCTGTAGATGTTCGCTAACCTTGCCTGTTTCAGTAGTAGAGCGTACTGCGGCTAAGGCGTTGAGATCCTGGCCAGAGCCAAAGCCTCTACCTGCTCCAGTGATAACGATACAGCGCACAGTATCATCTTGTGCAGCAGCTTCTATAGCCTCGTTCAGTTCTCCCAGCATAGTGTCATTGAAGGCATTTAGCACTTCAGGGCGGTTCATAGTGATAGTGAGCACACTGTTATCTTGTGAAATGAGCAGGTGCTGGAAATCAGTTCGCATTGAGCATTCCTCCTATCGCAGGTTGGATGACGCCACAAAATAAATGAGATTGATGGGTTCAAGCTGCCTGGTGACCACGAGGGTTTACCTGTCCCCCAGACAGGGTTCTACTACGATTTGATGGCAGGCAAGTCGAGCATCAGGACTTCGAGTGCGGTACGTGCGTTTACATTCTGGTCCAAGGCTTCCATGGTGCTCAGAATAGCTCGTACCATGCGCTCGGCTTCTACCGTGCCAACTCTGGATGCTTGCTGCTTTAAGATATTCCGCATGTCTACGTTGACAGTTAAATCAAGGCATTTGTTCGCTGCCAATACCATATCACGCCACCAGAATAACCACAACTCCAGTATGGCGCGAGCTTTGGCGCTATCGGAGCTGATGCGTTGGGCTATCTCGAAGCGTTGTACCTTGCTTACCATTGGCAGCTTTGCCAGCGCCTCTAATTGCGCCTTGCGTTCTACCAGCAGTTCATCATCCTCGACAGCCTGCACGGCCCAGCCCATGCGTCCGGCTGCCAGGGCAGCAATCAGGCTGGCTTCTTCTGGTTCCACTTCCCATTGTTGCTCTAAGGCAGTTTTGATTTGTAAGGAAGTGAGCAGGTGCATTGGGACTTGCTGTACACGCGAGAGGATGGTTGGTAAAAGCAGGCCGGGGTCAGGTGCGGTGAGAAGCAGTACGACGTCGGGTTCTGGCTCTTCCAGTGTTTTCAAGAGGCAGTTTGCCGCCTGCAAATTCATCTCGTGTGCACCCTGGATGATGAAGACGTTGCGCCGCCCCTCCAGTGTCTTGCGGGCGGAATCGCTTTGTAGTGCGCGTACCTGTTCTATGAGTATAAATTGCTTGTCGGGTGCCCTGCTGATGATGTGCAGATCAGGGTGATTACCGTGCAGAACCTTGCGGCAGGAAAGGCAGGCATTGCATGCATCCAACGGCGCGACATGCAGGTCCGAGCCACCAGTACAAAGTAAGGTTTGGGCGAAGCGATGGGCAAGCAGCGTTTTGCCTATGTGTTCCGGGCCGGTAAACAGGTAGGCATGGCGAACCTGCTGCGCTGCTAAGGTGCGGCGCAGCAAATCAATGGCGTGTTCGTGACCGACGATGTTCCAGCCTGATCGAGTTGTCTGTTGAGTTGTCATGAAAACATGGTAGCAGAAACAGTGGGTAATGGCAAGGTTAATCAAATTTTAGCAACCCATCTCAGTAGCAAAATATAATCAAAGCATGATATACTACTAGCATGGAAGCTCGTTTCAGCTATCTCAGCCATCTAGAATGCAGTATGTGTCACCGTCAGTATGACAGTAACCAACTGCATACGACCAGCCCTTGCTGTTCGAGACCGCTGCTGGCACAGTATGACCTGGCCTCAATTGCACGCGATGTGACACAAGATGAGATAGCACGACGCGAAGCCAGCATGTGGCGTTATCATGAATTGTTGCCAGTACGTGAGAAAGGCAATATTCTGACGCTGGGTGAGGGGATGACGCCGCTATTGGCTGCTTCACGATTGGCTCCCTTTAAAATGGAAAAGGAAGTTCGTCTTTTTATAAAAGATGAAGGACTAAATCCGACGGGCAGTTTCAAGGCCCGTGGGATGGCAGTCGCGGTCTCCCGTGCAGCAGAACTGGGTGTGAGAGGCCTGGCAACACCTACGGCGGGTAATGCTGGAGCTGCTTTGGCTGCCTACGCAGCTCGTGGGGGATTACCAGCTTATGTCGTTGCACCTAAAGATGCGCCCGAATCGTGTATAGAACAGACTTGCCTCTATGGCGTTGAGGTAGCATTGATTCCCGGACTGATTAGCGATGCTGGTCGCTTGGCCGCTGATGTTGCCAGACAGCGGGGTTGGTTCAATGTGGCGACTCTGCAAGAACCCTATCGGGTTGAAGGCAAGAAGACGATGGGGTTGGAGTTAGCCGAACAGCTTGGTTGGCGTTTGCCCGATGCCATTATTTATCCAGCAGGTGGCGGATCCGGTATTGTGGGGATGTGGAAGGCTTTCGCTGAACTGCACGAGTTAGGTTGGTTACAGGACGGTAAAGATAGACACTTGCCAAAGATGATCATCGTTCAGGCTGAAGGTTGTGCTCCTTTGGTGCGTGCCTTTGAGCGGGGGGATGAGGAAGCAGAGATCTGGCCATCTGAAGAAGCCAATACCCTGGCGGCTGGATTACGTGTGCCTGCTGCTATCGGGGACCGGCTCATTCTGAAAGCAATATACGAGAGCGGTGGAACGGCCATACGTGTCAGCGATGAAGCCATGATGCAGATGGTACAATACGCCGCGCAACGCGAGGGTATGTTGATTGCCTTTGAGGCGGCAGCCACTCTAGCGGCCTATCATACTTTGCTTGCAAGGCATTTCCTGGAACAAGGTGATGAAACAGTTCTGTTTTTTACCGGCAGCGGTCTACCCTACCTGCCTGAAATAGGAAAATATTCGTTCTAAATGTCTCATAGGTCACAGTGTATACTACACAAATATGTTATGCTACGTGTGAATAAGAATAAGTTCAATGTATGTTGGTCAAAACACTAATTTGATAAGGCTGATGTAACTAATGGACACCTCTATCCGTTTCTACAATACGAATAGCAGTTTACGCTCAGTTCGAGATACTGAACGTAAGAATCGTCCCACTTCCCCGTTGACAGTGGATGAGGAAAGTTATGCAGAAACAGCCAATGTGGGAGAAGAAGTGGTTGACACGCACCCTCAATTGTCTGTTCCTGCTTTGCAAGAGCAAGTGCAAAAGGTTGATGTGGCCGATTTTGAGGCGATTTTCCTCCGCTTCCAGGGACCGATTACAAATTTCATCTATCATCTCATAGGTAATCGTGAACAAGCTTACGATCTCGCACAAGACGTATTCGTAAAGGCTTACAAGGCACTGCTGGGTGGTACGGTAGTACAGCCGGGTGCACTTTCAGCATGGCTCTATCGTATCGCTGCAAATACGACGACGGATACATTGCGCCGGCGGCGTTTAATTGCCTGGCTGCCTCTCTCGTTGTTTAATGAAGATCGTGGTATAGGGGCAGGCGTTCTCTCCGACTCAGGAGGAGCAGTCTCAGATGGCTTTAGCAGCAACGACGAAGATAGCAGCGGCGGACGTGCCAGTAATATTAGCTCAATGTATGAGCGCGGCGCCTATGATGGCGGACGGTTTGAGGGCCGAGTGGCCGACCGCGAGATCGTGGAGCGCGTATTTAAGCAGTTGCCGCCCAAGTATGCAGTCTGTTTATGGCTATACGAAAATGATGGCCTATCCTGTGCGGAGATTGCAGAGATACTGAACATCAGTGCGTCAGCAGTGAAAATGCGTTTGATGCGGGCGAGGGAACGTTTTATTAACCTGTACAAACAAGAAGTGAGCGAAGCGTGAATTGTATCGAGGCACGGGTATTGCTTGCAGCATACCGGGAACTGAAGAATGGTGAAGTAGATATCCCTGAGTTGGATGTACATTTGGAGGAATGTTCTTCCTGCAGGCAGGTACTTGCTGGCTATAATTTTATTGGCGAACAAGTGCGCTCCTTGCCTCCTTTGGAGCCATCCCCCCATATGCACACCAAGCTCATGAAAGCGCTGGCGGTTGAACATACACAGTTTATACAACACTCTAGTGCTGTGACGTCTCCCACACCAGAGTTTCTCAAACCGTATCTTCGAGAGCACATGCCTTCCTCACATAAAGCCGACTCCCTCACCACATTCTCAAGCGCAGATACTGGACCTTTACCCGTTATTCATTCCCCGCATAAAAAGCGTAGGCGTACTCAGATAGGGCAGTTTGCAGCAATCGGTATAGCAGCTGCGTTTTTTATGGCGTTAATGATGGGTGGTTTGACATCGCTGCTGCTCTTAGCACATAACCATGTAGCGGGAGGATCAGGAGTAACGTCCATCGAGCATCCTATCGATGTCACAAGCGCAACTTATAAAACGACTACGCTGTATCGACACGTAGTGAGTGCAGTAGCTGACCGTACATCTATCTACTACACAGCATATGGAGATAGCAACAGCGACGGTTGGATGCTCGAGCAGTTAGATCGGACCACAAACATTAGTACGCCGCTGCTCACTACTGCCAGCACAAGTACATTGATAGTTCTGGGAAGTGCGAATGGTCGGCTGGTCTGGTTACAACTTGATACCCCCAAGATTACCACACAAACTTTACCTCACCGTGAATTGCGCACACGCTTACAAACCTGGAGTCTGCATTCTCTTTCTCTGCTGCCACAACAGCAGGATGGTATAACTGTTCCTAATGAGCCTTCGACAATCGTCTCTGGTACTTTCAATCTAGATGTGGCACCAGGCTGGGTGTATACGCCAGTACAAGGCATCTGGTTTGTTCAAAACACCGTGCTCGTAGCAATGATTGATGATCATAGTATTTCGCATCTTATGCAGTATCCATTAGACCCGCAGAGCATTTTTGCACGAATAGAGATTTCTAAAGCCAGCCCTGGCCATATATTTACTTCGCCAACCGCTAACAGCGATGGTTCTCAGATCTACTGGGCAGAGGAGTGGCGGACTGATGATAATAACTTGCACAGCAATATATGGACCCAGCAAGTGTTCGATAATCCCCATCCTACTATTAAACATCTGGCACAACAAACAATCACAGAAAAGGACTTGTTCCTCCAGGATGGCATGTCATTCCGTCCAGTGGTGGTTGACGAGACCTTATTCTTACTGAGTACTGCTGGTAGCATGAATGTAACACAAGTGACCCCTGGCACAACACCAAAGGTTACACCAACCACAACACCTGTGCCAACAGCTACAGTAGATACCAGTGCATCCACAGTTCCGTGGGCTGATACGAATTTTTACACGCAGCCACTGGACAGCAAGGTGCGTGGTACCCTGCTCATGTTTCCTTTAGGCGTTGCTCCTGATACCTCACCAACGCCGTTGAGCTCAGTAGGATCTGCCTCAGCGCTCCAGGCTGGTATGGATTTTGTGTTCTGGCAAAATGACGATAATACCTATGGTATGTATGATGCGGCAGCAAAAACCGATATTAATGTTGGGGATATTCTGACTGGAGCACAATTTCTGGCGGTAAATGGTAATACTGCCGCCTGGACGGTAAATAATGCCCAGGATACAACCACCGCCACCACTACTACTACTGCTGCAGGGCAATTCGCAACACTGATGGCATTTAATTGGCCAAGGAAATGAGAAAATTCGTAATGTTCATATTCAGAGGCAATGGCCAGGCACGCCTGGCCATTGCCTCTGAATATGAACACTTATGTATTTCCGCTCACATCCTCGCTATCAACCAGCAAAGCAGGATGAAGCTTTGAATGAGGATGAAGGGCCAGCTGCCCACAGTTGCGGCTACACTATCAGCAATCCTTTGTCCTGTGGTCAGCTGATCATCGGCCACTGCGTTGACATTCATAACAGGCTGATGGTCGTGTTTGAAGGTGGGAAACTTGAAGTGTATTCCTCCAAACATGTGCTTAAAAGCTTCACCTTGCGTGAAGTTATGATGGGTCGGCTTTACCATTTCTTTATCTGGGGTGATGTCCATGTTGTGATCTCTCCTTTGCGCTATTGAGGTTGCTAGCACCCGAGGTGCTTAGCAATCACCATGCGCTGTACCTCGCTGGTGCCTTCACCGATTTCATTGACTTTCACACTGCGCCAGTAACGCGAGACGGGAAATTCGTCCATGAAGCCATAGCCGCCGTGTATCTGCACCGCTTGATCGGCAGCGCGTTTGGCAGTTTCCGAGGCAAAGAGCTTGGCTATAGAGGCCTCTCTCGAATAAGGTTTGCCCTGCATGTGCAGCCAGGCAGCTTTATAATACATTAAACGTGCCAATTCTATTTCAGTATCCATATCGGCAAGTTTGAACTGGATGGCCTGGAATTTGCTAATGGGCTGTCCAAACTGCTTACGCTCCTTGGCGTAGCTCAAAGCCTCATCCAAACATGCCTGGGCCAGGCCAACCGAGAGTGCCGCGATAGCGATACGCCCCGCATCGAGTGTCTGCATGAACTGCTTGAAGCCATCTCCAGGCTGGCCCAGGATATCTCCTTCAGGCACTTCGCAATCCTCAAAAGTGAGAGGGCGAGTATCTGAAGCCTTCCAGCCCATTTTTTTGTATGGATTACCAATGATATAGCCAGAAGTGCCCTTTGGCACAATGATATTGGTGATTTCCTTTCGCCCGTCTGATCGCTGGCCTGTGACGGCAGTGATGGTGACACCGCCGGTCATATCTGTACCGGCGTTGGTAATGAAGGCCTTGGACCCATTGATATGCCAGAAACCATTGCGTAGTACGGCTCGTGTCTGGGTACCACCAGAGTCGGAGCCAGCTCCAGGTTCAGTCAAGCCAAAGGCCCATAATTGCTCTCCACGTGCTAGCGGGGATAAGAAATGCTCTTTCTGCTCCTTGCTACCATAATGGTAGAAGGGACTGGCTCCCAGGGAGATATGAGCCTCCATGGTGATACCAACTGAGACATCACCACGTGAAATCTCTTCAATGGCTAGACAGTAGGAGAGGAAATCCGCGCCAGCGCCCCCGTATTCCTCTGGGAATGGCAACCCAAGCAGCCCAAGCTCACCCATTTTCCGGATAAGTGCGTAGGGAAAAGCTCCTGTGCGGTCCATCTCTTCCGCAAGAGGCTTGATTTCTTGTTCTGCAAACTCTCGACAGGTATCCCGGATTGCCAACTGCTCCTCATTGAGCGCAAAATCCATGACGTTATGCTCTCTTTCTTTGGCATCTATAAATAATGACGGTTGTACACAACAAAATTATTATACGAGATGGGGGCAAGGGAGGAGGAATGAGGGCTTAATGTTGTGATATGATAGATTCCTGACCAATGATTCATTCTAATGAAGGAGGCATAAACTTTGGTAGCGAAAACCCAAGCATCTATACAAGGCCTGCGACGAGCCAATCAAGCCACGGCAAGGCTTTTACAAGAACTCTCCCGCATGGCCCGTCCTGGTATGACCACACGCGAACTGGACGACTACGCGATGAGCTATATTACTCAACTGGGTGCGATACCTGTGTTCCATACTGAGGAAGGTTTCCCAGGCTGCATCAATACCTCTATCAACGATGCCGCCGTCCACGGTGTGCCCGGTAATCAGAAACTCAAGATAGGCGACATCCTGAGCATCGATGCAGGCATGATCCTCGATGGATACTGCGGCGATGCGACGATTACCATTGCCATTGCTAAGGTGAACCCACAGCACCAGTATCTTATTGATACAACACACGAGGCGATGATGGCTGGCATCCATGCAGCTTTGCCAGGGAAGCGTATCGGTGATATAGGATATGCCATACAGACTTTCGCTGAGTCACGTGGTTTTAACGTCCTGCGTGAGTACATAGGACATGGCCTGGGTCGACGCATGCACGAGCTACCCAATGTACCGAGCGTAGGCTTTCCTGGAACGGGTCCAATCATACCAGAAGGGCTGGTGATAACCATCGAGCCAATCCTGGTAGAGAAGTCATCACGGGTAAAAATCGATGCCGATGGATGGACGGTGCGTACCGCAGATGGCGGTTGGGCTGCACAGTTTGAGCATGCCGTGATGGTGAGCCCACAGGGCGCAATGATTTTAAGCGAACTGTAGGCTCAGAGTAATACTAGGAGTGAGCTTCGGTCTCGCTCCCGCTTTCCACAGCAGCCCCAACGCCCTTGCGCAGCATAGGAACCTTGTTCAGGGCTTCCCATGGCGCTTCAATGTCGGTGCGGCCAAAGTGGCCGAAGGCAGCAGTGGGTTGGTAGATAGGATGGCGAAGATTCAGCGCCTGAATGATGCCGGCCGGGCGCAGATCAAAGTGTTCGTTAATCAAGCGCAAAATTTCTTCGTCAGAGACTTTGCCTGTGCCAAATGTTTCCACAAAGAGTGAGAGCGGGCGGGCCACCCCAATGGCATAAGACACCTGCAACTCAAGGCGATCGGCCAGTCCAGCCGCGACAACATTTTTGGCAATATGACGTACCGCGTATGCTGCTGAACGGTCCACTTTGGTTGGGTCTTTACCACTGAAGGCGCCACCGCCATGACGAGCCATACCGCCATAGGTATCAACGATGATCTTGCGGCCCGTGAGGCCAGCATCACCCATGGGGCCCCCGGTTACGAAACGGCCCGTTGGGTTAACAAGAAACCTGGTGGAGCTATCGAGCAGGTGAGCGGGAATGACAGGCTTGATGATATGCTCGATCACGTCCAGGCGAATCTGCTCCTGATCTATATAATCCGCATGTTGCGTTGAGATAACAACAGTATCGACACGCACCGGACGACCATATTCATACTGTACGGTGACCTGGCTTTTGCCATCAGGACGCAGGTAAGCCATTGGGCCGCTACCACCCCATGATCGCCGGCGCACGTGTGAAAGTTGGCGCGCCAGTTTGTGGGCCAGGCTGATGGGCATGGGCATATATTCGGCGGTTTCGTTACAGGCAAAGCCGATCATCATACCCTGGTCACCGGCTCCGATACGCTCTAATTCATCCTCGCTTAAAAAGTCGGCATCACTCTTCACTTCTACTGAACGGCTGACTCCCATGTCAATATCCGGTGATTGTTTGCCAATAGATGTCACTACCCCGCACGTACGATAATCGAAGCCATAGTCCGCGTTGATATAGCCTACCTGCTCAATGGTCTTGCGTACCACGGCAGGAATATCGACCCAGGCAGACGTAGTAATCTCACCAGCAACGAGCACCAGTCCCGTGGTGGTAGCGGTCTCGCAGGCCACACGAGCTACAGAATCTTGTGCCAGGATAGCATCGAGTACGCCATCTGAAATCTGGTCACACAGCTTATCGGGATGCCCTTCGGTCACCGATTCGCTGGTAAAAAAAGACTTTGGATTTTTCATGAAATTGCTCAAGGTTGGTCTCCTTCCTTTCTCACCAAGAGAAAAACAAATCGATTTTAAGTCAACTTTGCAAGTAACAGACAGTACAATTGCAGCCCATTAAAAAACCCCCGAGATTCAGGGGTTTAAGAGTTAGTGCTTATTCCCCTCATCTTGCGGAACATTCCGCCGGAATTGGCACCCTTCCTGCAATGCAGGGGGGTTGCCGGGCTTCATCGGGCCGTTTCCCTCCACCTCTCTGGATGAGAGCAGTCAGTTGTTACTGCATGTATTCAGTTGTACAAGAACAAGTGTTTAACTATAGTAGTAGTATACTCAACAATCTTTGACAATGTCAAGGATGTCAGGTGCCGGACTCCCATGAATTCAGATACTTATCCTGTTCAGGTGTGAGCGTATCGATGCGGATTTGAGACGGGCAATCTCCTTGTCGAGTTCGGGGGGCAGGGTATAGACGCGAGGCTGCATTTCTTTGGCGTGAGCGAGCATAAACTCGGAACCCAGCGCTTGATTAGCAAAGCTCATGTCCATCACACTTGCAGGATGACCCTCCGCCGCAGAGAGATTGACCAGGCGTCCTTCAGCCAGGAGATGGACCTGGCGACCATCAGCATACGTATACTCGTCCACAAAGTCTCGCACGCGGCGCTTACCACCCGTGGCCAGCTTTTCTAACATAGGGATGTTGATCTCATCATTAAAATGGCCGGAATTGGCGATGATGGCGCCATTCTTCATGCGTTCCAGGTGTTGTCGATCAATGACGTTGATGTTGCCCGTCACAGTGACAAAAATATCACCGAGAGCAGCCGCCTCTATGCCGGGAAGCACACGGTAGCCATCCATCACTGCTTCCAAAGCGCGGGTCGGATCAACTTCGGTCACGACCACATTTGCGCCCATACCGTGGGCGCGCGAGGCTACACCGCGGCCACACCAGCCATAACCGAAGACAACAATAGTACGACCCGCCAGCAAGATGTTGGTCGAGCGTATAATGGCATCTATCGAACTTTGACCCGTACCGTAGCGGTTGTCAAACATGTGCTTGGTATCGGATTCGTTGACCGCCAGGACGGGGAAGCGAAGGACACCGTTTTTCTCCATGCTGCGTAGTCGAATGACACCCGTGGTTGTCTCTTCCATACCACCAATGATATCGGGAATGAGTTCAGTGCGTGTGGTATGTAGCGTTGAAACAAGATCGCAGCCATCATCCATGGTCATGTTGGGCCTGTGATCAAGGACCGCATTGATATGCCGGTAGTAGGTTTTTTCATCTTCACCTTTGATGGCATAGGTGGGGATAGTATACTCGCTCACCAAAGCGGCTGCGACATCGTCCTGAGTCGAAAGAGGATTAGAGGCGCACAGTACAAGGTCAGCGCCTCCTGCCTTCAAGGTAATAGCTAGATTTGCCGTCTCGGTGGTAATATGCAGGCAGCCAGACATACGTATGCCCTTGAGAGGCATATCTTTCGCAAAACGCTCGCGGATAAGGCGTAGAACCGGCATTTCCTTGGCAGCCCATTCAATATGGTCTTTGCCGCGTGCTGCTAATGAAATGTCTTTGACATCGCCGCGAATTGAAGTCGTCATAAATATAAATTTCCCTTCCTGGGCGCAATGAATTTCGCCCCTACAACTACACTTTGTTTCTGATCCGTATCGGTCGCCAGTTAGGATCGAAATGAGAACAATCTACAAGAGTTTGGTAGCGGACCACTACATCATCCATAGTCAGTGTACGCAAACGTCCAATACTGAAGTCTTCGCAGACAAACGAGCCGAGAATGTTACCATGGACAACCCCGCACTTGATGTCCTCAATAGAGTAGCGGCCGCCAGGTTCTGGCTCAACTGTTGAAAGGTAACCAAGGAAACCTCCCGCAAAGGCATCGCCCGCACCGGTAGGATCAATGACCTCTTCTAATGGGAACGAAGGGGCACTAAAGTAGGTACCATCAGCACCAAAGAGGAGCGCTCCGTAGCTTCCCTGCTTGATTACAACATATTGCAGGCCCATATTAAGGAGTTGACGTACACCGGCTACAATACTGGACTGATGTGTATATTGTCGAACCTCTTCTTCACTCATCAAGAGCATGTCAACACGTTCGATGACTTCTGTCAACCGGGGGCGTTCAGTCATAATCCACAGTTCCATCGTATCAAGCACGGTTAGACGCGCTTGTGGCATTTGCTCCAGTACTTCCAGCTGTAATTCCGGCTGGATATTGGCCAGAAACAGCAACGGACTGCTGCGATACTCTGTGGGAATGACGGCATGAAAGCCTGCATAGACACCTAATTGTGTATCGAGAGTATCACGAGCGTTCATATCCAAGTGGTAGCGTGCAGTCCAACGAAACGTCTTGCCTTCCTGCATCTGAAGGCCGGCAAGATTGACGGGACGGCTGCACCAAAAATCAAGATGTTCACGTGGAAAGTCACTACCGACTACCGCTACCAGGTTGACCTGGTTGTAGAGAGAAGCAGCAGTTGAGAAATAAGATGCCGCTCCACCCAGTGCTTCTTCTACCCTGGCAAATGGTGTCTCCACAGTATCCAGAGCTACAGAACCAACGACCAAAATAGTCACGTTCCTCACAACCTCCATTAGCATAATGTTCTGGTGACCGGGCAGGACAAACCCACCCTCCTGGGCGCGATCAGTCGCGCCCCCAACGAAATCATCTATCAAACAGGCGTGGCATCGCTTAAATGTTCGATGATACCATCAAGAAAAGCCAGCGTATTGCCGAATTTCACAGAGGCCATCTCACGTGCGGGTACCGTATTCAGTGATTGGTAAAGTTCTACGAAACGCTCTTCAATATGCCGGAGAATAGCCACGAGAACATCACCTGTTACAGCGCGATTAGGATAGCGAGCACCAAACTCGATCAACGAGGTTACAACGGCCAGGCCGCTCAGACGACCGAGTTTATCAGCGTCATAGAGGATACGACCCTCTATTGAAGTAGATACCCGTTGGTCGGGAGAAAAGGCTGTCATATGAGCCAGTATTGCTTGCTCAACTTTGTTGATACGCTCGGCCGGCGTATCAAGCTTTTGTAAAAACTCAACTGCCATCTCGGCGGATTTGAGATGATGCTCATGGAAACCGTACGCAACCGTAGAAATATCATGTAAATAGGCTGCTATGATGAGAGCTTCTGTATCGACCGGCTCTGGATGGCCTTCCTGAGCCTCTAATTCCAAAGCTAGCATCTTGCAATTCGCCACAACGGCACAGACATAGCGAAAACCCTCTTTACCCATCATCTCTTCCGCATGTTGAGCAACAGTTGGCACAACTCCTGTCTCCATCACTTAGCAACCTCAATATCTCGATTGTCTTGACACGCTTGACGCAATCCTTCTTCAAATGGTGGCCAAACTATCCCTCTCTCGGTAATAATGGCGGTTACATACTCATGAGGGGTAATATCAAAAGCGGGATTGGCCGCTTGTATACCGATGGGAGCAATTACAGCACCACGTACGTTTGTTACCTCTTCAGGATTACGTTGCTCAATAGGAATATGTTCGCCTGATGGGAGTTTCAGGTCAATAGTCGAAGATGGTGCCGCGACGTAGAACGGAATGGCATGAGCGTGAGCCAGTACGGCTACGCCATACGTACCAATTTTATTCGCTACGTCCCCATTAGCGGCAACACGATCAGCGCCTACAAAGACGGCCTTAATACCCCCACGACGCATAAAATGACCAACCATATTATCCGTGATCAAGGTCAACGGTATACCTTCCTGTTGGAGTTCCCAGGCAGTCAGGCGTGCACCTTGAAGGACAGGACGGGTTTCATCGACAAAAACATGAAAATGTTTGCCCGCTTTATGTGCCACGTACATTGGGGCCAGGGCTGTACCCCACCCGGCCGTAGCCAGAGCCCCTGCATTACAATGTGTCAAGAGCATATCACCATCTGAAATCAGTTCGGCGCCGTATACCCCCATTTTCATGCAGGCATCAAAATCTTCATCAGCAATGGTCTGGGCCTCATTGCTCAAAAGCTGTGCAAGGTGCGGAAGAGTGCATTGCTCCTCTATCGCCTGCCTGGCACAAAGTTCCATACGCTCTATAGCCCAGAAGAGATTGACGGCGGTAGGCCGGGTCCGACTCAGCAAGACACCCACACTATGCAGGTGCTCCTGTGCCTGAGTAATCGTCAAAGCTTCGCCCTGCTCGCGTATCAAGCGATAAAGAGCCAGTGCCATGCCAAAGGCAGCCGTCACACCTATCGCTGGCGCCCCACGCACCTTCAAGGTCTTGATGGCATCAGCAACCTCTAGTTCGGTGGTAAGCCTGAGGTAAAGAACTTCATGAGGAAGGAGTGACTGATCAAGGAGACAGACTGCTACGCTATAGGCATCTTCCTCCCACCAGACAGTCCGCACGCCTTGCGTTTGCTTATTGACAGACATAGTGTAAGCGCCTTCTCCTTACTCGGCTTCTGTTGTCGACCTCCTGACTCATTATAACATAGATAGTCTATGGGAAGTTCCCCCCCAATAAGTACTAAACGAGGAGCTACTCAATTCAGGAATTCCATAAAAGTATGCTACCATGGTAAACAACGTAGCAAGCGAATGCGGTTAGAGGGACTGCTACGCCATGTTACTGAAAGCGTTGGTTGTCCGTTCCACTAAACAGAAGGATGAAAGCCTTTCCGACACAGCAGGAAGATTTCTTAGAATTTCTTTTCAGCCTGCGCCGCACGGAGATGAGCTACTATCTCTTGCATGGAACGGACAAGATGATAGCTATTGCCGTCGAAGGGATTGTAGCGCATGGCCAGGGCTGAAACCCAGGAAAGTACTTGGTCCTTTGACCAGATTTATGACGAATATAAGACGCCGATCTATAATTATGTGTATCACCTGGTAGGAGATCGCGAACAGGCAGACGATCTGACACAAGATACGTTTTTGAAGGCGTTTCGGGCGTTGCCAAAAATGGATGCGAACTTGAAACTGTCGGCCTGGTTGTACCGCATAGCGACGAATACCGCATATGATGCGCTTCGTCGCCGGAAATTGATCGCGTGGCTTCCATGGCAGGATCTCGATCATGAGCCAGCCGACGTTGAAAGTGCGGACCCACAAGAAATGTATGGTACGACAGAACTCGTACGCGCCGCTCTTCGTCGTATGCCCCAACAGTATCGAGCTGCACTGTTGCTCTATACACAGGAAGGCTTCTCGTACAGTGAGATAGCCCAGGCCCTGAATATTGCAGAGAGCGGTGTCAAGATGTATTTATCGCGTGCGCGTCAATCTTTTCGAGAACATTACAGGGCCTTAGAACAAGGAGGAGGCACAAAATGAACTGCGAGCAGGTCGAGGAGCTTCTCAGTGCTTACCTTGACGATATGCTCGCAATAGGAGAAACGGCGGAAGCAGCAGACCAGTTGAGATTGGAGGTCGCAGCGCACCTGACAAATTGTGTCCAGTGCAGCGCAATTATTGCTGATTTCCGACGCTCTGATGCCCTCCTCGCACAAATGCCGCGGGTCAGTCCTGATCCGGCATTACGGAATAGAATTTTTACCTCTCCCGAGTATCTTGAACTTACAGGCACAGACGATATCAATGTCGCTGGAACTGATAAAGAACAGACTGCCCCTTACAGAAATATACGCCGCGATACTCCTGGTCGCCCGCAGTTAGTAGCCCTGCCAGGGGGGCGTCGTTCCTCTTCATCCGAACCAAATGCATCTTCACCAATAGGACTATCTCAACGGCCGGTGGCTCCGCCCAATGTTCAAAAGCAGCGAAGCGTGGGAGGAGTGGGGGGACTACGCGTCTTGCAAACGATCATTGCTGCTACTATCTTGCTAACACTTGGTGTCGGCGGCTTGATTGGTTGGAATCTTTGGATGCAAAAAAATACACCGGCAAGCAGTATCAGGATGTATACTCCGCCGGCAGGGCCTTCATCACGCGGTCCTCTTTCGGCAGGCATGCACTTTGTGTTTCTGCGGGATGGTACGCTATGGAGCGCTCCCGCTGATGGTAGCACCCCTGCTGCGCAATTGACATCGAAAAATATCACGGTAGGGGCCAATTGGGTCGTCAGTTCACCATTACCTGGGCGCTCTGCAGGGAATATGCTGGCTTATATCGACCTCCAACGGGCACTTGTCCATACTATACGCAGCGATGGGCTACGCGATACCATCGTTCAACAGCCGTTGCTCAAAGCTGGTGTAGCTCCTTCATCAGTTTGGGATACAGCGGTGGGAGAAGATATCTTAACTAGCCTTATGTGGTCAAAAGATGGGAGCATGTTAGCATTTATTGCTGACCCGGCTGGCAATGGTTCCACCAGTCTCTACATTCTTTCGGCAGTAACAGGTACAGTACAGATGGTATCATTGCCAATGAAGGGAAGCGTTTCGCATCCTGTCTGGTCACCTGATGGAATACGGGTTGCATTCGTGCTTACCAATAATGGGAAGACGAGCATACTTGACTACAATACCCAGAATCATGGCCTGTTGATGATCACAAGCAGCTTAAATTCGCCGGCGTATCCTAACGACACGGTTCTTACCCTGGACTGGTCCCCAGATACAAACACGCCTGCCATTACCTGGAGCGTGGGCGTGATAGGACAGGTACATAGCATCTGGTTGCGCCATGTTGGCGCTGGAAGCACGACGATTCCCCAATTGCTCATAAACGGCAATTTTGTGCAAGCGATCTACAGTCTCAATGGACACGGTGGTGCTGGAAGCTGGTTGCTGGTAACATCGGTTCTGGGACGAGCCGGAAACCTGTGGCGTATCGATGTAACTCCTGGAGCCTACCCTGTTGCCCTGACAAGTGGGAAACAGGTTAACTTTGCACAATGGTCATCCGATGGTACCCAGGTTGATTACCTGGATAGCATTTCATCTGGCGTAGGGACGTTGTATATAGTCAATGTGACAACGGTTGTTAACACACTTATTGCCAAAGGGGTTGCGAATGAGCCAGCTCCGGCATGGTCAGTGGATGGGCAACAGTTGGTTTACAATACGGGCACCCACACCATTGTCATCAATGTTCAAGGAAATAAGAAGTTACAGCCTCTCACACTACAAGGGCTAGCCTCTGCATTTGTATGGTCCGCTACTTCACCGCACCAGTTGGTTGTTGCATTGAGCGATGGGAAACAGGGTGTTTATCTGGTAGACACACAGCACAACTCAACACTCCAGCTTGATCAGCAAGCTATCAACGGTCCTATCCTCTGGACAGAGGTTCCGTAGACTCTTTCATGCGTACATAATAGGTGACGCATTATGATACATATAACTCATCAAATGTTCACAGCAATTTCACATTTCTAACCTGGATCTTTACGCAAAATTCATATCATGCGGATATAGTGTAAGGTGGAAAGCTCGTTGTAGTATCTTGGGATGTTGGGTGTACGTGTGTTGGAGGAGAAGAATATGATCCATACAATTTCTACGGAACGTTTAGTACACGTCTTGCGAAGTATCGCGCTCAAGCAACAGACAGGTCGACTGAGCATCGAGCAATTTGGAGAACTAGAGAGCGAGAAAGGCGAGATTTTTTTTGTGCACGGCGAAACCGTTTTTACACGCACAGGACAAGAAGTAGGAGAGGCTGCGCTCTCGCGTATGATGAATTGGCGAGTAGCCCAGTATATTTTCTTTGAAGAAGTGCAAACACCTGCGGTAATCAGCCATCGAAATAGAGTGGTTCAGGGCCCTCGACAGACCAGTTCCCTATTAGCAGTAGAGTTAGAACAGACACGTTACATATCGCCCATTGGTACTCCGGCTCTTCCAATAGATATGGAAGAGACCCGGCAAACACCAGCCATCGGTGTTCCCATAATATCAAAAAGTATCAGAACCGTAGGAGTACCGGTGATATCATCAGTACGCACAGTATTTTCCGGGCACTGCCTCAAGCCACAAGACAAGATGTCATCCTCAGGATGGAGCGGAGAGAGCGAGTCGTATTTTTGCTCCTCGATGGAAAGCGGACCCTGCGGCATGTAGCCCACCTGATACATCGCAGCGATCTGGAAGTGGCTTGTATTCTTGCCGATTTACTGAAACAAGGATACATCGAATACATAGGGAGCTAAAACCTTCCTTTTGATGCAGAAAGTTCTGTAAAAAGGGGGGAAATCTCAATGAACTTAAAAAGTCGTGATGACTTTTTAAGTTATGAGGAAATTGCTCCTAAAAGGGATATCAAATCCCCGAATTATACGTTATAATACATAGGCCTGGGATGGAATGCGGGGTGTCCGTGAGCAAGCAGATCCACCTCGACGAGCGGCTTGAAGCGTTCACCTGATTAACGTACAACCTTTTCCCCATGGGGTTTGTACGCGCACTTCCTGGAGTCTCGCGATGCTTTTTGCATACGTGCAGTAGGGGGAGGACGAGCTGGCACCCCGTCCTCCCCTTACTTTTTACATTGCGAGAAAGGTACACATGAGATTCAAAGTGAGGTCATTGGGCGGAAAACTGATATTTATCACAGGACTAACACTCTTGCTATGCATGATTCTTTTCTCAGCGCTATCCTGGGGCTTATTAAAATTTCTTTCCGAGCGCGAAGCAAGAAGTGACGCTACAACACACCTCGCATCCATTAAAAAAAGCTACCAATCACAAACTACCAGGCTCATGCAAGATCTGCAGCAGGTGGCGGAGAATACTGATATAATCTCTACGGTATCTCAACCTTCTACACCCTCTACCCGGAACCTCCTGAGAGCAACGCTTGCCCTTTTGCTTACACAGCATCATAACTTGCTGTCAGCAGATATTTTTAATACACATCAAGTGGTAGGAAAATTAGAATACGGAATAAATACGAGCTACCTTAATTCCCTTACCACTACTGCTTTGATAGGCCAGGCATTGCATGGAAAAGCGATTTCAGCATTGCAGTTGAGCCCGCCTTCCTCAACTTCCCCGTGGGTTTTAAGCATCGCTGTTCCTATACTGGATCGCAAAAATACAGCGAGCGGTGCGCTGATAGCAGCAGAGCCCCTGGATGAAATCTTCGCACAATCCCTGGTACGAAAGTCAGGGCTTGATGTGGTAATGTGCCAGGAAAAACACATCTTAGGGACAACGATGAGATCGTTCTCCTTCAACCAATACTTGCCAGAAGCTACGCTCTGCGCTCCCAGCATATTCAACAGGATAGATGGTCCGCAACATTTCCTCACGCTTGCCGGCACTGTCCAGGCAAAAAATCAATGGACAAATTCGCCTTCGCTGGTGCTGGTAGATGTTGAACAACTATACAGCGTTAATGCGCATACAGCGAGAGATCTAGAGCTTCTCGCCGCTATGGGTGTCTTTGTATTTGCACTAGGTGTCATCGCTTACGCATTTATTACACGCTACTTCTTCTTACGTCCTCTACGCCGATTACAGGCGCGTATGAGGTCGCTTATGGCAAATAATGCAAGCACGGGAGTATCCACGGTCAAAAATGATGAGTTAAGTATGCTCGTAAGTTCATTCAATCTGCTCTCTGACTCTCTCTATGTAAAAGAGAGTGAAAGCCTGGCAATGACAATGCAGATGCGAGATCTACTCATTATGAGCGATGCTTTGATTTCAACGCTCAATCTGGAGCACCTGCT